>Ga0315277_10002290_pt1 | contig 26803 bp, 30 predicted proteins | sample YL17G05_15_MG_FD_203695 | JGI IMG/M metagenome (GOLD analysis project Ga0315277, IMG submission 203695) | Sediment microbial communities from Yellowstone Lake, YNP, Wyoming, USA - YL17G05_15 | ecosystem: Environmental > Aquatic > Freshwater > Lake > Sediment | place: USA: Wyoming | collected... | reverse complement strand
CAGAGAATGCAGTAGAAATGGCAAAAAAGTACGGCTGCAAGTCAATAAGCTACACTTACAACGAGCCAGCAATATGGTTTGAGTTTGTTTACGACACTGCTAAACTAGCTCATGAAAAAGGCTTGAAGAATGTTTTAAAAACAAACGGCTATATCTCCAAAGAAGCCTTGAAAGAACTAATGCCTTTCATAGATGCTGTTAGTATCGACCTAAAAAGCGTAAGAAAAGAATTCTACCAAAAACTATGCAATAGCAATTTGTCCTATGAACCTGCTATTGAAACAGCAAAAGAACTAATAAAGAACAAAAAGCACGTAGAAATCGTTAATCTCGTTATTCCAACGTGGAACGATACTGACGAAGACTTTAGAAAATTATCAAAACTTGTTCTAAAGGAACTAGGACAAGTCCCAGTGCATTTCACTGCTTTTCATCCCAGCCATAAGCTGATGGACGTTCCTTCTACTCCTGTAAAGACTTTGGAAAAAGCAAGGGAAATAGCATTGAAAGAAGGGCTTAACTTTGTCTACGTAGGCAATGTTCCAGGTCATGAATACGAGAACACATACTGCCCGAAATGTAATAATCTTTTAATTGAAAGAAATGGCTTTGACGTCTTGAAAATAAATTTAAAAGAAGGTAAATGCCCAAAATGTAACACAAAAGTTCCTATAGTGCTTTGAACTTCTTTCCTTTTTGCCATAATTCTTCAAAATAAGTTTTGAATATGCTTACCAAAGAAGGATTGTTACTCCATATGACGTCCGAATCTATAGAATTATTATCAATTCTTATGCAAACTTCTTTATCGTCTACAGTACCTACAGTTGTTTGCAAATTCGAAGGCATGATTCTTATTTCAGCGCCTTGTTTCAAATACCAGGAAGCTCTTGCCTTCTTAGTTTCATCCAAAGCAGATATTCCAAGCATCTTTATTTTCACTCCTCTTTTCAATGCTTTAATATATGCCTCGTCTAGCGAAGTATGACGAGAAAAGTCAGAGGTTGTTGCAAAACCAAATTTCCTAGCTCTAGATATCATTTCAGCAGCTTTCTCTAGACAAGCTATTTTTCCTTTAGAAGACCACGAGCCAAAGCCATTTTCTTTAGGCGGCTTTAATTCCTTTACTAGAGCATTTGTTTTTTCTCTTAAATTTTCAATATTCATTCTTCTTTGATTAAGAATTTTTTTAAGAGCAAATAAAGGATTTACTGCTTTGTATTTTAAAGGTTTCCCATTCCAATACTCTGCCATGCATTTAGAAACTAGGGATTTTAATACTTCATAAATTTTTGATTGAGGGATTTTGCTAAATTCTGAAACAGAAGATGCAGATAAAGGACCGTGAACGCTCAAGGCTAGGTATGACTTGGCTTCGTATTCGCTTAAACCAAATTCTCTCAGGTCTTTGACCACATTTTCCCTAAACATACAAAACAGTGGAATCTATCAACAAGGTAAAATATAAACCTAACCACGTCAAAAAAGGAAGTTAGACAAATGCTTTTAACTCATATAAGTGAATTAATGCTCTAAAAAATATGATAAAAAATTCGCTTTTTATCGAAGTTTATTAAAATTTTCTAAAGTAAAAGAAAATTATTTCTTTACTTTCCTTACCCACTTGGTTCTTGCAGGCTCTCTTCTTAGTTTGAGCATGTTCTTCTCGCATTTTGAGCGATCAAAGTACAGAAGCTTGCCGTCATTCTTTACGAACATTACTCCAGTTCCTTTTTCTATCTCTTTTCCACAAAAACTACACTTCATTATCTCACTTCCATTGTTCCAGCAGATTCCATTTCCGTTTCTCTAAGCATCAGTATGTCTCCGATTCTTACAGGTCCAATAACATTTCTTACTAAGACCTTTCCTTTGTCCCTTCCATCTGTAAGCTTACATCTAACTTGAGTTATTCCTTTGATTCCTGTTCTTCCAAGTAATTGAACAACTTCTGCTGGTGTTGCATCTTGCGGCATTTAATCACTTTTTAGTTAGTTCTTCTATATCTCTTTTAGAATCTCCTTCTTGGATTATTGCTATGGCTGCTGTTGGTACATCTATTCCTGCTGCTCTTCCTAGTTCTTGCTTGCTTTTAACAGTAGCATAGGGTATTTTCTTCTCATTGCACAAAGGAGACAAGTGCATTATGACTTCTTTGGGTTCTACATCTTCTGCAGCAACAACAAGCTTTGCTATTCCTCTTTCTATCGCTTTCGTGGCTTCATTAGTTCCTATTCTAACCTTTCCTGTATTCCTAGCGATTTCAACAATATGTAGAATTCTATTATCATCCATATCATCACCTCATATCATTAGTTCACTTGCTTTAAGTTCTTCTATAAACTATTTAAATCTTTAGTAACCAGGGCAGCTGCAACGTTTTTTTATGCAGTCACCTTCGCAGTCGTATTTCTTAAGAAGGACTGCTAATGTGTCATCAGCTCCTCCTTGAATACCATCGTCATTTGCATCATAAGAAACAACTATTGTTGATGCATTAGCTTTGCAGCCAGTTTTTGGGTCCATTTTCATACACGCTTTATTTATTATGCTTTCAACGGATATTGGCGAAGATGAGAAAAGGCTGTTAGATAGAAAGTTCCATGATATTACCATAATTATCATAGCTCCAATAATGGCAAATAAAAATGAAACTTTAACTGATTTCTTTCTTAGTATGGCTTTAGTTATTGGTAGCAGGGCCTTATCCTTATTTTCATCTAATTCAAAAGCACTTTTTTGTTTTATTTCAAGGCCTTTTATGAATAAGTAGAAAATAGTCAATGCTATAATTAAAAAACCAGTGACGACAAATCTTACATCGCCTAGAATCACACCTGCTGCAAAAACCATAAAACCTAAATAAATTATAGAAATAATAATGAATTTTTTCATATTATATCTTTATTAATTCCTATATTAAAACTACTTTTCTTCCTCTTTTTCTACTAGCTCCTTTTTCATTTCTGTGTTCATCCATTTCCATTTCTTGATTTCTTCAGATATTTTATCCATAATAGTCATTGTAAAAATCAAGATTTAAGTGTTATTTTTTAAGGTCTATCCTAAATTCCTTGCCATATTCTTTAAAGCCTAATTTTTGATAGAACTCGTGAACCTTTGTCCTTTCATGTCTGCTTGTAGCAATAAGCTTGTAACAATTTCTTTTAACTGCTTCAGAAATTAAAGCTTTCATTATCTCCGTTCCATATCCTTTTCCTCTAAGGGTTTCATCTATGAAAACATCCTCTACAAACCCAAAGGGTTCTTTGTGAAGATCATTTGACATTACATAAAGACGAGCTCTAGCAACTTCTTTACCTTTCTGCTCAATAGAAAGCCTTACTCCTTCAGCATTTATTCCTTTTTTCCTTATTTCCATAGCTTTTTAATTGAGACAGAGAGATTTAAACCTTTCAATAAATGGAGCTCTTCCTTGGAAGAAGCATAACAATTATTATAAAAATTGAGATTATTATCATTATAACAGCTGATTCTATTCTAGAAGAAGGAACTAAAAAATATCCTGACTGGTAAGATGGTATACTTAACAGTGTTAAAACTATTATTACTATGAAAATTGCGGCAATAAGATTCTTTAAGTCCATATAAAATATTAGAGAGCAAAGCTTAAGTCCTTTTTCAAAATTTCAATTATTTATTCTCTAACAAATCAGAGTAAATTATTTATGTGCAAAATAGAACAACCCTTTCTTGTCGCATCTTGCAAAGCCTATTCGTTCGAACTGAACTGTTTGGTCAGGCTTGACTTTGCTAACTTCTGGTTCAGCCAAGCCTTCTACTTCCTTCCCATCTGGCATTATGACCTTTATCTTAAAGTTTTTTGAAGAAACCCAATGAATCTTAGGAACATCCTTTAAAGCCTTTCCAGTTACTTTAGCTTTTCTATCTATAATAACATTGCAAAAGTGCATTAATCTTACTTCTTTGCCTCTATAATTTGTAAAGTCAATCTTGTCTACAAAAATTTTTTTTGTAACAGGAATCTTTCTATACTTTCTTTTTCCTGGGAACAAAGGAGCTTTGACAGTTCTCATAGGAAGCTTGTCTAATGCAATTTCCACTGGTTCTCCAACAAAGAAATATCTGTTTGATAATGGGTCAATTATCTTCCTGTTTTCAGTATAAAGCTTTTCCCATTGGAAGTGGACTGTCTGAGGATTTACTCCCATTTCTATTATCATGTTCTTGATAGCTTGTGGTTTTATTCCCCTTCTTATCAAAGCTCTTACTAGCATATATTGTCCTAATCTAGGATCATCCCATCCATCAAACTTTCCTTGTTGTATGGCATCTCTTATAAATCTTTTATGAACCTTTTCTCCAGGCATGTACAAGAAGCCGAAGTTTATAGTTGTTGGGAAGTTTTTCCACACTAAAGCATCGTAAATCTTCTTTTGAATTTCCGTGTTAGTTGCATGTTCCGTCCCTCTAAATATATGCGTTATACCTTCGTCATGGTCCTCAACTGCGCAGTTGAAGTTATAAGTTGGATAGACCTTATGCCTTTTTCCTGTAGTCGGATTGATACCATCTCTTATTCTAAACAAAACAGGATCCCTTAATGCTGGATTTGGGTCATTAATGTCAGTTTTAAGTCTTAATACAGCTTCGCCTTCCTTGAATCCTTTAAACATTTTTTTCCAAAGTTTAAGGTTCTCTTCAACAGTTTGACCTCTATGTTCGCATTCTTCCTTTGCAGCTGCCATCTTGTCTTTAGTTCCTAAAACAGCTTTGCAAGTGCAAACATATGCCTTACCTTCCTTTATTAATTTTTCTGCAAGTTTGTATTGCTTAGGAAATTGAGACGAACAAAAATAAAGTTTATCAGGCTTTATTCCCATAACTTCCAAATCTTTTTTAATTAAATTAACATTTTCTTTTTTTACTTTTTCAGGGTCAGGATCTGTGTCCTCAATTCTCATAACAAATTTTCCTTTGTACATCTTAGCATATTCATAAGAGATTATGACAGGTTTCATATTTCCTAAATGCAAAGCTCCTGAAGGAAAAGGTGGAAATCTTGTAACAACCTTACCCATTTTAGCGTTAGCCAAAGGAGGCAAACCTTCTCTTTCTACTTTTTTTTGTTTTTTAATTTCTCCAAATTTTTCTAGTTCTTTTTTCTGTTTTTCTAAAGGCCAAGAATTGATTTCCTTTACTATTTTTGCAGTTTCCCTTCCAACAGTGGCCATATCGCTTTTTAATTCAGGTTTTTCTGCAATAACCTTTCCTAAAACTGCTTGAACATTAGCTTTTCCACTATATTCTAAAGCGTTGAGCAATGCATGCTTCTTAATTATGTCTTGCATAGCCTATTATTTGAGATGACACTTATTAAAATTTACTACATTAGGTGGTTAAAAAACTTGATTTATCTGTTTTGTAGATTTCTAGTATGCAAAGATTCATAACTAGAGACGTGTTTGAAAGTGATAAAAGAGTTGAAGCAAATTGGTGGTTAAAAGAAGATAATTGCGAATATTGCCTATACAGGTCTTCCAAAACTTGCGATTATTGTTCTTATAACAAGAAAAGAAGGTTCCCTTATTTTTTCAGTATATAAGTATTCCAGCATATCCAACAATAGCGTCAGTATTCTTTGAAATATCAAAGCTAGTTGAATAGTCTATCAGCTCGCCTTGTTTTGCTCCTAAGATTTTAGCAGCAAAAAGCATTGCAGCTATCCCACCATAGCCGCATATCGTTAGTCTTTTCTCATCGCACGTTTCTATTACCTCAGCCGGTTTAAGACTGGTTATTAGTCTAATAACCTCAGAGTCCATTTCCCTTATTTTCTTTATAATTTCATTAGATGAGCCATCAAAAGGCTCGTAACCATACATTGGACCGTAATGGGTAAAGTCGCTGCTAGCAATAATCAAAACCTTTCTTCTCAAATCCTTTGTTATTTCTGCGATTTTTTCTCCAATTTCTCTGCAAGTTTTTACGTCAAAATATATCGGATTGATAGTTATAGGAACAATCTTAAATTCCTTGAATCTGTATTGAAGCCATGGCAGTTGGACCTCAATTGAATGCTCGCGCCAATGCGATTTTGGATCTTCCAATATTACAGAGTCTTTTGTTAAATACTTGACAAATTCTTCATCTATTTCCAAGTTCCCAAGAGGTGTTTTCCACGTTTCCAAAGATGTAGCAACACCAACTCCAGCTCCACTATGGTTAGGCCCTAAGATTATTGCAGTATCAAAACCAGTTGAGATGTTATTATAAACAGAAGCAGCAGTTTGACCACAGAATTCATATCCTGCATGCGGAACAACCGCCCCTAGGCATTTTCTCCTCTTAGGCTCTAAAATCTCCAAGAAATTTTTAATGGTTTGTCTTAATTCTTCAGGATCGCCTGGGTAAAAACTTCCTGCCACCGCCGGGTCTCTTACTTGCATACTTATATTTTGATGAGCCTCTTATAAATTCTTTTTTACTTTCTCTTTCAGATTTTTCCATTTCTTCGGATTCAAAATCTTCAGCTTTCATTTTAAAATCTTCATCCTGCTTTATTGTACCTTTATTCTTTAGAATTTCTCTAGCCAATAGCCAGTATACAGTTGCTAATGCTTTTCTTCCTTTATTATTAACAGGTATGATTATGTCTATTGATTGAGTCTCATTTGAAGTATCACAAAGAGCAACAATAGGAATTCTCATTTTAATTGCTTCTTTAATTGCCTGTAAGTCAATTAACGGGTCAGTTATTACAACAACCTCTGGTTCATAGTATCCAGGAAAAGAAGGATTAGTTATTATGCCAGGCAAGAATCTTCCAGCCACAGCCTTTCCGCCAACAGCTTCTGTAAATTTCGTTGCAGGCTTCCAGCCAACAGCCTTTCTTGAGATAACCATTATTCTTTGAAATCTTGCCAAGAACTTGCCTGCTAGCTTTACACGATCCTCTATTGTTTGCAAGTTCAGGACAGCCAGTCCATCATCTCTTATCTTGTATATAAACTTCTTCATGTCCTTGGTTTGCTGCTTCATTCCTATATGCATTCCAGATGATAAAAATTGTTCGTAAGACATAGAAATCTTTATTTGTTTAATGTATTTAAATCTACTATAACCTAGAATGAAGGTTCTAAATAGTTTTAAATACTAATCAGTAGTAACTACTATTATGTACAAAAACCACTTGAAAAGTATAAGTTTAATCTTATTGTTAGCCTTATTTCTTTCAATATTCTTAGTTAAAGAAGGTTTTGGAAGAATAGTTAACGAGCAAAATAGCGAAATTTTATTGAAAAAAATAGATCCTGAGCTGTTAAACTTGCAAGGAGAAACTTCTGTTATAATTGAATTTTCAAAAAAACCAAAAGACTATAAGCAACTTATTAGATCACTAGAAGGATCAATAAATTATGATTACAACTCTATAGAGAGTGTAGCAATAAAAATAAAAGGAGAAAATATTCGTAAATTAGCAGATTTTGAAGGTCTTATAAAAGTTCATAAAGATAGAAAAGTTAAAGCATTACTTCATGATTCAGCCCCCTTAATTTCTGCCAACGATGTTTGGAATTTAGGATACACTGGAAAAGATGTAAAAGTTTGCGTTATAGACACAGGCGTAGATTATAAGCACACTGCATTAGGCTCTTGCAATCCTGTGATTTTAAAAGGAAATGTTGAACCTTATACTCTCGAGTCGCCTCACCCCTATCCAGCTAGTTATAACTATGAATGGACAATAACAAAACCAGGTTACACTAACATATCAGTTCATTTTGTAAATATCAGTTTAGATAAAGGCTATGATTTTATCTACATTAAGAATAATAATGGAAACATATTACAAAATTTTACAGGGGAATATAGGGATATTTGGAGCGTTTCTGTTCCAGGAGACACGATCAAAATTAATTTAGTAAGTGATTGGTATCTTTCTTTGTATGGCTTTTATATAGACAAAGTTATAAATGGCAGCGCTTCTTTTAGTTTTGAAAATTGCAAAAAAGTTGTAGCAGGTTATGATTTTATTAATAATGATTTAGATCCTATGGACGATAATACTCATGGAACTCATGTTACAGGGATAATAAGTTCTGATGATTCGTATTCAAGAGGAATAGCAAACGGAACAAAAATAATGATGGCAAAAGTCTTGAATTATTATGGAGAAGGTAATGAATCTGATGTAATTAATGGAATTGACTGGTGCATGAGCAATTCTGCTAAGATAATAAGCATGAGTCTAGGCGGAGATGATTATTCAGGGACTTGTGATGACGACATATTAGCAAAGGCAGTAAATAATGCTGTTAGTAAAGGGACTGTTGTTGTAGTGTCAGCTGGCAACGATGGCCACTACGGTTTATCAACTCCAGCATGCGCTTCTGGTGCAATCGCAGTAGGTGCTATTGACAAGAGCAAAAACGTTGTTGGTTTTTCAAGTAAAGGGCCGGAACTAGACATAGTTGCTCCAGGCTATCAAATTAATTCTACAATACCAAAAAACGATTGGAACAAAAAAAGTGGAACTTCAATGGCTGCACCTCATGTTACAGGTGTTATAGCTTTGATGTTGGAGGCAAACCCATTACTTTCTGTTACAGATGTTAAAGGAATTTTAGGTAGCACTTCAGATCCTGTTAACAAGTGTTATGAATGCACGTGGTCAAATGGTTATTGTACAAACGATTATGGAACGGAGATACCATGCACAAGTAATGTAACAGGTTCAGGGATTGTAAATGCACTTAGAGCAGTAAATTCTGTTCAATCTTCATATCCAAGATATTATAACATTGTTGAGCCAAACGACCCTAGCATTTACTCATCTCAAGCAAGCTACATGTTTAGTTCAAGTTGGCTAGGCAACATTGACAAGGCAATTTTTGAATTTAATGGTGCTAATTATACAGACGCCATTAAGAATGGAAATGTTTATTCTAAAACTTTCTCAAGCTTAGCAGTTGGTGCTTATAATTACAAATGGTATGCTAATGACACTTCTAACAATTGGAATTCTACTGAATTGCTAAGTTTTACTGTTGTTCAAGCTCCTGCATCCTGTTCTCTGGCAGGTATGACAAATCATATTTATGGAACTACAGACACTGTATATTGCTCTTGTACAGGCGATGGAATAACTCATTTGTACAAAGATGGAATTTTACATGATGAATTGAACAACGTTGCTGTAAGATACAGTGCTGGGACAATTAATTGGATTTGTAATATCACAGTAGGAACAAATTATACCTCTGGTTCAATATCAAAAATTCAAACAATTAACAAGGCAACTCCTATTGTTAATTTAAATATCTTACCATCACAAACAGTAACTTATCCAACCCAGACGACTACTACTTGCTCTATAACAAGCTTAAACAACGAGGTTATTCCACAATTGTTTAGAGGCGTTCCAGTAAGCAATCCTGATATTGTTACACTCGCTATCGGCAGCTATATTTACTTCTGTAATAACAGTGCAACACAAAACTACACAACAGCTCAAACTCAAAAAACATTAATTGTAAGTACAGCTGTTAATCCTCCTGTTATAACAATTGTCTCACCGCAAAATACCACATACAATACTAATTATGTTCCTCTAACATTTACAATAAATAAATCTACTTCATGGATAGGTTATAGTTTAGACAACCAACCAAATAAGACAATACTTGGTAACGTAACCTTATCTTTGCCTAATGGCACTCATAATGTTATAGTTTATGCTAATGATACAGTAGGGAGCGTGGGTTCTTCTAACAGAGTATATTTCAGTATTAATGCAACAGGTTATGGCCCTTGGGAATCTATTTACCCAGGTTCAGGTGGTTATCCAACTATAGGTTTAGAAATATACAATAACAAACTCTATGCTCTCTCACAATACGTTATGTATGTTTTCGATGGAACAACTTGGAGTACTGTTAGTCTGCCGCTATCAATACCAACTTCTACTGTATACAGCGGGAAAATTTATTTAGGTGGTCAAGGTAATTCAAATGGAATAAATTCAGGAACTATTTATAACTATGATGGTTCTAATTGGAAGAACGTGTTAAATACAACAGGAAGTTATGCAAGGATGCTGGGCAATTATAGTGGAAAGCTCTATGTAGGAACCATGTTTGGGACTCCTAACCTTTACGTCTGCAGCGGTTCTTGCGAAAATCCTGCTAGCTGGAGTATTGATACAAACTTTGCAAGCCTAAATCCTTGTCAGGACGTCATCCCAGGGTTGTGCACAATAAGCAGCTATGGTGTCTTTAATGGTAAGTTTTATCTAAACACTGGCAAGAATGCGTTCATGTTTAATGGAACTAGTTGGAAGAAAGTGACTAGCAATAGTGAGTTCTTCTTATATCCTTTCTTCAATGATAGCTCTGTTGGTTCAGTCTATGCTCCGGAGTTGTATAATAGCAATTATTATGTCATAACTAAGGATTCGCCGCAAAGATGTTCAGTTCAAGGAGGCTTCTGTGGAAGAGTCTGGAAGTATAATGGAACATCTTGGAATGTTTCATTCGACTACAGCTATACTTTGTTTGACTTGGAAGTATACAACGGTAGACTTTACGTCGGAACTGCAAATAAGATATACTTTTACGATGGAAATAGCTGGCAATTGACTTACAATGCTTCTTCAGGAGCTGAGTATGCTTTGGTTCTAAAGACCTGGAACAACAAGATTTACGTCGGCTTTGGCAATGGTCTAATAGCCAAGGATGATATGGTTGAACCATTAGTCTTAACAATATCATCTCCTCAGAACAAAACATACACAACAAGTTCTATTCCACTAACTTTTACAACCAACAGACCAGTTTCGTGGACTGGCTATAGCTTGGATAGTGGAGCAAACGTGACAATATCAGGAAACATAACTTTGACTGGACTAACAAATGGTGCACATAACTTAGTTCTATACGCTAATGATGCAATAGGAAAGACAAGTTCCTCATCTAAGGTCTATTTCACAGTATCTGTTCCGACCTGCACTTGCACTGCATGGGTTAAATCAGATTGTGAATATAATGATCCTTGCACATTCTGCTATTGGACGAGAACTTGTAATCCTAAGGGATGTTCATTGGAATCCAGAACAACCAAGTCTTGTAGATTTTATTGAAATTGCATTAGCAATGTTTAAATAATATAACAGCGTTATATTATTTTATGAAAGTGTATTTAGACTATGCAGCTACTACTCCTTTAGATCCAATGGTCTTAGAAGCAATGAAGCCTTATTTTTATAAGAAATTTGGAAATTCTATGTCTTTACATTCTTGGGGATTAGAAGCAAAAAAAGCTTTAGAAGAATCAAGAGAAACAGTTGCAAGATTTATGAGTGCTAATCCAGAGGAAGTTATATTTACCGGAAGTGCAACTGAATCTATTAATTTTGTAATAAAAGGAATAGCTTTTGCAAACAAAGAAAAGGGTAAGCATATAATAACTTCTGCTATAGAGCATCACGCTGTCCTCGAATCTTGTAAATGGCTTGAAAAACAAGGATTTGAGGTCACTTATCTGCCAGTAGACAAATACGGACTGGTTGATTTGGAAAAACTAAAAAACTCGATTAAAAATAATACTATTCTAGTTTCAATTATGCATGCAAACAATGAGATAGGGACTATAGAACCTATAGAAGAAATAGGAAGAATATGCAAGGAAAAAGATATCCTCTTTCATACAGATGCTGTTCAAAGCTTTGGAAAACTTCCTATAGATGTTGAGAAAATGAATATTGACTTACTTTCATTATCAGCTCATAAGTTTTATGGCCCTAAAGGTGTTGGAGCAACCTTTGTAAGAAAAGGAACTAATATTGATCCTTTATTGCACGGAGGAGGACATGAATTTGGTTTAAGATCATCAACAGAAAATATCGCAGGTGTTGTAGGATTAGCAGAAGCAGTTAGATTAAGAACAAAGGAAATGAAATCAGAAGCGATAAAACTAACAAAGTTAAGAGATCATTTAATAAAAAATGTTTTGAAAATTGAGAATTCCCATCTAAACGGCCATCCAATAAAGAGACTGCCAAACAATGCAAACTTTTGGTTTGCATTTATTGAAGGAGAAGCTTTAATCATTCAGCTAGACTCTTGTGGCATAGCTGCTTCAACAGGTTCTGCTTGTTCATCTGCAACTCTAGAGCCGTCTCACGTCTTACAAGCTATTGGTTTAAAACATGAAGAAGCTCACGGATCATTAAGACTGTCATTAGGAAAATATACTAATAAGACTGAGATAGATTATACAATAAAAACCCTACCTAAAGTTGTTGAAAACTTAAGAAAAGTCTCGCCATTTAAAGGGAAGTGGAAATAATGAAAACAAGCTTATACTCAAAAGAAGTTATGAAATATTTCAAGCATCCTAAGAACGTTGGCACAATCAAAAATCCTGACGGTATAGGTAGAGTAGGCAACATGACTTGTGGCGACATTATGGAATTGTACATAAAAGTAAAGGACAATAAAATTGTTGATATAAAGTTTCAGACATTTGGATGCGTTGTCGCTTTGGCTGTTAGTAGCATGCTTACAGAAATTGCTAAAGGAAAAACAATAGAAGAAGCACTTAAAATAACAAATAAAGACATTCTTAAAAAATCAGGACCAGTTCCTCCAATAAAAATACATTGCTCATTTCTAGCAGCAGATGCTTTGTACGAAGCGATATATAACTATCTTTCAAAAAGTAAGAAAACAATACCTAGCAATTTGAAGAAAGAGCATGAGAGAATACTAAACAATCTAAAACAAGTTGAAGGAACACATAAAGAATTCACAGAATTTGAAGAAAAAATTCTTAGAAAATAATTAGAGATTACCTTACAAATAATTTTATAAATATCAATTACACTCTTTATTTATGCCAAAAGTAATTCATGAAAGAGATAAATGTATTGGCTGTGGAGCATGTACTGCTGTCTGTCCAGACTTTTGGGAAATGGGAGACGATGGAAAGTCTGTTTTAAAGGGTGGAAAGAAAGCTGGAAAGAACTTCGAACTAACAGTCAAGGAAGCAGGATGCAATAAAGACGCAGAAAACACATGTCCAGTCCAATGCATACATGTTAAATGATTAAAATGGAAAAAATAACAAAGAAAATGATTTTAGGAGAGATAGTGAGTAAGTATACTAATTCTATAGAAGTTTTTATAAAACACGGCTTACATTGTGCAGGATGTGGTATGGCTTATTCTGAGACAGTTGAAGAAGCTGCACAAATGCATGGTATAAAACTTGATAAGCTTCTGAAAGACCTTAATAAAGCAGCAGCAAAGAAAAAATAGCTTTAAATATCTTTCTGTCTTATTATTAATAAGTAGTAAATAAAAAGTTTGGTTTTCACCAAACCAACAGCTTAGCTTTAAATAATTATAAGATTATGATGATTTTATGACTGAGGAAAATAAAGACGAAAAAACAATTAAAACCTCTAGCAAAGATGAGAAACCAATTAAAGTTTCTAACAGCAATAAATGGAGATATACAACCATAGCATTAATAATCGTAGTTGTTCTTTTAATTGCAGCATTTCTTTGGAAACCAGGAGAAACCAGTGCTACAGGCAACATACTAACAGGTATTTTTTCAGGTGGAGGAACGTCTACAGGAAATGGTTTAACTTTAACTAAATTAAACGATATAGCTAATAAAACAGTAGATTTCTTGAACGAAAACATTATTACAGGTTCTGATAAAGCAACTTTAGATGCAGTGAGTGAAACAAGTGGAATTTTAAATATAACAGTTAATTATCAAGGAAGAAAAATACCAATCTATACTACTGAAGATGGAAAGTTTTTAATCCTTTCTTCACCGATTGACACGACAGTACCGATACCGCAGCCTGAAGAACAAACACAGCAACCTACTGAAACTCCAAAAACAGACAAACCAACTGTTCAATTATTCGTGATGGCATTCTGTCCATATGGAATCCAAGCAGAAGATGCAATGAAACCTGTCATTGACTTGTTAGGAAGCAAAGCAGACATTCAAGTTCATTTCATAGCAAGCGTTGGCGGAACAACTCCAGATACAGTCCAGTCATTACATGGAACAGTAGAAGCTCAAGAAGACTTGAGACAAGTTTGTATAATGAAATACTATGACCAGAAAACTTACTGGAACTATGTTATGACTATAGATGCAAATTGCTCAAATAATTACAGAGATGCTACTTACGATGCTTGTTGGAAAGATGCAGCAACTAAAGCTGGAATAGATGCTTCAAAAATAGACACTTGTTCAAAAGCAGCTGAAGGAGTAAACTTGCTTAAGGCAGATGCAGATCTTTCAAATTCAAAAGGAGTGTCAGGGTCACCAACATTGATAATCAACGGCGTAACTTACAGCGGTGCTAGAACTCCAGATGCTTACAAAGAAGGTATTTGCAATGCATTTACAACAAAACCAGCAGAATGCTCTCAAAATCTTAGTGCTACAGGAACTGCAGCTAGCGGCAATTGCGGTTAATTTTTTATTTTTTAATTTACTTTATTTTTATATTGCTTAGAGGTAAGTATTTTTATGGACATAAACAAGGTAAGAGAAGATTTTCCTATACTTAGCAAGAAAGTTAATGGAAAACCTTTCATTTACTTTGATTCAGCTTGCACTTCGCTTAAGCCGAAAAAGGTTATTGATGCTATTTTGGCATATTATACTGAATATACAGGCTGTGCTGGTCGTTCAGTCCATAAATTTGCTACAAAGACAACAGAAGAATTTGAAAAAGCAAGGGAAAAAGTTGCCAAGTTCATAAATGCAAAAAAGCCAGAAGAAATAATTTGGACAAAAAACACTACTGAAGCTATAAATCTTGTTTCTCATAGTTTTAAATTCAACAAAGGAGACAAAGTTCTAACTACAAATCTAGAACATAGCTCTGGTTTAATGCCTTGGCAGTTAAGAGCTGAAACAGGAGATATAATTTTGGATTTTGTTCTTTGCGGTAATGAAGGAGAATTTAACATAGAAGAATTTAAGAAAAAAATTGATAAAAAGACAAGACTAGTATCTGTTATACACGCTTCTAATGTTACTGGAACAAGAGCTCCTTTAGAAGAAATAATTAAAATTGCTCACGACAACGGGTCGTTGGTTTTAGTAGATGGTGCGCAATCAGTTCCACATTATACTACATACGTTAGAAAATTTGACATTGATTTCCTAGCATTTTCAGGTCACAAGATGTGTGGTCCTACAGGAATCGGTTGCCTTTATGGCAAGCATGATTTGTTAAAAGAATTACAGCCTTTCATTATTGGTGGTGAAACAATAAAGGATGCTGATTTAAAATATCATGTTTTAGAAGAAGTACCACAAAGATTTGAGGGCGGTATACAACATTATGCTGGTGCAATAGGTCTAGGAGCTGCTGTTGATTATCTATCTTCCTTAGGAATGAAGAATATAGAGAATTATGAAAAAGAGCTAGCAAAATTATTGATAGAAGGTTTGCTAAGTGTTCCTAAAATAGATTTGATAGGACCGAAAGATTATAAGAAAAAAGGTGCGTTGACAGCCTTTAATATTAAAGGTATGGAACCTCATGATGTAGCAATAATGTTAGATGAGCAAAATATATTTGTTAGATCTGGTATGCATTGTGCATATCCTATACATAAGTTCTTACATGAAAACAAAGGCTCGGCAAGAGCTTCCCTGTACTTTTACAACACAAAGGAAGAAGTAAAAATATTTATAGAAAAACTAAATAATATTGCAAAGACTTTCGGTAGATGATATGGTTATATGTATAGTTGCATTGGTAGTTTTCAGTTTTCTAAGTATTGTAAGTGCTAGATATCGTCCGCTTGCTCGCGATGCTTTCAAATGTGTCTATCGTATGGCAACTTTCAGACCGTGCGACGTTCAATTAGAAACTAAAATAAAGACAAAAATAACATCCAAGCTAATGGTAATACCTTCTTTAGCGAGGTTCTTCTACAAGAATTTTAAGTATATCTCTTGGATATTTACTATAAGCTTCTTTGCTAGCTTGTTTTATTCTGCATACGGAATTTACAATTTGCTAGCAATAGGAAGATGCGATCCAAATTCCACGTCTTGTGAAATAGCTTCTTTCCTCTATTTTATCTCATGTCATGAAGTAGAAACAGTTTCAGCTATAGCAGTAGTATCTATAATTCTTTTCATTTATTTCTACTTTAAGAAAAAGAACATTAAAATAGTGGTGAAATAACTACAGCATTGAATCTATTGTTTGCTTAAAAACAGAGAAAGACTGAGCTCCTTCAATTTTCTTAAATCCTTTTGCTTCATTCCCTATAAAGAAGGTTGGAGTTCCATCAACGCCCACGCCCTGTCCGTCATTCAAATCGTTTTGAATACTACTTTCATATTTCCTTGAATTAAAGCATTCATTAAATTGTGTTAGGTTTAAGTTTAAATCGGCAGCATATTTTATCAAGTCAGTGATTGATAAAGCATTATAATTTTCAAATAAAACTTTATGGTATTCCCAGAATTTGCCCTGCTCTTGTGCGCACTTAACCGCAAATGCTGGATTCTTGTTTGGGTGAACTGGGAATTGTCTGAAAACAAGTTTAACTTTTCCTGTATTAACATATTCCTCTATTACTTTTGGTATAGGTGCTTCCCAACCAGGATAACTTTTCTTAAGACTATTAATTATTTCTATATTTTCTCCTTCAGAAGCTTGACAAAAGGGACATTCATAATCTGAAAATTCTACTACATACACAATTGCGTTCGGATTTCCAAGTACAGGATTATTTGCAGATAATACATTGCCACTTGGTCTAAATACGAAAAATGCCAATATTAATAAAACTATAGCAAGTACAGCAATTATTATAAGTAATTCTTTTCTAATAACTAGAGTTTTTCCTTTATTTTCAATTTCTTTGTTTTCTCCTTCCATAAAAATCATTAATTAGTGATTTATTTAAACTTTATAGAATAAGAACTATTTTAGTTTTAATGCTTTCTTAATGCTTTCTACGTTAAAGCCTATTATTATTTTTCCATTTACGTCTAAGACCGGGACACCAGTTTGTCCTGATTTGTCAATCATTTCCTTAGCAGCCTTTGGATTGTTTTCCAAGTTTATTTCTTCAAACTTTACTTTATTCTCAGTCAAGAAGTCCTTAGCCATATGACAAAAAGGGCATGAGTTTGTTGTATAGATTTTTACAGACATATTATCCTATTTGATTTAGTATATCTTCTACTTCAGCACAAACGCCTAATGGCTTATTCTTTGTTGTTAAGCATATTAATGACATTAAAATCTTAGCTTCATTTGTTTCTCCAAAAGCATCTTTTCCAGAGCCAATCCTATAATATTTGCAGCCTATTACTATAAGAGGTATGTAACCTCTTTGGCTATATTTTAAGAGTATTTCCTTATCCGTTTCAGTATCTATATTTTCATGGAATGAAATTTGGTCTTTGAATCTGCCAGTTACATTTTTTATAATTGGGTCTTCCCATAAGCAATCTGGGCATCTTTGGCTTCCAAAGAAATATACTATCGGTTTGTTATCTTCCTTGCAAACCTCGCTCGCTCCATCAATAAGGAAGTTTCCTATTGTTTGCTCAGGAGCTTGAGGAATAGTTATTTTCTCTCCTATTTTTAAAGGATTAGTTAAAAAGATATAATTTCCATCTCTCGTAACAAATGCTGATAATGTTTGATTTTGATAAAAGAATGTAACATTGTAAAGGCCGTTAAAATCTTTTACATATAAAAAAGTTGCTGAAGTGTTCGGAGAAACTAAGTTTTCATTTATATAGTCTATTGCTTTTTTTGCTACGTCTTCAGGCATTGTTACTACAAAATAACCTGTTATTTGTTTTCCAAACAGTAAGCCAATTACAACTAAGACTAGAATTATAGAAAATATCATCCAAGGATTAATTTTTTTCATTATTCTCCCATCTTATAGACTATTATTAATTGTAAACATATTTAAACTTAATACTGAATGCCTTTCGTAGTTGGTATTTTTTTAGGATGCTTTAAATCCTTTATTTCGTTTACAAAATCTACTTTTTAAATAAATTCTTTTGCTAGTTAAGCATTTAAAGATTAGTTTCCTATTTACGCTTGTGGTTGAGTGACAACAAATTTAGGCTTAGATTATAAAGCTGCTATTGTTGGTACTCACTTGATAAATAGAAGTAGAGAAAATGAACCATCAACATACAAAATTACTTTCTTAGAAAACATGTTAAAAGATAAACCTTGGAAAGATGGGGAAATTCCTACTATGGTAGAGAATTTATCCAAATCTAAATTATTAAAAAAGGGTCTCATTGGAACAGTTGTTAGTTTTTCTGATATGCAAGATGGAATTTCTAAAATCTTTTACTTTAATCCGAAAAAGCGATACCTTACAAATGGTCCTTTAGCAATTAGAAACATTGATTTAGAAATAGATCAAAATTATGCAACTAAAGATGCAGTTGTTGTTGGAAGCTTTGTAGTTCCTGAGATGACATGTCAAGCTGAAGAAGCTATTGTTGATTTTGACCATGGCTTACTGTGTGAAGAAGGTCTAGAAGCTTTCAAAAAAGAATGGTACCCAACTAATATGTTCAAGTCTAAAAGAGTAGAGCTATAAGATTTATTCTTTAGAAAGTCTTTTTAATAAAGATAACAAACTATAATTATGAAATTAGGATTATTTATCAACAATGAGCCTTTCTATCAAAAAGAAGCTAAAAAAATAATTAAAATTCTAAAAAAACTTAATATGAAGTTTAAAGTTTGCAACAGCAAAGCTAGATTCGATATTATTATAGTCGTTGGTGGCGACGGAACAGTTTTTAAGGTTGCTAAAGAATATCCGAAGGCAGCTTTGCTGTCAGTTAAAAGACTACGCTATCCTGTGTCAGTTGCCTTAGAGAAGCTTAGGAAAGGAAAATATGCTATTGAGAATGCTGTAAGATTTGAAGTCAAATATAAAAATTTCAGAACATGGGGAATAAATGATATTTCTGTTTTAAGAGATGATGAGTGCGCAAGCAGATTTAGAGTTTTTGTAGACAGAAAAAATGTTTTTGGAGATGAGTTAATAGGAGATGGTATTATAGTTGCAACGCCTTATGGTTCTACTGCTTATAACTGGACTGCTGGTGGTCCTATATTAAAAGAGAATGAAAAAAGGTTTGTGCTAACGCCTGTCTGTTCAGCTTATTTTAATAAAAGATTTTTTATAAAAAATAGGAAAGTCATGAAAAGAGTTAAAGGTAAAATAATTCCAAACAACAAAGAAATTATCATCAAATTCTCAAGAGATAGCAGAAATAAAATAGTGGCAGATGGAAGAAAAGAAGAAAGATTCTATGCTAATTTCAAAACCGGAGATAAAATAACTATTAGAAAAGCAAATGAAAACAGCAAGTTTGTAAAGATTTTATAATAGAAATCTTTTTAATAAAATAAACTAACTAGATAAAAAAGCCGTTAAGTTAGATACTATTATTTTTAATATACTGTCTTGCTTTTTCTTCACCTTCTATTGCGATAATTTTATTTTTATAACCAAAAAAGCTTTTGATTAAATTCTTTAGTTGATCAGGTATATCAGACCATCCTTTTATCGACTTCTTTGTTTTATCAACAGCTATAACCTTATCGTCTCCATTATCGAGTTTGATTAATACAATTGGTTCAACTTCAATTTCTTGTCCAACTTTAAACTTTTTATCCGATATGACCAAGATATCAATTTCATCTCCTTCTTTTTCGTTCAGCGTTTCAGGAATATATCCATAATCAACAGGCATTACGCCTTCATTTATTGGAATCACATCTTTTATTGGACCAATGTCAATAAATCCTGTTTTATCATACTTGATATGACGACGTCGGTCATCGCCTTTTGGAATTTCTATAACAGCTTTCATAGTAATTAATCTTATATATAGAGTTCAAATATTAAATATTGGGACCACTTATGAAATATGCTGATAGAACAGAGTTTATGAAAGCTTCTGAAATAAGAGAGCTGCTAAAGTTGACAGAAGATCCAAGTATTATTTCTTTTGGCGGCGGAATGCCCAGTCCCAATTCATTTCCAATTAAGTTTGTTGATAAGATTACGAGAAAAATTCTAAAAAACCATGGTCCTCAAGCTTTGCAGTATGGACCGACCGAAGGTATAACTCCATTAAGAGAAGCTTTAATAAAGAGAATGGAAAAGACGAGAAATATAAATTGCAACCTAAACCAGATAATAATAACATCAGGCTCTCAACAAGTCTTAGACTTAGTTCCAAAAATTCTCATAAATCCAGGAGATTACATTGTTGTAGAGTGTCCTACTTACATAGGAGCTTTAACAGCTTTCAATGCTTATCAGCCTAATTATATTCCAATTCAAATGGATGAAGAAGGAATGAAAACTGAAGAATTAGAAGAAAAAATCAAGGCAAACAAAGACAAACCAATAAAGTTTATTTACACTATCCCTGAATTTCAAAATCCTACTGGTGTTTCTTTATCAGCAGAAAGAAAAAAACATCTTTTAGAAATAGCAGAAACTTATGACATTCCTATTCTAGAAGATGAAGCTTATTCAGAACTAGAATACTCTAGAGAAAGACTATCTCCAATAAAAAGCATGGACAAGAGCGATAAAGTAATATACACTCATACTCTTTCAAAAGTTCTTTCACCTGGCTTTAGACTAGGTTGGGTTGTTGGAAGTGAAGAAATAATAAGAAAAATAGCAATAGCAAAACAAGGAGCAGATCTTTGCACTAACATGTTTGTTCAATTTATAGCAGAAGAATATATCACTTCAGGACTGATAGACAAGCAGATTCCTAAGATAAGGAAGATGTACAAAAAGAAAAGAGACATTATGCTTAAAGCCTTAGAAAAGCACTTTCCTAAAAGTTCGTCTTGGACCAAGCCTGACGGTGGGATGTTCATTTGGGTTCGCTTACCTGAAAAGGTGAATACAAAGGAAATGTTTTTAGACGCAATAAAAGCTAAGGTTGCTTATGTTCATGGAGCTGCTTTCTGCGTTGATGGAAAAGGGCAAAACTGTATGAGGTTGAACTTCAGTAATACTGATGATAATAAAATAGAAGAAGGAATCAAACGACTAGCAAAAATAATAAAAGAAAGATTGAAATGAATTGGAAACATATCCTAAAACCTAACGTAAGAAAAATTATCTTGTTTATATTTCTAACCTTTGTCGGTGTTCTAATAATTTTAGATTCAATGTTTGGCGGATATCATGCTATACCACAATCATTAATAGATTTATTAGCAATTGTCTTTTTACTACCAGTTTATCTTATGATGCTTACTCATATTTATGATGTTTCATTCGATTTGATTTTGTCTGTAGCTTATTGGTATCTGCTTTCATCTGTTTTGATTTGGCTTTACGATAAATTTAGAAAAAGAAAATAATTTTATATAATGGTCAAAGATATTAATTATATGAACAAGGTTCTTTCAAATAAAGTTGGAGAAAAAGTTCTTCTGTTGGGAAACGAGGCAATAGTCAGAGGTGCTTTAGAATCAGGCATAGGACTAGCTGCTACATATCCAGGTACGCCGTCTTCTGAGATTGGTGACACATTTGCAGAAATAGCAAAGGATGCTGGAATTTATTTTGAGTATTCGACAAATGAGAAAGTTGCTTTGGAGGTTGCTGCAGGAGCTGCTTTATCAGGAGTAAGAAGCATGGTCTTCTTCAAACATTTCGGTTTGAATGTTGCTTCTGATAGTTTATTCCCTCTCGCCTATTCAGGCGTAAAAGCAGGTATGGTAATACTTGTAGCAGATGATCCGCAAGGTTGGAGCTCTGGTCAGTCCGAAGAAGATACAAAGCTTTTTGCAAGAATAGCTCATCTTCCAATGCTAGAACCATCTAATGCTCAGGAATGCAAGGACTTTGTTAAACTAGCTTTTGAATTATCTGAAAAATTCAAGATACCTGTTTTCATAAGAACTACCACTCGTGTAAACCATATGCGAAGCATAGTTAAACTTGGTAAAATCGTAAAAGGAAAAACAAAAGGAAGATTCATAAAAGATATTCATTATAGAAACTTCCCACCGTATCTTATAGACGTTCATAGGGAGTTGCATGAAAAACTAGAAGAGATAAAGAAAGTCTCTGAAAAATCTGACATTAATTTTGTTTCTAATAACAAGAAAAACGCATTAGGAGTAATAGTAACAGGAGTTTCTTACGACTATGTTATGGACTCTATGGATGATTTGAATATAAAACTTCCAGTCTTGAGGATTGGCTTTACTTATCCAACTCCTGATAAAAAAATAAAAGATTTTATTAAAAGTTTGAAGAAGGTTTTGGTTGTTGAAGAATTAGAACCTATACTAGAAGAAAGAATTCATATTCTTTCAAAAGAAGTTAATCCAAAATTAGTAATTTATGGCAAAAGCCATTTGCCAAACGTAGGAGAGTATAGCGAGGAATTAGTCTTAGAGGCATTGAGCAAAATAACTGGAAAGAAATATTTAATGGATTTGATTGCTCATAAGGAAAAATACAAAAAACTAAAAATAGCAAAAAGAATGGCTGTTCTATGTCCAGGTTGTCCTCACAGGGCTACTTTTTATGCAGCAAAGTCTGCGACAGCAGGCATGGATGTTGTCTATGGTGGAGATGTTGGTTGCTACATCCTAGGAATATACAAACCTATGGAAACACAGGACTTTGTTTTTTCAATGGGAGCTTCTGAAGGAATAGTTCATGGCATCAAGAAATCAACTGACCAAAAAGCAATAGCATTCATGGGCGATTCGACATTCTTCCATGCAGGAATGCCTGGAATGGTTAATACTATATTTAACAAGTCAAATCCCCTGATAATCGTTCTTGATAATAGAATAACTGCAATGACAGGTCATCAGCCAAATCCAGGTTGCGGAACAACAGCAATGGGTGAAGAGACAAAGGCAATTTCTATAGAAGAAGTTGCAAAATCTTTTGGCATTGAAAACATCAAGGTGGTTGATCCGTTTGCAGTAAAGGAAATGATAGATACAATAAAGGAATTCTTAAGCAAGGACAAAGTTTCAGTGATAATTGCGAAAAGAGAGTGCCAGTTGTTAGCAATGAGAAAGAAAAGAGCTCAGGGAATTAAGATTTTGAAGTTTGAGATCGATCAAGAAAAATGCCAGCAGATTGGTGCTTGCTTAAACGAATTATATTGTCCAGCCATTTACAAGGAAAATGGAAAATATAAAATCGATAAGGATATATGCACAGGTTGCGGAGTCTGCGCTCAAATCTGCCCAACAAAGGCAATTCATGCGGTGAAAGAAGAATGAAAGAGTTTAATATAGTTTTAACCGGAATAGGAGGTCAAGGTGTCTTGACTCTAGGAATGATAATAGCTGAGGCAGCGTTAAAGCAAGGTTACGATGTTAGGACAACTGAGCTTCATGGCCTAGCACAAAGGGGCGGTAGCATACCGGTCCATGTTCGTTTTGGTAAAAAAATGTACACGCCTCTTGTCCTTGAAGGCGAGGCAGATGTTATAATAGCATTAGAACCTTTGGAGGCTTTGCGTTCTTGCTATTATGCTTCTAAACAGCATAAAACTATATTCCTAATAGACAATGATCCAATCATTCCTCTGTCAGTATCAGTTCTAGGAGAAACCTATCCTTCCATAGAAGAGATAAAAAATAGTCTTAAAAACTTTTCAGAAAAAGTAACTATTTTAGATGCCTCAGAAACAGTTAAGAAAGCAACTGGGAGTGAGATTGCTGCGAACATATACCTTCTAGGTTATGTTATTGGCGAGAAATTGATTCCCTTGGAGGAAAAATACATTCTGCAGGCGATGGGAGAGATTGCGCCCAAGTATTTTGATGTAAACAAGAAAATCTTTGAAATGGGAGTCAACCATAGGTAAGTTTATATACCGGTTTCATAATTAAATTTAATATGAAAATTAACAATAAACAAATGGCGATAACTTTAGTTTCAGCTTTGGTTCTGATATCAATTTACGCCTATTCTGTTAGAGGCATGCCAATTATTAATGATATTACAGGTGAATATATTTTAAGAGACCATAGATGGATGCGTGAAGAATTTTCAAGCATTAATGATGAAACATTTTCAAATATCATTAATTTACCAACTAGTAACTGTGTAGGTACTGTGAATTACTGTAGTGTTACTTATAAATCAGGCATAAATGCGAATGCAGATATAAACAAAGATGGAAAAATAGATGCAACAGATGCAAATATTCTCGCAAAGGCTTTTGGCTGTGGGAGTGGACAAGCATGTTGGACTAGGCCATTAGACCAATGTTATTTCTCTGCTTCAGGACGTAAATTTAAAGATCCGACTAGAGATTGTAAATTTGATTCAAGCGATCAAACTTTGATTACAGCCAATATGGGAAAGTCTCATACGCTTATGGGCAACCCAAGTTGTGAAAGCAATGATATATGCAAGTCAGATATAAATCAAGATGGTATGATTGACATTATAGATGCAATAATCACCAGCAACTTTTATGGTAAAAATGCCGATACCTTTGACAGACTTGCTAATAGTCAGTCCCAAGCAGATTTAAACGGAGACAATATTGTTGACATTTTAGATGCAATAACAATGGCTAACAATTATGGCAAAGATGCAATCGAACAAAGATGTTCAGGAACTACTTCATTAACATACATAAGCGGTAATAAATACAGTGCAAGCCTTCCAACAATGAAGGCTCCATATTATATTTCAGTTTCCTATTCATGCAGATAGTAAATAGCTGAAACAAAATAAAGAGAGGAGAACTAAATGAAAAAATATGTAGTATTTGCTTTAATCTTTTTATTATTTTTTTCTTTTTACTTTAAGACAGCTGGTGCAAGTGCGACTGATTGTCGTGTTTATGTAAATGGTGCTTGTGAAACTGGATATCATTTTAATCCTATGGATTATGAGGAATATGTTCAAGAAGTTGCAGCAGGAAGAGAAACTATTGTAGGAACTGCTCCAGCAACTATAGATTTTCAAACAAGATTTATAATTTTAGTACTTCAATTTTTCGGAATAGTCGCATTATTTATTTTACTTGTGGCATTGCTTGATAATGTTTTACAGCCTAAAAAGTCTAAGAAGTAATGTTTATTAGTAAGGCTTTTGAACTATAATTATGAAAAATTATATTTTACACTTTATCTTATTCTTATTGATTATTCAATCTAATCTGGTTTCTTCACAAGGTGAATGCAATGGTCCTATAATTAATGGTGTTTGTTGTGATAGCTGTACTGGCATTTGCTGTCATCCAGAGGCTGGTGTTTATTGCTTAGGAACAACTGCTATTCCAAGCGATTGCCCAGACTTTGAATCGCCAACATATTCAAGAAACATTACTAATACAACTGCTGCAGGAAATTCATGCGAATTCAAGTTAGAGTGGAATGATAATTATTGGCTTAATAATTCTGGAGGTTACATATTTTCTACAAACAATTCAGGTACTTGGGAGAACTCCACATGGGCAGCTTTTAGTTCTACTCCACAAAACACTACAATTGTTACTGTTTTGAGCTCGACTCCTGGGAATCTGATAGCTTGGTGTTATTATGCTAATGATACTTCTGGGAATGAGAACACTACTAATTGTCAACCTAATAATTGGTTTTATTTGATTACTACAGAAACAATAAAACCAAGATATTCAAGTGATAATGATAATTCCTCTTCCTATGGATCTTATGTTCCTGTTAATTCTCCGGTAAAGATTTTTGCTAAATGGGACGATAATTACAAGTTAAGCACAGCTATATTTAGGCATAATTCTTTAGGCTGGATGAATGCTTCATACAAGTATTTTTCAACTGGTTCAGAATGGTACAACACAACTTATACAACTTCACCAGCTGACGACGGCAAAACAGTATGCTGGAATCAGTGGGCAAATGATACTGCGAACAACTGGAATAAAACTATGCCTAATCATTGCTTTAATGTTATAATACCTGATATCACACCACCAAATTATAATTACGATGCTGACACCAGTGGAGGCTTTGTTGAAGAAGGAGAAAAATTAGTGAACATAAGTACTTTATGGAGCGATAATAAAGGTTTAAGTTCTGCTAGCATTATGCACAACGAAACCGGTACTTGGATTGCTGATACAACTGCATTAACAGGTACCTCTAAGTGGTATAATTATACAATAGATACTACAAACCATCAAGGAAAAACAATATGTTGGTATCAGAATGCAACAGATACTTCTGGAAATAAAAACGCTAGCATGATTAATCATTGTTTTAATGTATTCTCATCTTCTCAGGGAGAAGCATCACAATCTCCTTTGGAATCTTTATTTGAAGCAGTTTTAAAAACTATGGGAGTTTCTTCTACAGAAACTTCAACAAGATTTGCAACTTTAATTATCGAATTTATTGGAATGATTGCATTGTCTATTATGCTTATAATATTGCTTGAAAGTATTCTAGAAAATAAATAATTTATTCTTTATTTTCATAGTTAAAATAAACTCTCATTTTAAATTTAACCCGCGAATCCTTTGTTTATATCTCCCTCTACATTTTCCTCATTTTCAGTTTCCTCATTTCCAAGACCTCCCCAACTTTCTTCCTCTTTCTTGTCTTCTGATTCAATCTCATCCTCTTCTACAGGTTCGCCTTCTTTTATCATTTCCATTGGCTTGTTGCAACAAACTAAAGTTCCCCCGCCTACGGATAAAACTTTAACTTCATTACCGCAAACATTACATCTAAATATTTCCCCTTTTTCTTTTA
>Ga0315277_10002289_pt1 | contig 26833 bp, 18 predicted proteins | sample YL17G05_15_MG_FD_203695 | JGI IMG/M metagenome (GOLD analysis project Ga0315277, IMG submission 203695) | Sediment microbial communities from Yellowstone Lake, YNP, Wyoming, USA - YL17G05_15 | ecosystem: Environmental > Aquatic > Freshwater > Lake > Sediment | place: USA: Wyoming | collected... | reverse complement strand
TCATCGCCGCGGCCCGCTCGATCGGGACGAGCTTCGGCGATTAACTCGGGGGACGCTCCCCAAAGAGCCACCCTTGAAAGGATGGCACCTTGGGGAACGTCCCCATCTTTAGCGCAGGTTCATTTTCCCGAGCCAGTCGTCGAACCGGGGATCGTCACGGAGGGGATCGAGCTGAGGATCGAATTTAAGGTACAGCTTCTCGGCATCCCTTTCGGCGTAGGACATCGCCAGGTATTCAAACGCCCGGTCCTTCTCGCCCAGAGCGGCGCTGACCACGGCCATATAATAGAAAGGAACATATGTTTGCTTGGACCGTTCGACCAAGGCTTGCAGCTCTGCCTCGGCCTTCTCCCTTTTTCCGGTTGCCGCATAGACACAAGCCCTTCCAAAAGAGCCGAGCGTGCTCCCTCCGGCCTTGCGGGCGGCGTTTTCAAACTCTTTGAGCGCCTTGGTGGTTGACCCCTTCTGTAAATAGGCCTGGCCGAGAAAATAATTTACCCAATTGATGCTGGGATCCGCTTTTTGAATTTCGCGCCATACCCTAATAGCCTCGTCATAATGACGGGTGTAGTAATAGAGAGTGGCCATCGATGCCTTGATCGGCAGGGAATTGGGGTCAAGCTCGATCGCTTTTTTAAACTTGGCCTCGGCCTCGTCAAACCGGCCCAAGTTGGTCAGGAGAGAGCCGTAATACTGATAGGCCGTTGCATAATTGGGATTCAAGCCAATCGCCCAGTTAAAGTCGATCTCCGCGTCCAGCCAGTTCCAGTCGTAACTGTATTTGACAAAGGCCAAGGCGATATACCCCTCGGCCAGAGCATCGTCGATCTGGAGGGCCTTCTCCGCAGCCTCTTTGGCCTCGGGGTAAACCTCGGCGGGCCGAGCGAATCCCAGTCGTGCCAAAAGACTATAAGCATCCGCAATGCCCGCATACGCTAAGGCAAATTTTGGATCCTTGGCGATTGCCTTTTGATAAAAATCGATAGATGCTTTGAGCCCTTCTTCCGTCCTTTTATTCCAATTTAGCCGGCCTTCCATGTAAAGGTTATACGCATCAGGATCCTGGGTGTAACGTTTTACCAGCATATAGTCCTGGCCGGCGACGAGCTCGATCCGCAGGGCGTTGACGACCGCCCTCGAAATCTCATCCTGGACGGTGAAGATGCTCTCGACCTTGCGGTCGTACGTCTCTCCCCAGAGATTGGCTCCATCTCTCGCCCGGGTCAGCTTAACGTTGACCCGGATGTTGTCCTTTTCCCGCTGGATGCTCCCTTCCAGGATGTTCTCGACGGCCAGCTCTTTCCCGATCTCCCGGATGTCCTTGTCCGCACTCTTGAAGCGCATCACCGACTGCCGGGAGATGACCTTGAGCTGGCCGATCGTCGAGAGCTTAGTGATCAGGTCGTCGGTGATCCCGCTCGAGAACGCCTCCTGGTCCTTTAGTTGGCTGAGGTCTTGGAACGGCAATACGGCCAGCGAGCTCTTATAGGCGGACGGAGAAGCCGCCGTCCCTCCCGGGGTAGTACCCACGGCCTGCCCCCTCCGGCCGAAAAAAAGATAACCCGCGGCGGCCAGCACGACCATTGCCGTGGCGATGAGGCCGAGCCGCAGGGGCCGCTTCAGCCCGAACCGAAGCGTTTTGGTGATCCCTCCGCTGGTCACTCCCGTCGACGGGAGTTGACGCCCGATCGCTCTCAAATCGGCCAGGACCTCTTCAGCCGACTGAAACCTCTTCTCCCTGTCCTTTTCCAGACAGCGGAGGATGAGCCGGCTCAACGGTTCGGGAACCTGGGGATTGGTCTCCCGTGGATCGCGCGGCTTTTCCGTCTTGTGCTTCATGGCCACGACGAGCGGCGTCTCCCCCTCGAAGGGCGGAACACTGGTCAGCATCTCGTATAGGATTGCCCCCAGGGCATAGATATCCGTTCGCTGGTCGGCGTCCTTGCCCTCGAACTGCTCGGGTGCCATGTAATCGGGAGTCCCGATGATCATCCCCGGATCGGTGATCCCCTTCGTCTTCAAGGCCCGGGCGATCCCGAAATCCATGATCCTGGTGGTGCCCTCGCGGTCGATCATGATGTTCTGGGGTTTGAGGTCGCGGTGGACAACGCCCAACCGGTGCGCCTCGGCCAGCCCTTCGGCGACTTGCTCGGCAAAGGCTAAAGCCTTCCGGGCCGGAAGATGGCCGATCCTCCGAAGGAGCGTCTTTAGGTCCTCGCCCGAAACATATTCCATGCTGATGTAGGCCGTGTCATCGACCCGGCCGAGGTCGAACATCCGGCAGACGTTGCGGTGGGAGACCCGACGGGCCAGCTTGAGCTCGTTGCGGAACCGCTCGACAACACCCTCGTCGGAGGCGATCTCGGGATTCAGCACCTTGAGGGCGACGTGCTCCCTGATCTCGGTATCATAGGCTTTATAAACGCGGCCCATACCCCCTTTGCCGAGCTCTTCGGTGACCTGATAGCGGCCGGCGAAGGTGCCGCCGACGGTGAGCTCGCGAGGCAATGCCAGGAACGTGGCCGTCTGGGTCACAGAGGGAGCAGGGGGTTGTTTAATTAGCTGGGCCCCGCAGCGGCTGCAGTAAACGCTGTCACTGGAGTTGTCGTGCTCGCAGCGCGGGCATTTCATCGGTCGGATCCTCAGGAACCAGGGCTTCTGTGGTCTAAAATAACGGCATCCGGGGAATAAGTCAATCGCGGCCCCTTTCCTCTGCGTTTTTTAATTGCGGTGTTTTTTGTTATAACGTTCAGGGATCAATCTTCGTATGAAATACCGAAAGCAAGGCAGCTCCGCCAAGGCGACGATCCCCATGTTCATCCTCGGTCTCATCATCGCCGGGCGGCCCAGCTTGCTCTAAAGGCCGAAAGGAGGCTCGATGAAAGCTCTTTGCCGAGTGGGCATGGTCATGGCTATCGGATTCCTGATGCTCCCCGGCCAGAAGCCGCCCGGCCGACAGGAAGCGCTTCAGCTCACCTTCATTGCCAATGAAGGAGTCCTGGTTTCATCGGGTGATAAGAAGGTTCTTATCGACGCCCTCTTTAGCCGGCCCCACGAAGAGTACCGGGCCCCCTCACCGGAGATCATCGAAAAAATGATAAAGGGAAAGGCCCCCTTTGATGGAGTCGACCTGCTGCTCGTCACTCACAACCACCCCGATCATTTCGACGCTCTCCTGGTCGCCCGTTATCTGGAAACGGTCCCCGGCCCGGTTTTGCTGGCCCCCGCGGACGCAGTGGCGGAATTGCGGAAGACGGCGGCGGACTGGGAAAAAATCGAATCGCGCGTCGTCTCGATCGACATCAAGGTCGGAGAAAAAGATAAGCAGGATCCGAAGCGGATCCCGGTCACTGCGTTCCGCACCCTGCATAGTGGAGACCAAGAATCCCCGATGAATTTCATGTATCTCTTCGAGCTCAACGGCTGGCGCGTTTTTCACGAGGGGGATTCGACGGGGAACGTCGGTGAATATCACGTTTTCGGGCTGGGAAGCGAACCGGTCGACCTGGCCCTGGTCCATTTCTGGTTTCCCCTCGAGCCCAATTGCGCTGACTTCCTGCAGGAAGTCCTCAAGCCGGGCCATATCGCCCTGATGCATCTTCCCATCCGTCTGGAAAGCGACGCGCCTGGCAAGATCGACCAGGTCCGGAAATACTACAAGGACATATTTCTGCTGCTGCCCGGGATGCCGGCCAAGGTTTTTCAACAGCAAGGTCCGGACAAGAAGATGCGATCATCATCCAGCAACGGTGGAGGAAGGCGTTGTCGGCGAATTCCTCAGAGATTGCCGTTCTAAGTCCTAAAATACCGGCTGCCGAAGATTAGACCAAATACGCCTTCGATCCGGCCGTCAATCTTATACGCTCCCCCCGCCGAAAAAGCTGGGCTTCCAGAGGGAGTTGCGAGGTGTGGGTTTAAAATCATTTTTGACGTAAATTCTGCTAGAATGAAGGACAAAGATGAAAGTCCCGAAAACCCTGAGCATATCCATCGTTTCCCTGGGACTTATTGTCTCGGTGTCCTTGACGTTCTCTCCGGGCGGAACAGAGGAAAAGGGATCAAAGCTCCACCTGAGTTCGTTTTTCCAAAAAAAGGCAGTGACAATCGCCGTCACCGACTCGGGGCTGGGCGGGCTGTCGGTGGTCGCCGAAGCCGTCCGGAAGATGAAGGAAGCACGGATTTTCGAGCGGGCGGACTTCGTCTTCTTCAACGCCCTGTTCTCGAACGAGGGCGGCTACAACAGCCTGAGGAGGCGGGAGGAAAAAATCCGGGTTTTCTCAAGCGCCCTGGAGAGCCTGGAAAGGGCATGCCGTCCCGATATCATCCTCATCGGCTGCAACACGCTCTCCACGCTCTATGAAGATACGCGGTTCTCAAGGAGAACGAAGATCCCGGTTATCCCCATCATTCCGGCCGGGGTGGAGATCATCGTGCGAGGACTCAAGGATCATCCCGGAGCCTCCGTCATCATCTTCGGGACGCCGACAACGATATCCGAAGGTACGTATCCGAGAGAGCTGGAGAAGCAAGGATTCGCCGCCGAGCGCATCCACGGGCAGTCCTGCCCCGAGCTCGAGAGCTTCATCGAAAACGACCCTCGGGGGGATGAGACCGAGATGCTCATCTCCGGCTTCGTGAGCGAAGCCCTTCAGAAACTTCCTTCTCCTCCTCCCCCGCTTCTGGTCAGCCTCAACTGCACCCACTACGGGTATTCGTTGCCGTTCTGGGAGAAAACGTTCACGGAAGCGGGTGTTAAACCCCTGGCCGTCCTAAATCCAAATCCGCAGATGGCAAAGGTCCTGTTGAGCCCCAAGTACAGAGGAAGACGTCCCCAGACAGAAGTCCGGGTCCGAGTTATGTCTATGGTCAAGATCAGCCCCCAAAAAATCGATTCCCTGGCTGCCTGGCTGGAACACGTTTCACCGGAAACAGCCGAAGCCCTCCGCCGGTATGAACATCAGCCGTCTCTATTCGAGTGGAAAGGGTACATCGCCCGCTAAGGGTTGAAAAGTCCGGCCATCCCGGCTGGCCGGTGAGGCCGTCTTCTTAGACGCTTTCGCTCTTCTCGAAGAAATAGGCGCCCAGGAACAGCATCGTCGCCGCAAACCCGGCCAGGACGAGGAAGTCGAGGGCAACGGGAAATGAGTGGGTCTGGATCAGGACGGCCCGCAAACCGTCGATGCCGTAGGTCAAGGGATCGGCATAGGATAGGCTGCGGATGGCCCAGGGCAGATTGGTCAGGGGATAGAGCGCCCCGGACAAGAAAAAGAGGGGAAAGACCAAGAAGTTCATCACGAGGCCGAAGCCCTGCATGTCCCTCATCCGCGAAGCGAAGACCAGGCCCAGGCCGATGAAGGTAAAGGAGATAAGGATCATGAACCCCAGGGCAGCTAAGAGGCCAAACCCGCTGTGAGCGCGGAAACCCAGGAGGATGGAAACGGCCAGGATGAGCAGGGCCTGGATGAGCGATGTTGTCACGCCGCCCGCGATCCGGCCCAAAGCGATCGAAACCCGCGACACCGGCGCGACCATAATTTCTTTGAGAAACCCGAACTCCCGGTCCCACAGGACCGACAACCCCTGCATCGTCGAAGAAAACAGCAGCGCCATCCCGATGATGCCCGGCACGAGGAATTTGATATAGTTGACGCCCGGGGCGACGCCCGGAATCGGCATCCGGTTGAACCCGAGGCCGAGGAAGGCCAGGAAGAAAAGGGGCATGATGAGTGAGCCGAGGACCCGGGACCGGGCCCGGCTGAAGCGCTTCATCTCGCGCAACCACAGGACATAGACGGCCGTCAGGCTGATCAACTCAGCGCCTCCCGATTCCCATCATCATCCGGTTGCGATCGGCCACGCCGGCCTCGCGCTCGCGGATGGTGCTGCCCGTGAAATGGAGGAAGACGTCCTCGAGGCTCGGCCTATGGAGGTGGACGCTGGCGACGATGGCGCCGCGGGCCTGGGCGAGTGTCACCAACTCAGGGATCCGGCGCTCCCCTCTTTCCATGGTCATGGTCAGAATGCCGTCATGCCGGCTCGCCGTCCGGACCCACTCGAGCTTCTGCATCTCCGCTAGGAGATCATCCGCGGCCCCCTCGACCTCGAGGGACACGACATCGCCGCCCAGGATGTCCTTGAGCCGGCCCGGGGTGTCGAGGGCAACGAACCGGCCGTGGTCCATGATGGCGATGCGGTCGCAGAGGATGTCGGCCTCCTCCATGTAGTGGGTCGTCAAGACGATCGTCACTCCGTGGTCCTGGTTGAGCATTTTGATGTAGTCCCAGATGTGGCGTCGGGTCTGGGCGTCGAGGCCCAATGTCGGCTCGTCGAGGAAGAGGACCTTGGGCCGGTGGATGAGCCCGCGGGCGATCTCGAGGCGCCGCTTCATGCCGCCCGAGTACTTCTCCGCGAGCGTGGCCGCCTTGTCTGTGAGTTCGACAAGGCCCAGGACCTCATCGATCCGCCGGCGCCGTTCCTCTTTCCCGATCCCGTACATCATGGCGTGGAACTCGAGGTTCTCCCGGCCGGTCAGCTTGCCGTCGAGCGCGGGCTCCTGGAAGACGACGCCGATCGCCTTCCGGACGCGGTCGCGGCTCGTCGCGACGTCGTGGCCCGCCACCTCGGCCTGTCCGGAGGTCGGATGAAGGAGGGTCGAAAGGACGTTGATGGTCGTGGTCTTTCCCGCTCCGTTCGGGCCGAGCAGCCCGAAGAGCTCTCCTTCAGGGACGGAAAACGACACCCTGTCGACGGCGGTCACGTCCTTAAAGCTCTTGGTCAGGTCCTTGACCCAGATGGCGTCCATTGGGGTATCCTTAGAATCCTCTATAATACCAGAAATTGGGGACACCATATCAATTTCCGATTTCTAGCGGTAGCATCTCCATTTCCGTGAAGTCATTGATGGGGGATGGGGTCCTGTCACGGCGCGTCCCCGTCCGTCCTCGCCCAAGACCCGCCCACCCGCCACCATCGGCTTCGGGCGGCCGGGGACTGGCGCCGTGCCATCCCACCCTTGATCATCCCTCAAATCACGGAAACAGAGATGCTTCCATTTCCAGCGGCGCAAGAATAGAGGAATTGGGAAATTGATATGGCGTCCCGGAATTCCAAACGGGGAATACGCTTAGCGAATGACGACTTCGCGCTTTCCCTTGATCAGCTCGCCGATGAGCCAGGCCTTCTGACCCAGCCGTGCGAACAGACGAATTGTCCCCGGAGCGTCCCTGACGGCGACGACCGCGACCATCCCGATGCCCATGTTGAAGGTCCGGTACATTTCGTGCTCGTTGACTTTGCCCCTCTCTTGAATAACGCGGAAGACTCGCGGCACTATCCAGCTTCCCTTGTGGATCTTGACGGTCAGCCCGCCGGGGATGACGCGCGGGATGTTGTCATAAAAACCGCCGCCAGTGATATGGGCCATGGCTTTGATCCGGATATTTTTCATGACCTTGAGGACCGGCCGAGCGTAAATCCGGGTTGGCCTCAGCAGTTCCGCTCCCCATTTCCCCTTGATTTCTTTAGCACTGAACACTCTACGCGCTAGTGAATAGCCGTTGCTGTGGAGGCCGCTCGAGGCGAGCCCGATCACGGCATCGCCCGGCCGGCAGCCCCGTCCATCGATAATTTCCTTCCTGTCTACAATCCCGACGCAAAACCCGGCCAAGTCGAACTTCCCCGGAGCATAAAGCCCGGGGAGTTCGGCCGTCTCTCCTCCCACCAGCGCGCATCCCGCCTCCCGGCATCCTCTGACGATCCCTCTCATGAGCGAGACGAGCTGGGCCGCGACGAGCTTGCCGACGGCGATATAATCGAGGAAGAAGAGCGGCTCTGCGCCTGTCACCACAACATCGTCCACGTTCATGGCCACCAGGTCGATGCCGATGGTGCCGTATTCACCCCGGGTCTCGGCCACGAAGAGCTTGGTCCCGACGCCGTCTGTTGAGGAAACAAGCACCGGATCTTTCAGGCCCCGCAGCCGGGGCCGGAACAGCCCGCTGAACCCGCCTATCCCCCCCAGGACTTCCGGCCGAGCTGTTGTCTTTACCAGCGGCTTGATCCTGGAGATAAACACGTCGGCCCGCTCGATATCGACTCCGGCTTTTTTATAGGTCAAGACGGCCATCTTCGCTCCTCCGAACTCAGTCCTTTTATAGCATCGCGAGCAGATCTAGTCAAACGAGCCTTGGGCACTAAAGGTTAAAAAAAACCTCGGTTTGGTGTAACCTTTTCCTGGAACCTAAGTCTATATGTACGAGCCCGAGTGACCAAGGAGATTCGTGGAACCGACAACTGACAACCGGCTGATGGAAGAGGTCAGGGACGGGAAGGTCGAACGCCTGGCCATCCTCTTCGAGAGGCATCATGTCATGCTCTTCAATTTTTTCCTAAGGCTGACCGGAAACCGCAGCCTCAGCGAGGACCTGGTCCAGGATGTTTTTTTCCGCATCCTCAAGTACCGGAAGACCTACCACGGCGAGAGCAAGTTCAGCGTCTGGATGTACCAGATCGCGCGCAACGTCCATGTCGACCATCTCCGGAAGCACAAACAGGAGGTTCCGCTCGACGAGCAGTTCGAGGAGCCGGCCGCCGCGGAGCCGCTGGCCTCCGAGCGGATGAACGCCGAGGTCGATGTGGCCCTTCTGAAAAGAGCCCTCGACCGGCTGCCGCTCCGGAAGAAAGAAATCCTCCTTCTCAGCCGGTTCCAGGAGATGAAGTACCGGGAGATCGCCGAACTGCTGGGCTGCGACATCGGGTCGATTAAGTCGACGATCCACCGGGCCATTAAGGAGCTCGGCAAAATCTATTTCGAGCTCCAGGGAGGGACTTCCCCATGAAATGCGAACAGACCAGAGAAAAATCCGCCGACTATCTGGCCGGCGAGTTAGACGACAAATCCCTGGCCGAAGTGCGAGCGCACCTGGCCGGCTGTCCTGCCTGCAGGGAGGAGCTAGAGGGCCTGAGTGCCATCTGGGCAAACCTGGGCGTCCTGCCCAAAGAGCAGCCCAGCGGCGCTCTGCGGAGCCGCTTTTACGAGATGCTCGAAGCCTACAAGGAAGGCATGGAGAAAGAGCGGGAAAAGCAAGGGCTTGGACAGACACTGTCCATTTGGCTTGGGCGGCTCATGCCCAGGAAGCCGGCCTATCAAATCGCGCTCTCCCTCGTGCTCATCGCTGCCGGTCTGGGCAGCGGTTATCTTCTGAGCGTGCGCTCCCGCTCGACCGCGCGAACCGAAGTGGCCGGTCTCAAGGGTGAGGTCGACGACATGCGCCGGATCGTGGCCGTCTCGCTCCTCAAGCAGGCCTCCCCCAGCGAGAGGCTCATGGGCGTGAGCTGGAGCGCGCGGATCGACCAACCGGGTGGTGAGATCATCCAAACCCTGCTCGAAACCCTGCGCAATGATCCCAACGTCAATGTCCGGTTGGCCACGATTGACGCCCTCTATCTCTTCTATGATCATCCGGAGGTCAAAGAGGGGCTTATCCATTCTCTCGCCGGACAGACCTCTCCCCTGGTCCAGCTGTCGCTCATCAACCTCCTGGTCGAGATCCGGGAAAGGAGGGCCGTGGAAGCTCTAGAGCGGCTCATCCAGGATGAAAAACTGAATCCGAAGGTTAAAAAACGCGCTGAACTGGGCCTCACCCAGCTCAGCTGATCAAATAAACAACGAAATAGAGGAGGAGACTATGAAAACGATCATCAGACTCGCAGGAATCATGATTCTCCTGTGGGCCGCAGGACTGGCGGACAACGCCCAAGAGAGCCAGGCCGACCATGCGGTGGTGAGCTTTACCAACCCGGCCAAGCCGGGCACGGTGGAAGTCGACATCAGCGAAGGGAGCATCACCGTCCGAGGCTATGAGGGCAAGGACGTCATCATCGATGCCCGCTGGAGGGAGAGGGTTCTGACCAAGGAAGAAAAAGAGCAGGAAGCCGCCCAGGGTGAAGAGGGAGAGGAGCTGGACCAGGAAGAGCTGGCCAGGAAAAAGGCCCAGGCCGAAAAGGCCAAGGGCATGAAAGCGATCGAGGTCGAGAGCATGGGACTGACCATTGAAGAAGAGGAGAATGTCGTTCGAGTGAATGCCGAAGAGGGAAAGAGGGCGGTGGACCTAGTCATCCAGGTTCCATTTTCGACCTCGCTCCAGCTGTCGTGTCGCGATGACGAAAGAGGGGTGACGGTGGATAGAGTGGACGGGGAGATCGAGGTGGAGACCAGCGACGGCCCCATCATCCTGACCAACGTCTCCGGGCCCGTTGTGGCGGACTCGTCGGACGGAGAGATCAAGGCGGTCTTCGGAAAGGTCACGCCGGGGAAGCCGATGTCCTTCAGCGCCATGGAGGGGGATATCGACATCACGCTGCCCTTCGACGTCAAGGCCAGCCTGAAGATAAAGACCGACGAGGGAAAGATCTTCACTGACTTCGATGTCCAACTGACACCCAGCCAGCAGAAAAAAGAAGAAGACGAACGCAAGGGAGGGGGAGGCTACAGGGTCTCCTTCGAAAAAGTGACCATGGGCCTGATCAACGGCGGCGGCGTGGAGATCCAGCTGACCACTTACGAGGGGAATATCTACGTCCGCAAGGCTAAATAGGACAGCCCCGCGGAAAGTCCAGGGACGGCTCTTATCGTGGAGCCGTCTCTTTTTTTTATGCCCATTATTCAGACGGCTGCAGAGTCCTCTTGATCAGGGAGAGGTCGTACCCCTTATTCGCGATCCGCTGCAGCAGGTCCTGGTAAAGAGACTCCTCCATTTGGGGTGTGCGGCTGAGAATCCAGAGGTATTTCCGCCCCGGGTGCCCAACCACCACGTACTGATAATCGGCGTCGAGCTCGATGATCCAGTAGTCTCCCTTAAACGGCCAGAAGAACTGCACCTTGAGCTTGGCGTTGGTCTTCTTATCGACGACCCAGGCCTTGCCGTTGGCCTCCTTCAGTTCGCCGTCGAGAGTCTTCTTCCGGCATTTGTTCAGGACGGCGATCGCTCCGTCGTCACGCAGGCTATAGGTGGCGGTGACGGCGACGCAGTCTTTCTGGAAGCGCTGTGGGATGGTGGCGATCTCGTACCAGGTCCCGGCATAGCGGCCCAGGTCGACAAAGGGGACGACCTCAAGCGGCTTCGTCTCCGCTCCGGCCCAGGCAGACCCGAAACCGAATAGGACCAATATCAGCAGCGGTATTTTCATCACCTGCCTCCATCCTCCTAGAAGGGACTTCAAAAATCTCGCTCTGTTCATTATATGTCTTCTCCAATGATCTGAGAAGGACCCATCCTGGTCGAGACGTCTTCTCCCAAGTTATTGGCGACATGTCCGCGCACATAATATATAATTGATACCGAGATGAAAACACCCCCCAACAGACCTTCGACTTGGCCCCACCCGGCAAGGAAATGGCGTGCTATTCGAAGGGCACGATGAAAAGAATAAAATGAGAAACGCGGGCCGCCGGCCGGAATTCCGGATTCTCAATACGCTTTTTGCCTTCCTGATGTTTGGCCTGGGCTCTGACGTTCCGGCGCGCGCTGTATCGAGGGGCCCGTCGACAGAGATCTCGCCGCCCTATACAGTGACAGTCCGGCTCCAGGTTCAATCTCCGTTTATTCCCGACGGCCGGCACAGCCTGACCGAGATATCCTTCAAGGCTATCTTCCCTTCTGTCACTTTCGAATTCGACCCCGAGGAAGACCCTTTATTGGGCCGCTGCCAGGTCAATTCCGAAAAGGGGAAAGGCTCTTTCTCCAGGATAGCCCTTAACGACGTGCAGAAAGGCGAGGAGCGTCTCTCGCCCCGCTTCCTCAGCGCCAGGCCCCGGGAGTTTTCCGCCGGCCTGGCGATCGAATCAGAACCCATGGCCGAAGATGAAGCCGCCGCGCGGTCCGGGACTGCCCCGGAAAAAGTCCGGTTGAATTTCTGGACCGAGTGGGAGGCATCGCCAATCCGGTGGGGATCTAAGTATGGAACCGAGGGACTCCCCGACTTCAAGTTTGTGTTCGAAGTCCCGTTCCGGGAGCTTATCCAAGGAAAGCCGTTCTCCGTGACGCTTCCTTACGAAGGCCGCTATCCGGAAGACAAGGGAATCTGGACCATCGATTTCCGTCCCTCGCCCCGCAAAAAATCGGGTTTCTCAGGCCCGTCGCCACAGCTGGGAGTGCATCTTTCACGGTACGTCACTATGGCCTTTAGGCAAATGAAGGTCATCGCTCTCCTGACAAACCATTCCATGGTGGACAGGATCATTAACCACCTCAAGCTGAAGTCCGTCGCGGACAAGCCGCCGACCCCTCATAGAGCTTATCAGGGAGTTTTGATGGCCGCCGAGGCCTCGAGTGAATATTTTTCGTGATCCACTCTCGCCCCGGGAAGAGAGGTCTGGCGGATTTCCGGCGCTTGAGGCGTCTCGAACGGGGTTATGGAGGCAGGCCCGCTCTCTCCAGCTAAAAATTCTCTTGACAACGCAGGAAACTCTGAATATTTCCTTTTGAAAGGAGACATCATGATCAGGACCCGTTCTCGCGCCAAATGGTTCTTAGGATTCCTTCTTCTTGTTTCACTCACTTCGTTTCTCGCGGCCGACGAAAAGACAGATAAAGTCGATAAGATCTTTGCCCCGTGGGATACGACAACGACGCCCGGAGCGGCCCTGGCCGTGATCAAAGACGGGCAGATCATCTACGAGCGGGGCTACGGCATGGCCAAGATCGAAGACGGCATCGTCATGACGCCCCAGAAGATCTTCGACATCGGCTCGACCTCCAAGCAGTTCACCGCCGCCTGCCTGGCCATCCTCATCCGCCAGGGCAAGGTCAGGCTCGACGACGACATCCGCAAATATTTTCCCGAGATGCGCCTCTACGAGAGGCCCATTCTCGTTAAACATCTCATCTCCCACACGAGCGGTCTACGCGACTACAACGGACTCCTGGAACTGGCAGGATTCCGGACCGAGTCTGACTGCCCCAACGTGGACGAAGCGCTGGATGTGATCTTCAAACAGAAGAGATTGAACTACGCCCCCGGCGATGAGTTTTCCTACACCAACACCGGATATTTTCTTATGGGGCAGATCGTGGAGAGGGTGAGCGGAAAATCCCTGAATGAGTTTGCCCAGGAGAATATCTTCAAGCCCCTCGGGATGACCCATACTCTTTATCAAGAGGACCACACCCAGGTCATCAAGAACCGGGCCACCGGCTACGATCCTTCAGACAAGGGCTACAAAATCAACATGAGCAATTGGGACGAGACCGGGGACGGAAACGTCTATACGTCGGTCGAAGACCTTTATCTCTGGGACCAGGCCTTTTATAGCCACAAGCTGGGCAAGGACTTTATGGATACGCTCCATACGACCGGGGCTCTCAACAACGGGAAGAAGCTCGAATACGCGTATGGACTCTTCATCCACGAATACAAGGAACTCAAGGTCGTCGAGCACGGGGGAGCCTGGGCCGGTTTCCGATCCGGCTTTGTCCGCTTCCCGGAACAAAAATTCTCGGTCATCTGCCTGACCAACCTCGGCACCCAGAACCCCGACGCCCTCTGCTATCAGGTCGCCGATATCTACCTGGCCGACCTCATCAAGGAAAGGCCCAAGGAAGAAGGAAGAAAGGCCGAGCCGATCGCCCTTTCCAAGCAGGAGCTCGAAGAAAAAGCCGGAAATTACCAGGATCAAAGATTCGGAATATGGCTTTCCGTGTCGCTGAAACAGGAAAAGCTGACGCTTGAATTGATGGGCCTGGAACTGGCCCTTGCGCCGATGAGCAAAACCGTTTTCAAGGCTCTTGACGCGCCCGCCGAAATCTCCATCGAATTCCTCGCGGACGCCAAAGGGAAGCTGACGGGGGCTTCAATCACGGTGGCAGGTGATGAACGCTATAACCTGGTCAAAGCCGCTCCGCTGGCCCCGCTCACGCCCGCGCAATTGAAAGAATACGCCGGCGATTATGTCAGCGAAGAACTGCTCAACGCCAAGTACCGATTTATCGTTGAGAAGGATAACCTCATCCTGAAATTCAGGAGCGCACCGCCGGGAGCCTTCAAGGCGATGGCGACAGACAAGTTTACCCAGGGCATGCTTAACGTGGATTTCGTCCGCAAGGGCAATAAGATTACGGGCTTCACGCTCAATGTGGGACGCGTCGCCGGCATCGAGTTCGTCAGAAAGGAGATGGCTGAATCGGGAAAAAGCCGCCCCGGCTGACGGGGGCAAAGAGGGTTGCGTTGCCTATGATTGGGCAATTTCCGGACGCGCATCTCCGCGGATAATAAGGAGTCTGTAATGAAACAGGTTTCCCTTCCCCTTAAGATTTTTCTATGCATGCTTCTGATTCTCACTCCTGTCGCCGCCCAGCAGCAACTCACCCGGGAAGACTATGCCCGGGCCGAACGGTTTCTCATTTGGAACATCAACAAGCTTGTTTTCAAGACTCAGGTCGTTCCGCAGTTTATCGGCAAAAGCGACCGCTTTTGGTACAAGAACAACACCCGCGACGGCAAAGAATTCGTGCTCATTGACCCAGCGCTGAACACGCGGCAACCCGCATTCGACCAGGCCAAGCTGGCCGCGGCGCTGTCCTCGGCCTCGGGCAAAGCCTATGAACCCAATAACCTCCCGTTTGACAGGTTCGAATTCATAAAGGACGGAAAGGCGATCCAGTTTGGCATTGAGAAGATCCGGTGGACGTGTGACCTGTCCACTTATACCTGCGCGAAGGTTGACGCGCCCACGGAGAATCCCGAGGGCGAAAGCCTCTCCCCTGATGGACGATGGGCGGCCTTTGTCAAAGACCACAATCTCTACCTGAGACCCACGGCGGGGGGGACGGAAGTCCAGCTTACGACCGATGGAGAGCCCTATTATGATTATGGCACCGAAGCCGAGCAGAGCACCAGCGCCGTGACCGAACGTCTCAGCGGAAAGAAACAAACGCCGGTCCTCCTCTGGTCTCCCGATTCCAAGAAAATTTTCACCCACCGGCTCGACCAACGAAAAGTGGATCCTCTCTATCTCCTCCAATCGGTCCCGCCGCAGGGCGCGCGTCCTGTTCTCCACGCCTACCGCTACGCGCTCGTCGGCGATAAGAATTTGCCGCTTGCGGAGCTGGTCGTCTTCGACATTGAAAAGAAGACTAAGACGGCCTTTAAATGCGATTCTTACCTCATCGTCTTTGTCTCTCCGATCACGATGAAAAAAGCCTGGTGGAGCGAGGACAGCCAGAAGCTCTATTTCATCGAGGAGGAACGGGCGAACAGAGCCGCAAAATTGCAGGTCGCCGATGCCCAGACGGGAGAAACTCGGACCATCATCGAAGAAAAGGGCGCGACTTATGTCGAGCTCAACCTCTTTCTCGGCAGCCCTCCCAACGTGCGCGTTCTGGGCAACGGCGCGGAGATCATCTGGTTCTCCGAGCGTGACGGCTGGGGCCACCTCTATCTCTATGATGGAAAGACGGGCACACTCAAAAACCAGATCACCAAGGGCCCATGGGTTATCCGGGACATTCTGCGGGTCGATGAAACGAACCGCCGGGTTTATTTCACCGGCGGCGGCCGGGAAAAAGGCCGCGACCCCTATTACCAGCATCTCTACCGGATCAAGCTCGACGGCTCCGCCCTAGAACTCCTCACTCCGGAGGACGCCGATCACTCGGTCGCTTATTTAGATATGGGTTCCAAGGCCAACGCGTTTTCGCCCAAATTATCACCATCCGGACGGTTTTTCGTGGATACCTATTCAAGGATAGACCTCGCGCCCGTCTCTCTCCTCCGCGACGCGGACGGCCGGCTCGTTCGAGAGCTCGAAAAAGCCGATATCGAACCCCTTCTGGCCACGGGATGGAAATGGCCGGAGAGGTTCACGGTCAAAGCGAGGGATGGGACAACCGATCTCTACGGGGTCATCTACAAACCGTCTAACTTCGACCCCGCAAAAAAATACCCTGTCATTGACGGAATCTACCCGGGACCCCAAATCACCCGCACCCCCAAGTCTTTTGGCTCCGATCTGTTCTCCGTCTTCGAGTTCTGCGAGGACATCACCCTGGCTGAGCTTGGGTTCGTGGTCATCAACATCGACGGGCTCGGAACGCCCTTCCGCTCCAAGGCCTTTCATGATTTTTGTTACGGCAAAATGGAAGAGGCGGGCGGCCTTGAAGACCACATCACCGGGATCAGGCAGCTCGCGGCCGGCCGTCCCTATATGGACGTGAGCAGAGTAGGTATCTACGGGCATTCGGGAGGGGGATTCGCTTCGACGCACGCCATCCTGGCCTACCCGGAGTTCTACAAGGTGGCCGTCTCATCGGCAGGAAATCATGACCAGCGGAGCTACCTCGCCTGCTGGGGAGAACAATACCAGGGATTGCTGGAAGGTGACAACTACAAAAACCAGGCCAACGCGGGGCTGGCGGCTAACCTCAAGGGAAAGCTGCTCCTGGCCCACGGCGATATGGATGACAACGTCCATCCGGCCATGACCATCCAGGTCGTTGATGCCCTGATCAAGGCGAACAAGGACTTCGATTTGCTCATCCTGCCCAATCGGAACCACGGCTTCGGGCTCGACCCCTATTTTACACGCCGGAAATGGGATTATTTTGTCCGGAATTTGCTCGGAGCCGAGCCGCCTCAAGGATATGAAATTAAAATGGGGAAGCTGATTTTTTGAATGAAAAGGAGAGGGCCTGAAGGAGGACACTGATGAAAGACCTATTTAAGAAGCTTGGCGTTTCGGGAATCATCTTGATGATTCTGACCGGGCTCTTTGCCTATTCCCAAGAAAAAGCTCGGGACCGGCGCAAATCGCTTGACTCTCAGACGCCGACGACCGACGACCCCCGCCGCATCCCCATTCCTCCGGGCCCGCGGGGTCCCGAGGGAATCATCGTCCTGCGCGGCGGACGGATCTTTGACGGGACGGGCGCTCCGGCTCGACCCGGGACGGTCGTCATCCGCCGCAACAAGATTGAAAAGATCCTCCCGGCCGGCGCTGTCGACTGGCCCAAGGAAGCCCGCGTCATCGACGTCAATGGAAAGACCATCATGCCCGGCCTTATCGACGCGCACACGCATATTGATTACAACGAACCCGAGACCCCGATATTCATGGATGTCAGCGAAGCCGACGCCATGCTCCGCGCCGTCGAGCGCGCCCGGTTTTACCTCGAATGCGGGATCACCAGCATCCGCGATGTCGGCTCCCACGGACTCGTCCCGTTCAGGCTCAAGGCCTGGGTTTCCGAGAACCGCGTGCCCGCGCCCCGCATCTTCGCCGCCGGAGCGTTCATCACCGCAACCGGGGGGCACGGGGCAGAAGGGGAGGAACCCGGTCTCCTTATGCCCATCGGCACGCGCGTCGCCGAGGGTCCCGATCAATGGCGGCAGGCCGTCCGGGAGCAATTCAACCGGGGTGCCGACCTCATCAAGATAGGCAGCCATTTCAGCCGTGAGGAAGTGAAGGCGGCCGTCGAAGAAGCGCACGCCCTCGGACTCAAAGTGGCCTGCGACGCCGAAACTTTCTACATCCAATGGGCGGTTGAAGCGGGAGTTGACGTCATCGAGCATCCGCTTCCCCGCACGGACGAGACGATCCAGCTCATCGCCCAGAAAGGGACGGAATCGGTCCCGACGCTTGTTCCATACGCTTATATTTTCGATCAACTGGGCGGCTATTTCGGCTCGACCTCGCGCCGGTTCACTTTCTCCAAAGAGGCCAACCTCGAGGTCTTGCGCCGAATGAAGCGGGCCGGGATTAAGATGGGAATCGGCACCGACTTGGTCACAAACTGGTTCCGTTATCTTCCCCTTCCCTACATCACGGAACTCAAGTCTTTCGTCCAGGCGGGATACACGATTCCCGAAGCCCTGGTTGCCGCGACGAAGACCAACTCCGAGATTCTGGACATGGCCGATAAGCTCGGGACTCTGGAACCCGGGAAATTGGCTGATGTCATTCTCCTCGATGGCCAGCCGGACGTGAACCTGGATGACTTGGCCAAGGTGGACATCGTCATCCGGGACGGCTACCTTGTGGTCAAGGGGGGAGAGGTGGTCATTCCGCGCCACGTTCCGGTCGTTCCGCCTCAACCCAAAAAGTAGCCGGGAAAAGGGGCTCTCAGGCCCGGCCGCGCAGGTAGGCGATCATCTTGGGGACGGCCAGGGGCACGACGTCGGGCAGCATGTGGGGCATCAGGTTGTCCATGACCTTGGGCATCAGGTCGGGCATCTGCTCGGCCATATAGTCGGGCATCGGAATCATGGCGCCAACCCTCTCCAGCATCGTCGGCATCACCTTGGGCATCATCCCCGGCAGGAGCCTGGGGAAAAGCACCGGGAACACCGGCTTCATCAGGGCGAACATGAAACCGCCGACCGGACCGAGCTTGCCGATCCCCTTCATCATGGCGCCCATCCCGAGGGGCATGGCCTTGAGCATCTCCGGCCACATGGTGTCCATCAGGTCGGCAAAACCCTTCGGGGTCATCAGCGCGATCATGCCCTCGAAGACCTTCCACTGCCGGGACACTTCCGGGCTCGGGTCGGCGAATTTCTTACCCAGTGATTCGCAGGCAAAGGCGGCCAGGTCGCGGATCTCGAGGGGCGTATTCTTTTTTTCTTTGGTCACGCGGAGCTGGAACTCGCAGCAGGGGCAGAGAGCCAACACGGTCTCGGCGCCCACGGACGTCGCCTCGGCCAATCGTATCTCGCCGATATCGTGGGCGACGAGCGGGTCCTTGATCAGGGTCAGGACGCTCCCGCAGCAGTGAGCCTTATCGTGGTGGTGGCTCATCTCGACGAACTCCACTCCGGGGATGGCCTTGATGACGTCGCGCGGCGGCTCATAGACACCGGAAACCCGGCCGATATGGCAGGAGTCGTGCCAAGTCACTTTCTTATTGATCGCTCCGGGGAAGCGGAACTCGCCGACTTTGATCTTCTCCGCGACGAGCTCGCTGTAGTGCTTGGCCGTGAGGCCGAACTCGAGGCCGAGCTTGGCGGCCCATTCGGGATAGACGTGGCGCCACATCATGTCGCAAGCCGGGCAACTGGAGACGACGGTGTCCGCGCCCGCAGCCTTGACCGCGGCGATATTTTTTTTCATTGTCTCGGCGAAAATATCCCACTTGCCGGCGACGAGCATCGGCGTCCCGCAGCAGTTCTCAACGTTGCCCAACGTGGTGAAATCGACGCCGGCCGCGTCCAGAAGGGTCACCGCGGCTTGGCCGATATCGTTCTCGACGTAGGACACCGTGCACCCGCCGAAGTAGATGTTCTTAGCCTTTGTGCCGGGTCCGTGCTTGGCCTTCATCTCCTCGGGGAGCCACTGGGTGCGGTTCTTGCGGTATCCGGCCCAGATGTTGCCCTCGGCAACGGTGGCCGCGGCCATCATTTCGAAGGGCGGGAAAGTCATCTTCTTGTCCTCGTGGATGAGCTTGCCCCGGAGCTTCATCCAGCTCGGCTCGATGGGCAGGGCCGCCGAGCAGCGGTGGTTACAGAGCTCGCAGGTCGTGCAGACCATGATCGTGTCGACCATCTTCTGGTCCCAGTCCACCCGGCCTTCCAGGTACTCGCGCAGCCAATACCACTTGCCGCGGGGCGACTGGCTCTCCCAGCCGCGGCCGTAAAACTGGTCGCACTCGTCGACGCAGTAGCCGCACTGAGAACAGGCGTAGGCATACCAGGCGACATCGCCGGGGATGCCCCGCTTGGACCCATCGAAGCGCTCGCCGACCCGGGTGATCACGGTATTCCCGAACGGCCGAACGGCCGGTTCGAAAACCTTGACGAATCCGAGCGCCCGGCTCACCATGTTGGGCGCAATGACTTTCCCCGGATTGAGGATTCCTTTCGGGTCGACCTCTCTCTTGAAGGCCTTGAGGCGCAGAGTCCGGTCCCGGCCCAGAATCTTCTTGGCCTTGCGGACGAAATACAAGCCTGTCGAGTAAGGCCGGCCGCCGTGCTTCTCGGCGATCTTGATGATGGAAAGAACCAGGCCGAAGACGAAATTGTAGCTGAACTTGCGCTGGTCGCTGGGGATGAAGCCCAAGATGACGGCCTCGGGTTTCCCGTCCCGTCCTTTCTTTACGATGACGCCCTCTTTGACCACGGGCAGGTTGATCTTCTGCTCGATCTCCTCCATGACCGCGCCCAGCTCTTCAAGGGGGACGACGACTTCGGCCGGGACGAGAGAGGGCCCAAGGCGCTTAACGATCATGAGCTTGAACCGGTTCTCCCACTCATGCTCGGCGACGGCCTGGCTGAGTACCTCTCCCTGGCAGTCGTGGAGGATGTCGGGGAGAACGGGGACGATCTTGTCGCGGTCGGTGGCGCGATAGGCCAGCACGGCGATGTAGGCGGCCGGCAGGATGACCTTGTGTTCGGCGGGATGGCCGAGGTGCATCCGGACCGGAGCCCGGTTCTTCATCTCCGCCATCCGCGGGTTGATGAAGACGAGCGACCAGAGCGGAAGCTTGCGGGCGATGAACTCTTGGAAAACCGTGGTCAGCTTGTGGGCGTCGGGGCAGGCGATGGCAGTCAAACCGAGGTCGGTTTTCTTCATCACCCGCAGGGTCACTTGACTGATGAAGCCGGTCGTCCCTTCGGCGTCGGAGGTGAGGTCGATGTCCTTGCCGGTGAGCTCACGGACCTCGCCGCTGGGAAGGACGAGGCGGGCGCTGACGACGTTCTCGGCGAACCAGCCGTACTCGTAGGAGCCGATGCCGGCTCCGCCCTGGGCCAGCCAGCCGCCCACGGACGATGAGGGGTAACTTGTCGGATAGAGGCGGATAGTCAGCCCAAGAGGCTCGAGCTTGCGGTCCAACTGCTCCCAGGTAATGCCGGGCTCGACAGTCACTGTCTCCTTCGCGGCATCGACCGACAGGATATCCTTCATCCGATAAAAATCAACCACGATGCCCTTCCGGATGGGGATGATGCCCCCGTAGCCCGAAGAGCCCTTGCCCCTGGGGACCAGAGAGATTTTCCGGGCCGCCGCCCAGCGAAGGAGGACCGCTATCTCCTGTTCGCTCTCCGGCTGGACGACCGCGTCGGGAACGGTCCGCCCGACGATCGGCTTGAAAAGGCCGGGGACGGCCGCGATATCGTGTCCATAGAGAATCCGTTCGGTCCGGCTGAAATTGGCCCGGTCGCCGAACTTCTCCTCCAGCCATTTTCTGTCGTTCTTGCTCAAACGGCTCATATGTTCACTCCATTGTGGAACGTTCTCACCGACGGCTCACCATCAGCCTGGCTATATCTCTATGGCGATGAGGGATGATTACCGATAAAAGGCCGCTAACCTCCGCCATCCAAAAACTGATAGTAAATTTATATATTTTATATATTTGCTATGAATTGGTCAAGAATCAGTGGCTGAGGAATTCAGCTGTAACGAGAGATTTGGGAATGGAAAAGCGACCTCTCAGGTTCAGCCTTCCCGAAGCGTTTTTCAAGGGCAGCCGCTCTTGCGGTCGCGAGGACTGTCTGAGCACGCGGATACGAGCCGGATCCAGGACATCAACCAGATGCTGAGCCCGTGTCTATTCCCCGGAGACACCCTTTGGAAATTTGTTCTCATTCCATTAATCCCCCTTGCCCCCTTAGGCAATTAAGGGGGAATCAGGAAGGTGTCTCCGGAAGGGTCGGAGTTCCGCAGCGCCGAGAAAAACGTTTCGGGAACGGCGTTAAGAACCTGAGTGGGAGCGCTGACATTTCCAAATCTCTCGTCATACTGTTGGCTAGATCTGATTATGGAGGTGTAAAGGCTTCTTCCCGAAGAGCGGCCCGCTTGATCCTGTCTTCGACCGGGTTCACCCCGATCCCCAAACCCTTCGGAACCTTGATCGTACCGTCCCGTTCGAGCTCAATGGGTGGGTCGATCAGGTCCTCCTTGTAGTACCGCTTGCTCGCCGAGAGGTCGCTGGGCAGCTTGAAGTTGGGGAGAGAGGCGATGTGGAGGTTGTGGGCCCGACCGATGCCCGATTCCAGCATCCCGCCGCACCAGACCGGGATGCCCTCGCGGCGGCAGACGTCGTGGATCTTCCGGGCCTCGACCATGCCCCCGACGCGGCCGACTTTGATGTTGATGACCCGGCAGCTTTTCATCTCCAGCGCCTGACGCGCCGTGTCCTCGGAGATGATGCTCTCGTCCAGGCAGATCGAGGTCTTCATCTCTTTCTGGAGACGGCTGTGGTCCCAGAGGTCGTAGGGCGGGAATGGCTGCTCCAGCAGGAGAAGGTTGAAGGCGTCCAGCATCTTGAGGCCGGCTTTGTCCTTGAGACTATAGGCGCCGTTGGCATCGGTCTGGAGCAGGATGTCGGGAAAGTGTTTCCTTACCTCCTTGACCACTTCGATGTCCCAGCCGGGCTTGATCTTGAGCTTGATCCTGCGGTAGCCCTCGCCGATGAACTGCATGATCCTTTCCAGCAGCTCGGGGATGGAATTTTCGATCCCCAGGCTCACCCCAACCTCGATTTCCGGGCGCGTCCCCCCATATAGCCTGGCCAGCGGGACGCCCGCCTTCTTCGCCTGAAGGTCCCAGAGGGCGAGCTCCAGCCCGGCCTTGGCCATGGGGTGGCCGCGGTATCGCCTTGCTTCCCGGTAAAACTCTTCCGGCCTGGCTAGATCCTTGGAAAACAGCAACGGGATCAGGAAGTCACGCAGGATCAGCCAGGCGGTCGAAGTCGTTTCGTAGCTGTAGGAGGGCGTTGCCGAGGCGACGACCTCTCCATACCCGCACAGGCCTTCGGAGTGGACCTTGATGATGATGAATTCCCGGCCTTCTTCGCGGCCGAGGCTGGTCTCGAAGAAGCGCACGTACGGCAGGTACAACAGCGCCAACTCAACCCGCTCGATTTTCATCAGCTCCTCCTCTCAGGCCAGGCGGACGCCTTTTTTCCTGGCGATTTGCTCGTAGAGATCAATGATCTTCCAGGCCATGCCCTCGGCTGAGAACTTCTGATTGACGACCTCGAAACCCCGGCCGGCCAGCCGCGCGGCCAGCGCTCGATCGCGATAGAGCGTCAGCACGGCCTGGGCCAGGGCCGCCGGGTCCCGCGGCGGGACAAGGAGGCCGGTCTTATGGTTGATAACGACCTCCGGGATGCCGCCCGTCTCCGTGGCCACCACGGGAAGGCGGCTGGCCATGGCATCGAGGAGCGACGTCCCCAGCCCTTCGAGATGCGAGGACAGGACGAACAGGTCGAGCGAAGCAAGGATGCGAGGCACGTCCTCCCTGAACCCGAGGAAGAAGACGATGTCCTCGACACCCAGGTCGCGCACCTGCCGGTCCAACTCCATCCGCAGAGAACCTGTCCCGACCACGATGATTTTGATCTTGGGCGACTGCTCTTTCAAGATCTTCGAAGCCTGGATGAGAAAGGTGTGACCCTTGTGGTCTTCGAGGGCGGCAACGATCCCGACGAGGTAATCGTCCGGAGCGAAGGAGAACTCGCGGCGCAGGAAGTCCCGGGAGGTCACTTCGCGAAAGGGCGAAAAATCGATCCCGGACGGGATGACAGAGATCAGTGAGGACGGGATGCCCGAATCAAGGAGGACCTTCCGCACTCCCTCGGAGATGGCGATGATTCCATCCACATCCCGGGTGTATTTTCGCTGCGAAAACCGATTGTCTTTCACCGGAAAATCGACCCGCCGCGAAATGAACCGGAGGGGGACTTTGGCGCGCCGCGCCGCCGAAGCGCCGAGGGCGACCGCGTGGGCGTCATGGAGATGGACCAGCCAGCAGTCGTGGCGTTTCATCGCCCGGCTCAGCCGGAAAGCCGCCCAGAAATCGGCCTCCCCCCGCATCCGGATAGGAAGGACAGGAAGCCCCTCGGCGGCCGCTTTTTCGTGCAGCGGGCTGTCCGGCTGGACAACGAACCGGACCGCGTAGCCTTTCTTCATCAGTTCTCTGACCAGGAGTAGGGATTGTCTCTGTCCGCCCCGCCACTCCCGGCCGGAATCAATATGGAAAAGGCTCAATCCGCTCTCCTCTCTTCCAGATCTCCTTCAGCTTGGCATAGCGGACAAAAACGGCGTAGCCGGTGAGGACGGAGATGACCAGGCCGGGAAAACCATCCAGGAACCCACGCTTCCAGAAATAGGCCCGGACGAACCGGAAAAACGGCAGCAAGATAAGGTGATACCAGCGAGCCTTTTTCTTCTCGGCATATAGCTTCTGGGCACCCAAATCGGAGAAGGTGTTGATGCGGGCCAGATGCTCATGAATGTTCCGGTAAGTGAAATGGTGGATGGGGCCGCGCAGTTTCCCGATCGGGCCTTCGACGACGAGCCTCTCGTGGACGTACTCGCCTTCCCAATGGGCCTTGGCCTTACGGAAGAGCCGGAGTTTGCGTTCGGGATACCAGCCGGAGTGGCGGACCCAACGCCCCAGGTAATACACTTGCCGCGGGATGGAAAAGGCATCGACCTCGGGGTCGGCCGCCCGCAGGTTGAGGAGTTCCTTCCGGAGTTCGGGCGAGACGCGCTCGTCGGCGTCGAGCGAAAGAATCCAGGAATGGGCGGCCTGGCCGTCCGCGAAATTCTTCTGGTCGGCGAAATTGGTCCAGGCCCGCTCGAACACCCGGTCGGTAAACCTCCGGGCAATCTTGATCGTCTCATCGGTACTGTGGCAGTCGACGAGCACGATCTCGGAGACGGCCCCGGCCAGGCTTTTCAGGGCGTCCTCAAGCCGGCGCTCTTCGTTGTAAGTGATGATAACGGCGGAAATCTCCATCGCGCTCATGATAGCACAGCTTGACATTCAATGATAAGATAAATCATCATTCTCGGGATGAAAGGGAAACCGCTCTTCCTCTTCATATTCTTCCTGTTGAGCGCTCTCCTGAGCAGCCATCTCCTCTTGTTCTTCCAGGTCCGCGGGTTCAGGATTTCTCATCATTCCTTCACGCCATCGCCCGTCTCGCTCGTCCTCCTCAGCGCCCTGATTTTCATCCTCCTCCTCGCTCTGTGGGCGCTCTATGCGCGGGCGGTTTCGCGCCTCTTCGCCCGGAAGGAGTCCGAGGTCCTGGGGCAGGACTTCCTGACTTACCTGCCGCTGCTCCTGCTCAGCCTTACACCTCTGACTCTCCGGCACTACATCGGCTCCGCCGACCTCGAGACGCGGCTGAAGCTGTTCCTCCTCTCCATCGCCGTCGCCTTCATCTATCTCAAGGCCGTTCAGGTCAATCGCTGGAGCGAAACCAAGGCTCCGTTCTGGCAGACCTGGAGCCGGAAGTTCACTGTCCTCTCTCCTAGAAAAAGAGTAATCGTGCTCTTCTTGGGTTCACTCCTGGCCTTCAATGCCGGGACGCTGCTTCTGGTGTCGGAGGGGTTTACCTTCAGCGGAGATGAGCCGCATTACCTCCTTATCGGCCACAGCCTTCTCAAGGACGGGGATTTCGACCTGGCCAACAATTATGAGCAGCGGGATTATGCCGCTTTCATGATGTTCGATGGCAAGATCGAGGCCCATGTCGTCCCCGGCGCCAAGCCCGGCAGCCGTTATTCCTTCCACTCTCCTGGAGTTGCCTTCCTGATGCTCCCCTTTTATGCCCTCAGCGGCTTGATCAAAGGCTGGGCCCTCGTCTTTTTTATCCGCTTGGGCATGAGCCTGTGGGGCGCCTTCTTCGCGATCCAGGTCTATCTCTACGCCCGGAGCGAATGGCAGAAGGACGGCCTTGCCTTGAAGCTCTGGTCCCTGACCAGCTTTACGACGCCGGTTTTTTTCTACTCCATCTATATCTACCCGGAGATCGTCGTCGCCGCCCTTTCCCTGGCCGTCTTCCGGATCCTCCGTTTCTCGCCGACGCTCAGCGGGAAAAGGGCAGCCCTGTGCGGACTTATTCTCGGGTCTTTTTTCTGGTTCCATGCGCTCAAGTACATCGCCCTGTTCATCCCGCTCTTTCTCTATGGCCTCTGGGTCCTGACGAAAAGACAGCGGACTCGCCGGCCCCTTCTCATCTATCTGCTGGTTGCGGCGGCCGTCATCTTCTTCTATCTTCAGTTCCAGCACGCCCTCTATGGGACCTATTCTCTCTCCACTATCTCTTGGGCGGCCCAGATGACCGATACGGGCGAGGAATTCATCCGCTTCGCCAAGACCCTCCTCTTCAAGATCCCCTTGCGCGACCGCTGGGAAACGTTGGCCGGGTATTTTCTCGACCAGCGCGACGGCCTCTTCTTCTACGCTCCGATCTTCTTTTTCGCCCTCTTCGGCGCCGTCGAGATGCTCCGGCGAAAGAGGAGAGATTTCTGGCTGCTGCTCGGGCTCGTTGGGCCTTATGTGCTCCTCTCCGCCTTTCTCACCCAGAGGACCGGGTATGCTCCCCAAGCCCGGCCCCTGGTATCCGTAGTCTGGTGGCTGACCATCTGGCTCGGATACTTCCTAATCTATAACCGAAAAACCATTCTGTCCTATGTTTTCAACTTCGCCGCCGCCCTGAGCTTTCTTTTTGTCCTTCTCCTCCTCAAGACCCCGTTCAACCTCTACCAGGAGACGACTCGTGGGCCGAGGGAGAGAGGTGGAGGATTGTTTTTTGTCCTGAGCAATCTCCACTTCCACCTGACCGACTTCCTCCCTTCCTATATCAAGTCCGGGGAGGGGGCCTGGCTTCCCAACCTCATCTGGCCGGCGATTATGGCTCTCCTTATGGGGGCCTATACCTTGGCAAAAAGGCGGTCCCTCACATTAAAGATATCTACCCACACCTTTCTGGCCTGCGGTGGATCGGCCGTCTTTTTTGTCTGGATCGTTCTGTATCCCCGCTTAGTCCTTCGCCAACCGACCTACACGGCGCTCGGCTCGGGGAAACCGGTAACCTTCTATTCCCTT
>Ga0315277_10002288_pt1 | contig 26834 bp, 27 predicted proteins | sample YL17G05_15_MG_FD_203695 | JGI IMG/M metagenome (GOLD analysis project Ga0315277, IMG submission 203695) | Sediment microbial communities from Yellowstone Lake, YNP, Wyoming, USA - YL17G05_15 | ecosystem: Environmental > Aquatic > Freshwater > Lake > Sediment | place: USA: Wyoming | collected... | reverse complement strand
CTGGCTTGCATGCCTTTCTGGCGGAAAGGATTGACGATATACATAGGGGCTGTAGCCTTATTGGCTGATTTTAACTGCCCAGTTGAGGTACCCAGCTTTTCCAGGGCTGAGGCCAGTCCTTCAGGGTATCTAGTGTAGAGGGCTGACGAGGCATCTGCCAGATACTCTCTCTTCCGAGAGATGGCAAAGTAAATGAGCTGCGCAAAAATAGGCGCCAGTATCATAAATACGAGTGCCACGACCACGATTATTATCTGGCCTTGCCCACCACCTCTGGATGAGGAACCTCTTCTTGACCCTGTGCCCCCAAAAATTAGGAAACGTGACCCATACCAGGCTATGAGCACGATAGTGCCGAGCAGGATGCTACACATCGCCATGAGCAGCACATCCCGGTTCTTGATGTGGGATATCTCGTGGCCAATGACCCCCTGCAATTCATCGCGGTTTAGTTTTTGGAGTAGTCCCGAGGTAATAGCTACGGATGCCCGATTGGGGTCACGACCAGTGGCGAAGGCATTTAATGCCGGGTCATCAATGATGTATATGTCGGGCACTTTCTCCAGACCGGAGGCAATCTTCATTTCCTCAACCACATTGTACAGGCGGGGGTGGTCATCACGACTAATTTTCTTCGCCCCCGACATGCTCAGCAGGATACTATCACCCTGAAAATAGCCGACTAAACTCAAGATTGCCCATATTAATAGGGCGATGACCAGGCCCGCAATAGCACTATCAAAGAAATACAGGCCCAGAAAATAACCAATGAGGATCAGTAGTGCTCCCATGACCATTGTCAGCACTACCGACCTTATTTGATTAGACCTAATCTGTTCCCACACAGCTGAAGAGTCTTTTTACTGGGTGAAACTAACCTTGACCGGTTCTTTTTCGGCGGCTACAGTAACCTCAAAGAATTCACCGGCCTTAAACCCGGTCATGCTGGCTACAATGTTAGATGGCACCATCTGCGTCTGGTTGTTATATCTCAGGACTGAATCATTGTAAGCCTGGCGAGAAAAGCTTATCTTATTCTCGGTTGAGGTAAGCTCCTCCTGAAGTGCCAGAAAGTTCTGATTGGCTTTAAGGTCGGGGTAGCGTTCCACTACAGCCAGTAAACGTGATAAGGCCGAACTCAGTTCACCTTCGGCCTTGGCTCGCTCACCGGCTCCAGCAGACGACGCTTGCTGGGCAAGATTACGAGCTTTGGTTACTGCCTCCAGGGTTTCCCGCTCGTATTTCATATACCCCTTGACAGTTTCCACCAGGTTGGGAATCAAGTCATGACGTCGTTTTAGCTGAACGTCAATCTGCGCCCAGGCGTTCTTGAGTTGATTGCGCAGCCTGACCAGACCGTTGTAGAGAATCCAGAATACGAGTAGGAGAACCACAACAACACCGATAATGATATAAACTGCTGTCATATTAAACCTCCTTAGCTAATATTTTCTTGGTGTTACTTAATCACCATCGCTGCCTTACTGTGGGGCCTCAAATACCTCTTTTAGGAAATTGATAACCTGTTCCCGGGGATGATGTTTTGGCGGATGTTCCCCAGCCAGCCGTTTTATCAGTTGAGCGACCTCACCCCCGTCAAACCACAATCCATGTTTATCACGACATACATCGATGAGGATTTCAGGCTGTCCGCCTATTGCTGTTTTTTTCATCTTGTGGCCACAGATGGGGCAATTCCGTTTCTCTTCTGAGGAAGCGGCTTCTTGGGAGTTGAGTATGCCATCAAAGAATGTCTTGGGCTCTTCAAGACCCTGTGATTTAAGCAGAAGCTCAAGCTCTCCAGAGTCAAACCACGCCCCCTTACAGTGGTTACAATAATCAAGCTCAATATTGCGATACTCAACGACTATCATAGCGTGTTTACAAACAGGGCATATCATTACTTTCAGACCTCGTCAGGTTATTTTAATAGTGTAGACGCTCGAAGAAGTCATGTCAAGGTTGTTATTGCATGAGCTTCAGATAATGGCCAATGACGTAAATTACAAGACTAACCATAGCGGGCTGAAATCTTGATGGTTGAGGGGGGCTTCAGACAGTCTCTACCTGTATATCATCCACGCTCTTTACCGTTTTTTTAAAATCAACCAGGGCTATGGTGCGCTCAGAAATATAATGGCTATAAGCTGAAGAGGTGAATATAGTAAGGCATCTTCTGCCATACATTGTGGGTGGGGCATCTGGCTGGTGAGACCTTATCAAGACATTTTTGCCCAAGCGGGACATGATTTCCTTGAACCAACCTCGCCCGAATTGAGGTCTCCCGGTATAGGGATCGATTCCCAGGAACCTCCCTGCCCTTTCCTGCCAGTCGCCCCAGGTTATTTGATGCCATTCGGCGCTACCTGGCTTTATCCTGCTTATGTCTTGTAAACTTGGCACGTCGGGGAGTGCTCCATGCAGAGCAATGATTCCATTTGGCGTGGACACGGCAAGCGGCAACCTGGAAAGAACCTCACTATATCGCTGGCGAAGTTCGGCATCCAGCCCTTCCCAGAAATCGGCAGGGTGGAAGCTGAATACAGCGTGGCCTTCGTGATTTCCCATAAGCAGATAAATAGAATGGGGGTGCTCAAGTTTTTGCCCGAGCAGAAAGTTGATGTTCTCCATAGAAGCTGGTCCCCTGTCAACATAGTCCCCCAGAAAAACTAGCTTATTCTTCGACTTGAGATACCTGTGGATAATTTTCTCCGTAGCTTCGAGGTCTCCATGAGTATCGCCAACGAAAATGACTCTGTCTGACTCCAACTGTATCAACTTTGCCTCCGAGGCAAACCTCTTCTCCGCCTCGTTGAGCAAGTCTTTTATTTCCTCTCTGGTCATACTACCAAGCCTATCGGGTCGAAGAAACATACACTTTCATCAGCATAGATGTTTTTCGTGACAAAAAGCAACTCCGACTTGGTCGGACCTCTGGACAGCCTCGCCCGTAATTGTTTTTGTTTGAGTGCTTTTGATATGATGCGAGTATGAAAGCAGGTTTGGTTTATGATCCAATCTATCTGGAACATGATACCGGCGACCACGTGGAGAATGCTCGCAGGCTGGTAGATGCGATCTCCTATTTGAAAGAGACTGGAATTAAGAAGAAACTCACCTGTCTGTCTGCTCGCCCCGCCTCGCTAGAAGAGCTGGAGATGGTACATACGCCGGAGTATATTTCCTATGTTGAGGGCAAAGCGGAAAAGGGTGGCGGTTGGCTTGACCCTGACACCGTAATGTGTCCGAAGTCTTACGAAGCAGCCTTGTATGCTGCCGGCGGGGTCATGGAGGCTGTAGAGGCGGTGATGAAAGGGGAGGTGGATAACGCCTTTGCTCTGGTTAGACCACCAGGGCACCATGCCATTCAGGACCGAGCGATGGGCTTCTGCATTTTCAATAATGTGGCCATCGGCGCTAAATTTGCCCTGAGCAAGTTCAATCTCAACCGTGTTCTTATCGCTGATTTTGATGTTCATCATGGCAATGGTACTCAGGATGCTTTTTATGCCGACCCCAAAGTCCTTTACTTCTCCACCCACCAGTATCCCTTTTATCCGGGGACAGGATGGATGGATGAAACTGGAACGGGTGAAGGAGAAGGCACTACAGTGGATTTTCCCATGACTGCCGGCTGGGGTGATGAGGAATGCTTGAGAGCCTTCAACGAGGTCCTGGTCCCCGTAGCCCGGAGATTTCAACCACAGCTCATCCTGGTTTCTGCCGGCTTCGATGCTCATTGGGCTGACCATCTGGCTATGATGAAGGTAACTATCACAGGTTTTGCTCAAATGACGATGATATTGAAGGAACTGGCTGCCGAGCTATGCCAGGGACGTCTCGTTTTTACCCTGGAAGGTGGCTATAACCTTCGGGTGGTTGCTTCTTCCATAAAAGCCACGTTTGATGTACTTCTGGGTAATTCAAAGATAGATGACCCTCTGGGGAAAGCATCCATGGGAAGAAAGCCCGAGGGATTTGAAGAGCACATCGAGGCAATAAAAAGAATACACCACCTAGAGGGATACTAAACCAGAATTAGAAATGAACTGGGTTTCGGTATTTAGATTTTGAATTTGTTTAGCGTTTAGAGCTTGAGTATTAGAAATCGGTTTGATATTTCCGACTAGGCAGTTCTCTTAGCCCAAGGCAGCAGCGCACTCCATTCGCCCTTTTCCCACACCACCAATAGTTGACCAGCAATGCATAAGGAAGAATATATCCCAGTAGTAATGCCGACGAGGAGCGCCAATATCAAGGTACGGATAGTTGCTCCGCCGAGTAAATAAAGCGCCACTATAACGAAAAGTGTAGCTAAACTGGTATTCAGAGAACGACCCACCGATTCCATAATGCCGCAGTTCGCTACTACTTCAAAATCGCTGCTGACTCCACGTTTCAAGTTCTCTCTAATGCGGTCAAAGACCACTACGATATTATTCACACTAACGCCAATAACCGCTAATACTCCTGTGATGAATAGGGCATCGACTTCCATGCTGGCTGCCCAACCTAGGATAGAGAAGACGCCAATTACTATGATTAAATCATGAAGCAAAGCCAGAACAGCACAAATGCCCCAGCGAATGGGTTTAGGCATCTTGCGGAATGCCCAGGATATATAGAGTAGAATGCCTATTGAAGCAATGATAACAGCGATAACCGTGTTACGTACTGTCCCAGCAGCTATAATCGGTGAAACTGTGTAAAGGCTGCTATCTGTAATGTTGGTAGCCAGTCCTGCTTCCAATCCTGCCTTCAGCTGATTATATTCGTCAGAAGATATTTCCGGAAGACGAATGAGAAACTCTCCCCCAGCAGCAGGCTGGATGGTTGCGCTACCATAACCCAAACCAGCCAACTCTTGGCGCAACTGGCTTAGCTCCACTTCCTTCTCAAACTGCAGGGTTATGGCAGTGCCGCTGCTGAAATCTATCCCCCACTTTAGTCCAAAAACAGCCAGGGAGATTATGCCTGCGATGATTAATATAGCCGAGATAAGAAAGAACCAGTGTTTTTTACCAACAAAATCGATCATGCTTCTAACACTCCATAAGCGCGCGAGCTCTTTGCCAAACCACTAGACGCAACTGTGCGCAGAAAAGCCCTGGTGACCACCACCTGAGTAAACATGCTCAAAGCCACGCCGATGAATAAAGTGGTGGCAAAACCCACCACCATGAAATTGCCAAATGTTTTGCCGAGCCAATAAAGAACAACACAGGCAATAAAGACGGTTACATTTGAATCCCAAATAGCTGACCAGGACTGAGTAAAGCTCTGCTCCACTGCTCTTTGCAGTGTGCTCCCACTTCGCAGTTCTTCTTTCAAACGCTCACATACAAGGACATTGCCATCTACCCCCATACCTACAGAAACGATGAAGCCGGCGATACCAGGAAGTGTAAGCACCACCGGAATGAGCTTAAAGACAGCCAGGGTTAAGACTGTGTAAACAACAAGAGCCAAGCAGGCTACCAATCCGGAAACCCGATAGTAGATTATCATAAACAAGATTATCAAAACAAAGCCGATTATCCCGGCGAGCAAGCTTTTGTTCAGGGAATCAGCCCCTAAAGTCGCCCCTATGTCCCTGCGCTGAACTACTGTCAGCGGAACCTCCAGGGCACCCGAGTTCAACTGTATCGCCAGCGTCTTGGCCTGCTGCAGACTCACGCCGGTGATTACTCCCTTCGCCTCAATCACTGCCTGCACCGTTGGTGCTGAGATAAGCTCATTGTCGAGGAATATGCCCAGGGGCTTATTCAGGTTGCGGGTAGTGATTTGCTTAAAAAGAAGCGCACCCTCCGCATTGAATTCAAAAGCTACTTCTGGCTGATTTGTACTTTGGCTCAAAACCACACTGGCATTGGGTTTCAAATACTTTCCGGTAAGTTCTTCATCCGTCCCATTGCTGCCAGCTGCCTCGGCTATAACCCACGTCGTATTTCCAGTGGCATTAAGCACCTGCTCGCGGAAATCCAACTCGGCAACTTGCCCAATAAGTTTGAGGGCTTCATCAATATCCTTCACCCCCGGAAGCTGAACTAGAATGAAACTACCTTGTTCGTTTTGCATTGTTTGGACTGTCGGCTCAGTAACTCCATAAGCATTAACCCGCCGTTCGATTGTCCCTTTTACACTCGCAAGAGCTTGGGCATCTGTCAGTGATGGGTCCTTCCCACTCAGGTTAGCGCTGTAAATCAACTGACTGCCGCCCTTGAGGTCAAGCCCTAATACGAAATCCTTCCGGCCTCCTATGTCGCGATTGGGCCAGACTACCCACAGGCTAAATCCAAAAAGAATTAAGATAAAGATAAGTAAACCCTTGCTGTTTTTCTTCAATTGACCACCTATCCTTCATGATATCAAAAAACAAACAGAAAAAGATACTAGATGCACTTTTCATAACAAGCCGTACCACAATATCACTTCTCTAATTCATTGCGTACCAAGGTTAACGCTTCTTCTTTGGTGCTTAACTCACCGCTGGCATGAGCCTCGTCGACCATGACTAGAAGTTTGCCAATCAATTGTCCTGGCGCTAAGTCAAATGTATCCATAATATCATCGCCGTCAATGAGTTTCACCGGCAAGGTTTTGGCTTGCTGCTTGTCATGCTCGGTCAGTATGTAGTTTATCAATTGGCAATGTTTTTTCCATTCCTCCATGGATGCCAGCGGTCCGCGGCTGGCCAGATAATCGGCTAAAGCCAGGAATAGAATATCAATGCTGGCCTCGCCGGTATCTCGGAAGTAGCGATAGATTGCCCGTTGGGTAGGCAATTCGTCATTTGCCATCTGAGCTGGACGGAGGTGATGACAGACAAAGCTTTCCACCAGTTTTATTTCTCGATTGCTAAATCGCAACCGTTCCATAATGTTCACAGTCATAGCTGCACCTTGGTTGGTATGCCCAAGAAATCTGGCTCTACCGGTATCATCAATAGACTTCGTCATCGGTTTGGCAATATCATGGAGTAGCCCACCTAACTTAAGTAGAACCTTGTGGTTACTTCCCCTGGAAACCTCCTCGGATAAGTGTCTGCCTATCGCTTCGGACCAGGGAGCGGTAGACAGCATGTCTTCGTTGCTGTACTCCCAATCGCTTTCCCTGAGGAGGAATTCTACTGCAGCTACGGTCTGTAAAGAGTGTTCGAAGACATCCCAGAAGTGCACTGTTGGTTGCTCTACTCCTTTGCCCTCCGCTAACTCGGGGATCAGAGCGAGCAGTAGGCCGAGTTTATCTAAGTATCTCAGGTAGTAAGCAGCTCGGGGCAGAGTGAGCAAACGAAGTAACTCTTCTCTAACTCTCTCTCCCGGGACTTCGGTGACAGCCTGGGAATAGCGATGGATTAAAGATTCTGTCTCTGGCTCTATAGTGAAGTCGAGCTCGGCAGCCAGCCTTACTGCCCGCAAGAGTCTGGCGGCATCGGCTTCGAATATTCGGTCGCTTACCCTCCGCACTGTTCTATCCTTCAAATCCTCCCTGCCGGAAAAAGGGTCGACTAGCTTCAGGGGGGAGCGCTTTTCGACTAGAGGAGCTGCCGATTTTCGGGAACTCATCTTGGCGGCGGTGGTGGCAGTGACAAATTGGCTGAGTTCCAGAGCCATGGCATTTATGGTGAAATCGCGGCGGGCAAGATCAGTTTTAATATCTCCTGTGAAAGAAGAGAAATCAAAATGCCACTCTGCACCATGCAATTTCTGATCTTGCGCAGTCTCTCCTGGCTGCTCATCCTTAACCATCACTGCTCTAGCTATGTTGTTGACATCATCAAGGAGCACAAATGTGCCCTTTATGTCTTCGGCTACTTTCCGGGCTATGGTTGTGGCATCACCGCTTACAGCAATATCTATATCGTTAGTCTCTCTTTTCAAAATCCAATCACGGATGAAGCCACCAACGATATAGCCTTGCTTTTTCTGAATAGCTAACAGGCGGGATATCTTAGCCAGGGTAGCAAGCAATTCACCGCTTTTTGTGAAAGACATGACAGGGCATTATAGTTTGGGCAGAAGGAATTGTAAAGGGCTGATGACTTTCCTGAAGCAGTGCCGCTTTAGCTTGTAGGTTGGAGTACATTTCATCAGGATAACGCCTGCCAGGGCGGGAAAAGGTGGGGCTAATTTGTCTAATGTCTTCAGAAGAGCACAAGAACCAGAATTTTGTATCGTGATTCGGATCCGAGATTCTTATTGCGGGGTATCAGGGTTGCAGAGAGGTGCGATTTTTCGCAACTGGCTTTATCTAATCTCCTGCCGGCAAGAATATTGGTTAAGTTTGTAAATAGCTTTAGCGGCACGCTCCATGGAACAAAAGACTGGAATGGAAGCTACGAGGAGCTTCTGCTCTATTTGCAATCTTTCTGGCTCAGCGGAGCCAGGCGGTAAAACTATTATTATGGGCTTATTTTGCCTGCTTCCAAGCTCTATGAAGAATTCGTTTATTTCCTCCAGTCCTTTCTCGGAGTAAACTGGTAAGAGGATGTCTATATCCTCTTGAATTAAGACGATGTCGATGATAGCATCCCGTGCTATTACATCTATGGCTTGAAATAGGGCCGCCAGGCCTCGGAATTGTGCCTGGCTTACATCCACCGGATTACGCAGGATGCTACCTACTTCTCCCAGGAGCTCGCCTAGTTTTTGCTTTGTCTCAAGGGAAAGAGGTGGAACCTTGAGCCCATTCTCCATGCAGGCATCGCCAGCGGCGACCGAGTTGCCGCCACCCCCATCGGCTAGACCGCCAATAATGGCTGCGCGGGTACCTTGCCAGCGTCCAAGGTGTTGGAAGATAAGTAATGTGTCGGTCAATTCCTCTAGACTATGCACTTCTATGGCGCCAGCTTGCCCCAACATTGCTGACCAGATGGCTGCTGCACTGGCTAAAGAGCCGGTGTGGGACATGGCAGCCTGAGCGCCAGCTTCTGTTCTCCCTCCTTTCCAGACAACCAAAGGCTTGACCCTGGCCACTTCTTTGATAGTGTTGAAAAGACGGGCTCCGTCCCTTGTTCCCTCGAGGTATGCACCGATGACCTTGGTTTTGGGGTCGGCAGCCAGGTATTGCAAGAAATCGCTGGCATCCAAATCAATGCCATTGCCAAAGCTGACTCCTTTGCTGCAGTTTATATGGCGGGCTATCCCGTTTGTCACTAATTTGGTAGCGATGCCGCCGCTCTGAGAGACGAAGCCTACGGGACCGCTTTCACCGAGTGTCCCCATGAGGAATGGGATTCTATGTTCCGGGCAATATACACCTATGCAATTTGGGCCGATGATACGAATGTTTCCCTGTCGTGCTTTCTCGAGTATTTGTTCCTCTAGCTTGCGTCCCTGTTGTGCATCTATCTCGCTGAACCCGGCGGTGAAGAATTGGACGGCTTTGACATTTTTGGCCACGCAATCATCGAGGATCTCCAACACAGATTGTCGGGGAATGGATACAATAACGTAATCAATCTCTCCAGGGACTAGCTTGAGGTTAGGAAAAATCTCGAGGTCAGCGATTCGGCCGCCACTCGAACCGACGGGGTAAATGAGTCCCGGGAAACCAGCGGACTTCAAGGCCAGGACCCATACAGAGCCGGCTTTTATCGAGGCAGCCGAGACCCCGACGACGGCAATGGATTTGGGGTAAAAGACAGGCTCAAATTCCTTAAGCTTTTGTTCAAACAAAGTTAAGCCTCGGAAACCTCAATATGCCTGGGAAATCCAAATTTGACAAACTTCTGGTTATCGAGACAGTGGCCTTTTGATCATCATTCCAGGATTATTCGGGCATCAACAGCTACGGCCTTATCAGAATAGGCGAATACGGGATTAAGGTCGAGCTCTTTTATTTGAGGATTTTTCTCGACGAACTGAGACAAGTTGACTATTAGCCTTTCCAGTGCCGGGATGCTGGCTGGCTTTTGTCCCCGGTACCCTTCCAGTATGGGATATCCCTTTATTTCTCTAATCATTTCCCGGGCATCCCTTTCGGTAACCGGGACTATTCTGAAGGAGACGTCCTTTAACACCTCTACCAGTATACCGCCGAGACCAAACATGAGCACGGGACCGAATTGCGGATCCTTGCTCATGCCCGCAATCACTTCCACTCCTGGCGGAGCCATCGGCTGCACCGATACACCCTGGATTTGAGCCTCAGGGTATGCCTGCTTGACAGAGGATATAATCTCACTGTAAGCCTTGCCTACTTGAGCAGCATTGGCCAGTCCTAATTTAACACCGCCGGAATCGCTTTTGTGCACGACATCGGAGGAGCTTATTTTCAACACTACAGGGAAGCCCATTTCCTTGCTTATGGAAACGGCTTCCTTTTTACTTCGGGCCAGCTTTGCTTCAACAACGGGTATGCCTGCTTTCTTAAGAAGCTCCTTGGATTCAACCTCGGTTAACAGATTTTGGCTCTTTATCATTGCTTGTCTCCTTCCATCGGTGTCATTATTCAGAATTAGCCCTTTATTGTAACCCGTTATTCACTTTTTCTCCAGCAGGTTTGTGGTTTGACGTATTCACTAAAGCAAATAAAACAATCTGTTACCTTGGCTTGCACAAGATTTCCTTGACCCTCAACTCAAAAAAGTCGTGGGCATGAGCTGGCTTAACAACCAGTGCTGTATCTGCGCCACTCGCCGTGCCGCCGATAGAGATTACTTCCTCGTCTGTCCTTATGAGACCGGCATCGGCAGCCATTAGGGCTATCTCACAAGCTACCTTGGTGCCCTGCCCAAAGACCCTTAAGGTTTGGGCTATAATCTCATCCACTTGATAGGTATTAAACCTGCGACGAACCGCTCTGCCCACCCCACCAAAGGCATGGGTGGCAGTCAGAACTAATCCCCCATTGTCCAATATCTTAGCCCTGTTTTGCTCGGTTAATTCCTGACCATCGGGGGCTTGAAAGCCGGTGGCATGAGTAACTACCACTACCTTACAGTTGGCGAATGCCTTTACTGTCTTCAACCCGGTTTCCCCGCTGGTTGAGGCCACCACTATGGTTTTTATCCCTAACTCTTCAGCTCTTCTCTTAGCTACATGCAGGGTTTTCTCAGTGGTTGCATCACCTGATTCGGTAAAATAGACACTCTGGATTTTCATCATATTGGAATTGACACCTCCATTCTTTGCTAATATAGTTGACAATATCTTATCAAATAAGGGGATGAAGCTCATTTTTGTCCACGGTTCAGGTGCCTGTGGGGACATCTGGCGCTATCAAACCAACTACTTCCCGAACAGCGATGCTGTCAACTTACCCGGACACCCCGATGGTCAAGTACTTAATAGTGTAGAGGAATGCGCTGACTGGCTCAAGAAGTACATCACAGGAAAGGGATATAAAGATGTGGTCTTGGTGGGACACTCCCTGGGTGGGGCCATAGCCCTGACGTGTGCCCTGAGATACCTCCGGGAGTTGAAGGGGGTTATCATTATCGGCAGTGGAGCCCGGCTTAGAGTTCACCCTATGTTTTTAGCCCCATGTGAAGAGGCTATCAAGGGCAATCCCAGGGACTGGTATCAACTCGTCGAAGAAATATATAGCTCAACTCCGGAGGATTACAAAAGGGAAATCGTAAAAAAACAGAAGGCTATTGGCCCTGCCGTCATGCTCAATGATTTCCTGTGCTGTGATAAGTTTGACATCATGGACCAAGTTCATGAGATCAAACTACCTGCCCTGATCATCTGTGGTGAATTGGACGCAATGACCCCTGTGAAGTATTCTAATTACTTAGGAGCCAAGCTCGCTAATTCCACGGTGGTGATTATTCCTCAGGCAACCCACCTTGCCCTCACTGAGAAACCGGAGGCAGTCAACAAAGCCATAGAGGACTTCGTTAAGGGGATATCTTCTTAAGGTTCTTTTGTCTTTGCAGCAAAACCAGATGCATAAGTGCTTTCGAAGTGCTGAAATCGCTTCTCAGATCAACTTTTTGCGGCCATAACTTGCCGAATTGTGGGAGCCCGGCTTGATGGTTACAATTTCATGGGCAGTCAGCAATTTGCTTGAAACTTGTGCTAGACTTTTTTGTTGATATAACCACAGAGAATTGGACATGAGGTCAGCCCGATGAGAGTCAAAACATACATGTCCCAAGAAGGCATCTTGCCCCGGGGCTTCACCGAGAGAGTGAGATGGATTGTCGGGGATGAGCACTTCTCCCAGCAAGAAGGCGACCTCATCTCATACAGTCTGGACTACTGGTTGTATGGCGTATTCCTTTCCCAGAGAGGCGACTTACCAGCGCTTCCTTCTGCCGTCGTCTCCCCGGCATCCACTACCCAGATACAAGAAATAGTTCGGTGCGCTAGCGAATACAAGGTGCCTATCACTCCTTTTGGTGGAGGCTCTGGCGTGCTCGGTGGAGCAATCCCTCTGAACGGAAGCATCGTACTGAACCTGCAGAGAATGAGCAGTTTTCGCAGTCTGGACGAGTTCTCGCTTGTGGCTGAGTTCGAAGCAGGGATAATGGGCGCAAATCTGGAACTTGAACTGAACCGCCGGGGATATTCAGCAGGTAATATTCCGCAGTCGCTTTTCTGCTCAACCTTGGGTGGCTGGATTTCCACGAGGGCAGCCGGGCAGTTCTCCACGAAATACGGGAAAATCGAGGACATGGTGTTGGGTATGGAGGTCGTGCTGCCTGATGGCGAGCTATTGAACATCAAACCTGTGCCCAGGAGGTCGGTTGGTCCCTCGCTGAAAGACCTCTTCCTGGGTGGCGAAGGCGCACTCGGCATCGTAACCAGGGCAACTATTTCGATTCACCCCCTGCCCAGGCTGACAATCAGACAATCGTTCGTTTTCCCTTCGATTGAGGTGGCTGTTGACGTCGTGCGCCAGATTTTGAGAGCTGAGGCCAGACCTGCAGTAGTCAGAATCTTTGACGAAGCAGAGAGCGAGAGATACTTTCCTAAGATGGGGAGAAAGGTGACTACAATCTTCATATCAGAAGGGGAAGCTCAGTACACTACTCTCGATGGCCGGGTCATCAGGCGTATCTCCAGGGAAAATGGAGGAAGATCCAGCGGGCAAGCTCCTGTTAACATCTGGTTGCAAAAGCGATTCGATATTGGGCTCGGGCCTGTCCTGATGCAGTATGGCGGGATTGTTGACACCATTGAGGTGTCTGCCTTGTTCAAGGATGCTGTCAAGCTGTACAGGGATATGGTTGCCGCAATGAAGGCAGTTGAGGGCGTGCTGGAAGTCTCCGGCCATTACTCGCACTTCTATCGAGAGGGGGCTTGCCTGTATGTCACCTTTGCTGGCATGCCCAAAGAACCGCTGCGTTACTATCAAGACACCTGGGATGCTGCTATGGAGGCTACACTCCAAAACAATGGGTCGATTAGTCATCACCACGGCGTCGGTCTCTGGAGAATGCAGTATATGAACCGGGAGCTGGGCGCTAGTGGAGTGAGGCTTCTTAAACTGATAAAGAATGCACTTGACCCTGAAGATATATTGAATCGAGGAAAACTCATCGATGGCGGGAGACAATAAAGAGGCTGAAAAGATTGCCAGATGCGCCATGTGCGCCGATATGTGCAAGTACAGTTGCCCCACATATCTGGCTGCGGGAAGAGAAACTCTGAGTCCTCAGAAGATGGCTAGGCTCATCCTATACAATGAGAAAGGCTTACTGGAGGATGAAAAGCGCTTCCTGGACTTGATGTTCCAGAGCGCAATGTGCGGGGCATGCAGCAGGCACTGTATTTATGATGACTATGACCTGAGGAAGTTCATTCACGAAGCAAGGGTCAAAGCCTTCGACCGCGGAGTGATTCCGGAAGATGCAAAGAAGCGGGTAGAAACGTTCAAGAGATTTGGAAACCCGAACGGTGAGAGGGAGCCTATCGATAAAGGGACTGGTGGCGTAGGCTATTTCATTTCCTGCTCTTCATATAAAGACCAAGACTTGTTGAAGGCTACCGAGAAACTGCTCTCGAAATCAGGGCTTGACATAAGGCGATTTGGAGGTGGTGACATCTGCTGCGGCGCCCCTTTGTACTATGCGGGGGATATGGAGGGGTTCAGGCAGGCCTCGCTGAAAATGAAAGCCGAGATTGAGACGAGGCAGGTGCGCAGGCTTGTTGTTGATTGTCCTACCTGTATAAAAATGATGACGAAAACATACCGGGAGATAGGGGTGGAGTTGCCTGTAGAAATCATGCATACCACACAGTTCATAGAGGCGCTACTCAAACAAGGAAAACTGAATTTCAGAAAGAAGAACAAGATCGTTACCTTCCACGACCCTTGCATCCTGTCGTATGACCTGGCGATGTCCGGTGTACCCAGGGAAATTATCACAGCGCTAGGCTTTAATCTGAAGGAGCCGGTTTACTCGGGAGAGCACACCCATTGCTGCGGCGGGGCATACGGCGCTAAGATCGGAGACCACCGCCTGAAGGATGCCGTGACCTCCATGAGAGTGAATGAGCTCAGGAATGCCGCAGCCGATATTTACGTTACTGCCTGCCCCACCTGCAAATCGGTATTGTCCGAAATTAACATGAAGTATATAACAGAACTGGTAGCGGAGAGGATTATTGCAAAGCGATAGAGTATTGGCGCGCGAAATACAGGGTGAGATAGAGAAGGCAACCGGTGAAAAAGTTGCAGTCTCGATGAAAGATGGCATTGCCTGGCTGCGCGGACACTTATCATGCCACCAGGCTGCTGTAGAGGCCGGGCACCTTGTAGGAGGCTTAGATAAGGTCAGGGAAGTGGTGAGCGACATCGTGTTCCCGGGGAAGATGCGCTTCAAACCCCCGCGCAAGGTTTCAGAGGAACTCACCGGTAGGTGGTTCGATGTGGTCATCGTAGGCGGTGGTGTGATTGGCCTGGCGGTGGCCAGGGAGCTTTCGCAGTTCAATCTGAGCATTGCCTTGTTGGAAAGACATAACGACGTGGGAATGGACCAGACCACTCATAGTTGCGCAATGATACATCCTGCAATTCAGGCAGGGTATGGCACACTCAGATGGCAGATGAATTACAAGGGCAATGCTATGTGGGGTGAAACATCCCGTCAACTGGATGTGAATTTCAAGCGCATAGGCACGCTGATTGTGGCGGAGAACCCTGAGGAGGAAGCGTTGCTTCCTTATGCACTGGATGCCGCCATAAAGCACAACGACCCTGAGCCAAAGTTGCTGGACAGGAAGGGCCTGGACAGTGTCGAGCCTGGGCTTGCGCCCAATGCTAGACAAGGTGTACTCGTCTGGAACACAGGCATTATATCGGTGTTCGAGATGCTCATAGCCTATGCCGAGAATGCACTGTCAAACGGCGTTAACATCCTTCTGGACACAAGTGTCATAGGAGTTCATACTGAGGATTCGAGTATCAAAGCAGTTGATACCACCAGAGGTACCATTAGGACCGGGATCCTGATAAATGCTGCCGGACTTTATGCAGACAAGATAGCGGAGTACGCCGGCGACAGGTTCTTCACTATTCACCCCAGGAAGGGCGAAACCATCATTTTCGACAAGTCTTATCAGCCTGTGCACACTGTTTTCACTCCGGTCAGCCTGGCAGCGGAATCAAGGGAGAACAAGTACACCAAGGGCGGAGGCATAATTCCTACCGTGGATGGCAATCTTCAGTTCGGTCCAACCGCTATTGAAGTGTGCGACAGGGAGGACGTATCAACTACTGCTAAGGGATGTGATAGTTTGTTCGATAGACTTGCGCCGTTGCTGGAGCGGTTGAAGCCCGACTATGAAAAGCCAGACAAAGGGAAGATAATCACCCAGTTCGCCGGGTGTCGGGCAGCTACTTATAAGGAAGATTTCATTATCGAGCCGTCCAAAAGGGTGCAAGGTCTGGTGCATGTTGCTGGGATTCAGTCACCGGGGCTGGCATCAACCCCGGCCATCGTGGAACGGGTGAGGGAAATCATTGGAGAGGAGTGGCATCCATCTGTCAATGATAAGTTCAATCCCGTGAGAAAAAGACAGGTGCATTTTTCGGAGCTGGACTTGAAGCAACAGGACGAGCTTATTCGAGCCAATCCTCGATATGGACACATTGTATGCCGCTGTGAAAATGTGAGTGAGGCGGAAGTTGTGCAGGCACTGAATGGTGAAATTGCTGTCAGAAGCCTTGACGGAGTAAAAAGGAGAACGAGGGCTGGGCAGGGCAGATGCCAGGGTGGGTTCTGTACGCCCAGGATTGTGGAGATAGCCAGCAGAGAAATGAACATCGGAAAGGAGCATGTTGTTAAGAGCGAGGGGAAATCTTATATTTTGAGGGGGAGGACTAAATGAGCGATACAATGAAACACTTCATTGTCATAGATGGCGGCACACAGAATATTAAGGCATTCGTCTTCGATGAAAACGGAAATGAAGTTCATGGCGAGTCATCGCCTGTAGCCCCTTACTTTGCCGTGCAGCCTGATTTTGCCGAACAGGATGCTGAAGCTTATCTGCAGATAGCGCAGAAGGTAACCAGGAGTGTGGTGCAGAATTCGCGAATATCGGCGGATACCCTTGCCGGCGTTGCCATCACCACGCATAGAAGCACCATTGTGCCGGTTGACCAGAGTGGTAAGCCAGTTCGCCCTGCCATCACTTGGCTGGACGAGCGCAAGACTGAGGGATTGAGGTTACCCGGCAGCCCCATCATGCCGCTTGCTTTCAAAGCCGTTCGAATGGAGGAGAGGCTGACAGAGTATCAGAGGAGATCGAAATTCAACTGGCTTAAAAGACATGAGCCTGAGAATTACGCCCGGACTTTCAAGTTTCTCACTATGTCGTCGCACATCTTGCACTCGCTGACCGGTGAGTTCAAGGACTGTTCCTCGATGATTGTGGGACTGTTCCCCATCGACCTGAAGAGGCTCCAATGGCATCCGTGGAAGATCATCTATGAAATCTTCGGGGTGGAGCGTGATAGGCTGCCTGTGCTGGTTTCCCCTGTGGAGATTGCCGGCACGGTCTCTGACGAAGGTGCCCACCGGTTCGGTGTCCCGCGGGGTCTTCCCGTAATCATAGGTGCCGGGGACAAGCAATCGGAGCTGCTTGGAGCCGGGGTGACCACCGGTGGTATCGCGGAAATCAGCTATGGGACTGCGGCAGTGATTGAATTACTATCCAGTAAATATGTGACCCACCCAAGGATGGATTTCTTTACCTGGGGAGCCGCTATCCCCGGACACTGGGCGCTGGAGGGTTTTGTGGGCAGGGGATACTGGATGGTTTCCTGGTTCAAGGACGAATTCGGGAAACGCGAGATGGACGAGGCTTCGAAACTGGGTGTGTTGCCAGAAGTCGTGCTCGATAAGCAGTTAACAGATGTCCCGGCCGGTTCCATGGGCCTGTTGATGCAGCCTTACTGGCATCCGCGAGAAAACGACCCGCTATCGAAGGGGGCTATGATTGGCTTCTCCGGCGAACACACCAGGAAGCACGTTTATAGGGCGATCATAGAGGGAATTGCTTATGAACTGCGCAGGTTGGGCGAATTGATGGTCAAGCACTCGGGCACCACTATAACCGAATTGAGGATTGGCGGTGGGGGTTCCCATAGCGATGAGATTATGCAGATTACATCTGATGTTTTCGGTTTGCCGGCCATGAGGATGCACACCAGCAATCTTGCGGCACTGGGGGCCGCCATAGACGCTGCAGTGGCATTTGGCATCCACAAAGGCTTTCCTGAGGCCGTGGAACGGATGGTGAGGGTCAAGACCGCCTTCCAGCCAGTAGAAGAGAACGTCAGAATCTATGACCGATTGTTCAGAGAAGTGTATGTCAAGATGTATCCTGCGCTCTCTCCACTTCACCGCAGGATTGCTGAGATAACAAACTATCCGAAACTAGGATAGCACATTTTTGGTTTTCAATATGATAACGGAAGTTGATGTAGCAGTCATAGGAAGCGGCCCTGCCGGACTTACTGCTGCCATACATGCACATAAGAGCGGCGCGAGGAAAGTCCTGCTTCTGGAAAGAGAGGAGGAGCTGGGAGGCATTCTCAAGCAGTGCATCCATAACGGCTTCGGCCTCGAACAGTTCAAACAGGACTACACCGGGCCCGAGTATGCAGAGCGTCTTATCAAAGAGTTGGAGGAGACCGGTGTGCAATGCTTCCTGAATACACTGGTCACCGACCTCTCGTCAGAGAGGGTCATAACGGCGCTCAGCCCTGAGCATGGTGCCCTTGAGATTCAGGCCAAAAGCATAGTCCTTGCCATGGGGTGCCGTGAACGCACCAGAGGTAACATTAGCATCCCGGGCACACGCCCGGCAGGCATATTTACCGCCGGAGTGGCGCAAAGGTTCGTCAATATTGATGGCTACCTTCCAGGCAAGAGAGTTGTCATCCTGGGCTCCGGCGACATCGGTCTCATTATGGCCAGGAGGCTGACTCTGGAGGGAGCTAAGGTCATCGGGGTGTACGAGATAATGGGCTACCCGGGTGGCTTAAAAAGAAACATCGTGCAGTGCCTCAACGATTTCGACATACCGCTCCACCTCTCCCACACAGTTACTGAGATAAGAGGCAAAGAACGAGTGGAGGGCGTTGTCATCTCGAAGGTTGACAGTAATCTCCACCCAATGGAGGGGAGTGAGCAATCAATTAAGTGTGACACGTTGCTGCTATCGGTGGGATTGATTCCGGAGAACGAACTCTCAAAGAAGGCTGGCGTGGAGCTCAGCGCCGCTACCGGGGGTCCGGTTACCACGGAGATTATGGAGAGCTCAGTGCCGGGCATATTCACCTGTGGCAATGTCTCCACAGTGTTCGACCTTGTCGACTATGTGGCGCAAACGGGCGCCGCTGCCGGCACCTTTGCTGCGCGATACGCATCAGGCCGGGTGACCAGAAGCAAACAGTCTGTGGACGTAGTAGCTGGAGAGAATGTAAGATTGCTGTTTCCCCAGAAGTACAGTTTCCAGGATGATCTGGTTCTGTTCATTCGTGCCGCAGAGCCTGTGGAAAAACCTGTGACCATAGAAGTAGCGCCACCGGGTTCAAGAATCAATAGACCATATGCTCGACCCAACGAGATGCTGAGAGTGAAAATCCCGAAAGGGAAGCTCGCTGAGGTTAAGCAGCCCATCAGGGTTAACATCAGAGAGAAGTAACATGGCTGCCGAGAAGAAGCACTTTGTCTGCGTGGTCTGTCCTATCGGATGTGAGATCGATGTAGTCCACGATGGCAGTAAAATCATCTCCATGGAAGGAAATAAATGCGAGAAGTCTGAAGAATTCGTGAGCCAGGAACTGATTGAGCCAATGCGCATATTGACCACGACCGTCCGAATTCAGGGGTCGAGGTGGCCGGTCATCCCCGTACGCACCGATAAGTCGGTTCCCAAACGATTATTCCCCCGTTTAATGAGACAACTGAGACACATCAAGTTGCAGGCTCCCGTCAACATGCTGGACGTGGTGGTTAGCGACGTTCTGCACACAGGAGCGAGTATCATAGCCACCAGGACCATGCCACGTGGATAGTAGAGTTGTCTCTGTCTTCAAGTCCGCCTGTTCCTGATCGGATGTATACTAAAGACACAGGCAAATAGGGTCCCTTATCCCCCTTGCCTTTCTTTTACCAGTGTATGCACCACTGAAGGATCGGCCAGGGTGGTGATGTCGCCTAGATTATCGACATCACCGGCTCCAATCTTGGCCAGGATTCTCCTCATGATCTTGCCACTCCTGGTCTTGGGCAGAGCATCGGCAAACTGTATCTTGTCGGGAGTGGCTATGGGCCCTATCTCTTTTCGGACATGGGCTACCAGCTCCTTTTTCAAGTCATCGGATTTTTCCACATTAGCCATCAGGGTAACAAAGGCATATATGCCCGTTCCCTTAATTTCATGTGGAATACCCACCACTGCTGCTTCAACCACTTTATGGTGGGACACCAGAGCGCTTTCCACTTCAGCGGTGCCTATGCGATGTCCGGATACGTTTATAACATCATCAATTCGACCCATCAGCCAGTAGTAACCGTCCTCGTCCACTCTGGCTCCGTCTCCCGTGGTATAGACGCCGGGGAACTGGACGAAGTAGGTATTCTTGAATCTTTCAGGGTCGCCATAGACCCGACGCATCAGGCCGGGCCATGGCCGCTTGATTACCAGGTTACCACCTTCATTTACGTCGGCGGGTGAGCCGTCATCTCTGAGCACGGCTAACTCAATCCCGGGCAACGGCAGCGTAGCCGAGCCTGGTTTCATGGGAGTAGCTCCAGGCAGTGAGCTAATCAGTGCGGCACCGGTCTCGGTCTGCCACCACGTGTCCACTATCGGGCGTTTGCCTTTGCCGATTGTGTTGTAGTACCACATCCATGTTTCGGGGCTAATCGGTTCTCCAACCGAGCCTAGGATGCGTAGCGAGCTCAGGTCGTGCTTGTTCGGCCAGGTGTCCCCTTCCGTCATTATGGCACGGAGGGCAGTGGGGGCGGTGTAGAAAATACTGACCTGGTACTTTTCAACCATCTCCCAGAACCGATCGGGATGAGGATAGTTGGGCACACCCTCAAACATGAGGCAGGTGGCGCCGGCGGCCAACGGGCCGTAAACGATATATGTGTGGCCTGTGACCCAGCCGATATCAGCGGTACACCAGAAGGTATCCTCGTCCTTAATATCGAATATCCACTTGAAGGTCTGGTAGGCGTAGAGCAGGTAGCCGGCTTGAGTGTGGAGAACTCCCTTAGGTTTCCCGGTGCTGCCGCTGGTGTACAGAATGAAGAGCGGGTCTTCAGCGTCCATCACCTCAGGCTCACAGACCGGGCTTACATCTCCAGCCTGCATTTCCTCGTGCCACCACCGGTCACGGTCCTGTTCCATCTTTACTTGAATGCCTGCCCGCCGAACTACAATCGCGTCTTTCACCGCCGGGCATTCTTTCAGAGCCTCATCGGCATTATCTTTACTCCGGATAATCCGACCGCTGCGGTAATAGCCATCGACGCAGATGAGCATTTTCGACTCACAGTCTAGTATTCTGTTTCTCAACGCCTCGGCACTGAAACCACCGAAAACAACGCTGTGGATAGCTCCAATGCGGGCACAGGCAAGCATGGCAATTGGCAGCTCCAGAATCATGGGCAGATAGATAGTGACGCGGTCCCCCTTCTTAATTCCATGTTTCTTTAGTACATTGGCAAGCTTGCAAACGTTATGATATAGCTCCTGATAGGTAAGTGTCCTGGTCTCACCGGTATCTCCCTCCCAGATCAAGGCTGCTTTGTTTTTTCGCCAGGTCTTAAGGTTTCTATCCAGGCAGTTATAAGAGACATTGAGCTTACCGCCGACGAACCATTTGTGCTTGGCTTCCTTGAAATCCTCAACCAGCACCTTGTCCCATTTCTTGTACCAATCCAGCTGCTGGGCAGCCTCTCCCCAGAAACCCTCGGGATCATCAAGGGACCTCTGGTAGATTTCTTCATACTCTTCCAGGCTCTTGATACTCGCCTTCTTGCTCAACTCTGCTGGGGGGTAGAAGACCCTCTCTTCGTGCATCATAGAACTAAGTGTCTTTTGTCCCATAAAGTAATAACTCCTTCAATTTGTCATATCGAATATTAATGCCTGGCAACGACTATCTGACGAGTACGGCTCAGTCCTCGTCCGTAACACCCAGTAACTGAATATAGGCTTGGCGCAGTCTCCCACTAATCACACGAGCTACTGCCTGCGTAATCTTGAAGCCTACCTCAGAGTGGGTAGTACAAAAAGCAATCAAGTCTCGCCCGTTGAAGGCAATCACCTTTGTCTGCTCCAGGGCTTTGACCGTAGCTGTACGCGTATGTGGGGGGGTCATGGCCGACCAGCCGAAGCTCTCAAAGTTACAGGCTGCCTGGACCTGGCGCTGTGCCAGTGGCCCTACCTCTAGGATAATTCCTACCACGCCGTGTTCAATCACATAAATCAGATCCGCAATGGAACCCTGCCTGTAGAGGATTGTCCCCGCATCAAATACCTGATGGGTGCCCAGCTTCGCCACCAGAGCGAGGTGCTCGTCATCCAGTTCACGAAACAGATCAGACCTCTTAAGTACTTCAATCTTGTTCATTCGCTCACCTCTTTCTTATTATTCGGAATCTGTCACCATTGCATCGAATCAAAAAAAACGTCAATCAAACTTCCATTGTAACTTGTCAGACCCTGCTACGCAACCTATCTGAAACCTGTCATTGACAGGAAGAAGCTCATGAATCGATTAAGGCAAATAGAGATATGCTGCACGTCAAAGGAAAGATGGCTCAGTGCGGCTTATGTCTACGCCACTGGGAAGGATTGCCAAGTGGAATAGGGGAGCACTTGGGAGCCGCCGGAAGTCTAGCAAGGCCATTCATGTGGCAAAGATACGACCGGATAAACCACGTGTACCTTATTAGGGCAAGGTTATATGTTTTTGTGATTTTATGCTATAAAATTGGGTAGAGGAGGTGAGCATGGCTAAAGGAACGAGAATAACTGTAGATCTGGGAAGTGAGGAACTTCTCAAGACGGTAAAACTTGCCTCTGTCGAGCAAGGTAAACCGATTCGAGAAATCATTATCGAGGCGCTGGAGCAGTGGCTGGGGGGAAAGAAAGGCTCAGGACAGCCGGATTACCTGGCTATGATGAAAGCCCTGGATGAATACCGAAAAACCGCCGGTCAGGGCGGTTGATGCAACGGGAGAATGACAGAGTCTTCCCGATTAGAGCTGGCAGTGAGTGATGGTATAATCAGGAGAACACAAGACGCCTTGAGGAGGACGATATGATAATTGATATTCATACTCACCTTTGTGATTATGATAGTGTTGCCAAACCTTTTTGGGATGGTTGGGCAGAGATTTCAGCGCTGAGGGTTAATAGACCAGTGGAAAGGGTGCAAAAACGATTGCCGGAGTTCTGGGATATTTCCGGTGACATGATAGTCAAAGATATGGATGCTGCCGGGATTGACAAAAGTGTGCTGTTGGCGATTGACTGGGGTCTGGCTCGCCATCTTGGTGAACCCAAGCTAAGTATTGAGAAGACAAACAAGGTTTATGCTGATGCGGTGGAGAAATACCCTCAGAGATTAATTGCTTTTGCCGGCATAGACCCTAGAAGAAATAAAGCTGCCGAATTGATTGGAAGATTTCTCAAAGAATGGGGTATGAGGGGGATCAAATTCCATACAGCTGCCGGTTTCTATCCCAACGATAAGGCATGTTATCCCATTTATGAGAAGGCATTGGAATATGGGGTTCCCGTTCTGCTTCATACCGGGGAGGTGTTGAAACCATTTCATTTTAAATATTGCCAACCCATTTATGCGCAGGAGGTAGCCATGGACTTTCCTAACCTGCCCATCATCTTGGCACATACCGGCGGATGCTGGTATTCGGAAGCAGTGGCAATCTGTAACAACGCAACGAATGTCTACCTCGATCTATCTGTCTGGCAGTCACGGCTTCTCCGCCCTTTGGAATTCTACAAAGCTCTGAGGACATTGTTGGACTCGGTCTCTTGGCAGAGAGTGTTGTTCGGCAGTGATTACCCCTTTCTGAAGCTGCTAATTAATCAAGAAAGGTGGGTCAAAGCCTTTACCGAAATTCCCGAGTCGGTGAAGGAGCAAGGGATTGAATTTACAGATGAGGAAATTGGAGGAATAATGGGCGGCAATGCCGCTAGGCTCTTGGGACTGACAGAATAATCTTGCCGGGTGCTAAACCCCCATCCCTCCACTGATGATGAAGGCACCGCCGCTGACGTAAGAGGCAGCGTCCGAGGCCAGCCAGATTACCATTTCAGCCACTTCTTCGGGTTCACCGATTCTCTTCAAGGGTACGCTACCCTGAATCAAGACATCAGCGTCTTTTTGAGCACGCAGTTCTTCAGTCATGCGAGTCTTAATCCAGCCCGGGCAGATGGCGACCACGCGAATGTTGTCCCTACCATATTCGGTCGCCGCTGCTTTGGAAATGGCCACGACAGCGTGTTTGCTTCCGCTGTAGACGGACAGTCTTTCCGCGGTGGCCACTCCGGCAATCGAGGCATTGTTTACAATGACCCCACTGCCTTGTTTTAGCATCACCGGTATTTCGTATTTCATGGACAACCAGACGCCCTTGAAGTTGGTGTCCACCACTTCGTCAAATATCTCCTCGGTCGTCCGTACCAGGCGGGCCATTATGCCGCCTACACCAGCGTTATTGAAGGCGACATCAAGACGCCCGTATTTCTTTACGGTTTGTTGCACCATGTTTTCGACCTGCGAGGCGACTCGTACATCAGTTTGGACAAACGTGGCTTCGCCGCCGGTCTTTTTTATCATCTCCACGGTTTCTTTCCCTTCCTTTTCCCTGCGGGCAGCCACCACCACTTTAGCACCCCGTCCTCCAAATTTGACTGCCGTGGCGCGGCCGATGCCGGAACTCCCGCCAGTTACCAGTGCTACTTTTCCTGCAAACGTGTTCATCTTTGGCCTCCTTTTTGCTCGCTAAATTAATGTCAGACTCTGTGCCATCTTGGCGTGGATTTTGGACAACTTTATCACCGAAGAGCGCACAACCGCAATATGGGTGGCGCCTGAGCGAAATGTCACTTGTCTATCTGAACTAGACCAGGAGGTTAGGATTGAGGAGGGACTTTCTCCAGAGACTGGTAAAGCTCTTTTTTCTCCTTATGAAATGAGAAAAGTTCCTCCAGCAGCATTATTTGCCCTTCGGGCTTGAGTTTAGCTAATCCTTCGAGGCATTCGGGTTTGGCCAGGCTGGGGGTCCATTCCCGACAAGCTTTAGGACGCGAGGGATATATGGTGCAGCGGGCTTTCCCATCCACATCCCAGGCCAGGAAGACGCAGCCTTTCTCGGTTCTCTTGAGTAAGTAGCCTTCCTTTATTGGCACCTTCGCAGCATACCTGGAGATGCACTTTGAACGTGATATTCCCAGGGCTGAGGCAATGTTCTCTATGTCTTCGGCGGTAAGCGGAGGTTGATAGCAGGTGCAGCAGATGCCACAGCGAAAACAGGGGATGGGAGTTTGTTCCGTTATGGTAATCTGTTCCCCTTCCATGGTCTTTATGATTGCTTTCTCTGTGGACATAGTAAGAGTCCGCTAATAACCCAGGCCTATCTTCTTGGTTATCTCGGCTTCGTCGAATAAGTGGTGCAGGCCTTTCAGGAAAGACGTTGAACCGTTATCCAATAGCCACTGTCCGAACCTTGCCCCCTCTGGCTCAAGCTCGTCAGGCGTGATTCCGGGTTTGAACACCAGCTTAGCATGGCTCTTTTGCTGAGACCGGGCAACGATGAAGATTCTCGCCTCGCTCATTCCTCCTCCTTTATGTAGTGCGACCCTTCAGGGTCCTGCACCTTTCCCCGTTAAGATAAGGGGGAGACAAAGGGGGTTATGGTCGCTGCGCAGGTATCTATTTGTAATCTCATAACTCCCCTAGCCCCTCTTACCTTAAGAGGGGGATTCTGTCATGACTGTACAGTGTCAACGCTGGGAAGAAACCAAACCCAGTATCTCTTCATGAAGCTTCTTGTTGGAAAATAAAAGGTCGCTTGTCTGGGGCTTCCAGGGATTGCCCTGAAAATCGCTGACCTTACCCCCAGCTTCTTGAACTAATAAGACACCGGGGGCAACATCCCAGGGCTCAATCCTGGTGGTGAAGTACGCCTCTCCTTTGCCGGCGGCAACCCAGGCTGTTTCCAGTCCCGCCGAACCTAACTTGCGTATGTCGGTAACCTCGTGATAGACCTTATGCAGAAGCTCGCCTGTTCTTCCCCGGTCTTTCTCTCCGCCTTCACAGTAGAAGAGGTAGCTCCGGCTGAGGTCTGATAAATCGGATACTTGAATCTGTACGCCGTTCAAGTAAGCACCTTGGCCCTTTTCCGCAAAGTAAAACTCATCAATCGCCGGGGCATAGGCTGCTCCCAGCAGAAGTTCGTCCCGGTGCATCAGGGCTATACACACGCAAAAGAAAGGGTTGAAATTGGCGAAATTGCCCGTGCCATCCAGAGAATCTACAATCCAGAGCCAGTCAGGATCACCTTTGAGAAAACCGCTTTCCTCAGTGAGCAGGCTGTGGCGGGGATAATGTCTCTTAATTTTTTCAACAATTAACCTGTCCACCTCCTTGTCATATCTGGTGGCTGCTTCCTTAGCCGTGCTTCGCTCTTTAAGCAAAGCCCAGTCCTGGCGAAAATGCTTCATCAGGGTATCGCCGGCCTTTCTGGCCAGGCTCTCAATTAATTCTTTCATATGTTTCCAGTTATTTTACCATTGCTGCTAAAATAGAACTAAATACTGAGGTTCTCCGACGAGTAGGGGCGAAACGACTCTTGTTTAGTTGACATAAAAATCTAGATGTGTACGGAGGTGAGCGAATGGCAATAGCCGAGATAAGCGTTGTCCCGTTAGGAACGAAGACTCCTTCAGTCAGCCAATACGTGGCACGGGCGGTTAAGGTACTGGAACGGGAAAAGGACATGAAGTACGAGATAACTCCGATGGGGACAATCATAGAGGGTGACCTGGACAAGATTCTGACAGTGGTGAGGAAAATGCACGAAGCGGTTTTTGGGGAAGGGGTGGCCAGAGTGTTGACCACAGTCAGAATTGACGACCGGCGAGACAAGGCCCAGGACATGAAGGGAAAGGTGGATTCGCTCAAGAAAAAGTTATAGGATCAGCTTATTTACCCCAAGTTTATTTCTATATTTTCCCCTCTTAAGATAAGAGGGGCTTTGTATTATAAGTACCTCGTGTATAAAAAGTCAGGCAGTTGTATCAGAAGTCTCCTTGTCAATTTTCACCTTGCGGTCATAGCGTCTCACGTTTAGATATGCAAATGTCATAAATGCTATA
>Ga0315277_10002287_pt1 | contig 26834 bp, 36 predicted proteins | sample YL17G05_15_MG_FD_203695 | JGI IMG/M metagenome (GOLD analysis project Ga0315277, IMG submission 203695) | Sediment microbial communities from Yellowstone Lake, YNP, Wyoming, USA - YL17G05_15 | ecosystem: Environmental > Aquatic > Freshwater > Lake > Sediment | place: USA: Wyoming | collected... | reverse complement strand
CAAGGGGCCGGACTCCGCGCAGTATGAACCGGACTCCTGACCATTGCCAGAAGTGATACCCCCACAGTGTCAAGTGTGTCCCTCAGTCAGCCCCAGGATGGGGGCTAAGCAGGTCCCGACCTACTTTCCCGGCCAGAGAGCATGATGTGCATGATTCCTCGCCGGAGTAGGCGCTGGTTTACCTCAAAAGAACCAGACGGGGGCGCGCGCCGGCGGACTGAAAATGCGTCCGAAGGCAATCATTCCGGCTTCCGGCTCCACCTGATTAGCGCTTGCCTCCGCCACGGCAGGCTGATAATCTTCCCCCGTCATTTCCCGGAATCAAAGCATCCGTGATGGCTGGCGCGAGGACGAAATGAAATTCATATTTGTAACCGGAGGGGTGCTTTCCTCGCTGGGAAAAGGGCTGGCCAGCGCTTCCATTGGCGCCCTTCTCGAAGCCCGCGGGCACAGAATCAACTTCCTCAAACTTGATCCTTATATCAATGTCGATCCGGGCACGATGAGCCCGTTCCAGCACGGCGAGGTCTATGTGACCGATGACGGCGCGGAAACCGACCTCGATCTCGGCCATTATGAGCGGTTCACCCACGTGCGCCTTACCCGCGACAACAATTCGACGACCGGCAGAATCTACCTGAATGTCATCGACAAGGAGCGCAAGGGCGAGTTCCTGGGCAAAACCGTCCAGGTGATCCCGCACATCACCAACGAGATCAAGGCCGTTATCCGGCGCGTGGCCCAGGACGTGGATGTGGCGATCATCGAGGTCGGCGGCACGGTCGGCGACATCGAAAGCCTGCCGTTTCTCGAGTCGATCCGGCAAATGAGAAATGAAGTCGGGCGCGAGAATTCCATTTTCATTCACCTGACGCTGGTGCCGTTTATCGCCACCTCGGGAGAGCTGAAGACCAAACCCACCCAGCACAGCGTCAAGGAACTGCGCGAAATCGGCATCCAGCCGGACATCCTGCTTTGCCGCACGGACCGTCTGCTGACCCGCGACATCAAGGCGAAAATCGCCCTGTTCTGCAATGTCTCGGAAAAGGATGTCATCACGGCGCTCGATGTCAAGAACATCTACGAGGTGCCTGTCGTGCTCAACAGCGAGGGACTCGACGGCGCAATCGTGCGCTGCTTGAACCTGCCGGCAGATGAACCTGACCTGAGCGCCTGGAAGGATCTGCTGCAACGCGACCGTCATCCTGAAGACGAGGTCCGCATCGGCATCGTGGGGAAATATGTTGAGTATGAGGACTCTTACAAGAGTCTGAATGAGGCGCTTTATCACGGCGGGCTCGCCAACCGTGTCCGCGTGGCGCTGAAGTGGATCGAATCCGAGGGATTGCTCGACGCGACCCTGGATGAACAGTTATCCGGATACGACGCGATTCTGGTTCCCGGCGGCTTCGGTAAAAGAGGCATCGACGGCATGCTCCGTGGCATCCGTTTCGCGCGCACGCGCAAGGTGCCCTTCTTCGGCATTTGTCTCGGCATGGAGTGCGGCGTCATCGAATTTGCCCGCTCGGTCTGCGGCCTGCAGGCCGACAGCTCCGAATTCGATCCCGCTGCGCCCCACAGGGTTTTCTACATGCTGCGCGAGCTGCTGGGGAGCGATATCATGGGTGGAAACATGCGGCTCGGCGCTTTCCCCTGCATCCTGGACGAGGATTCGCTTGCCCGCCGGATTTATGGGACCGGCGAGATTTCCGAGCGGCACCGCCATCGCTATGAATTCAATCGGGAGTATGAGCGAATCCTGTCGAGTTACGGCATGAAATTTTCCGGCAATTCGCCCGACGGGAATTTTGTGGAAATCATGGAGCTTCCGGGACACCCTTGGTTTCTCGGCTGCCAGTTTCATCCCGAGTTCAAATCCAAGCCCCTGCAACCGCATCCGTTGTTTGCGAGTTTCATCGCCGCCGCGCTCCAATACAAGAAGGGAAGGGCGGCATCCGAGCCTCAGGAAAGAGAAATGCAAAGCAAAGAGACGCAGATATAAGTGCGCCGCGGAACGGGCGGTCGCAAATCGGATCTTGGGCTGATACGATGAATGCCATTACAGTGGGAAACCTGCAACTCGGTCGCCGCAAGCAGCCCTTTTTCATTGCCGGGCCATGCGTGATCGAGAGTGAGAAGCATTGCCTCCGCATCGCCGAACGCCTGGCTGAGATCGCCTCGCGCCTGCGGATCCAGCTCATTTTCAAGGCTTCCTATGACAAGGCGAACCGCACCTCGGCTGATTCTTACCGCGGGCCGGGACTGGTGGAGGGATTGCGCATCCTCGAAAAGGCGCGCGCCGCCAGCGGGCTGCCGATTCTGAGCGATGTCCACGAATGCTGCCAGGTCAGCGCCGCGGCCGAAGTTCTCGATGTGCTGCAGATTCCCGCGTTTCTTTGCCGGCAGACGGATCTGATCCTGGCGGCTGCCCGCAGCGGCCGCGCCGTGAACATCAAGAAAGGCCAGTTCCTGTCTCCGCAGGAAATGCGCAGGGCGCTCGACAAGGCGCTGGCCGCCGGCAACCGCAACGTCATGCTCACGGAGAGAGGCACGTTTTTCGGTTACCATAACCTGGTCGTCGATTTCAGGTCCCTGGTGATCCTGCGCACGCTGGGGCAACCGGTGGTATTCGATGTCACCCACAGCGTACAATCGCCCGGCGGGGAGGGGATCCGCTCGGGCGGCCATGCGGAGTTCATCCCCCACCTCGCCCGTGCCGGCGCCGCTCTCGGGGTGAACGGATTTTTCTTCGAGGTTCACGACCATCCCGAAAAGGCGCTTTCGGATGGGCCCAACGCGCTGCATTTGCGCAAATTTGCGCGGTTGGTGGAGGAATTGCTCGAGCTGGCCGCGGTCAGGAGAAGGTCATGAAAGCCGATCCGCAACAAAATCAGGATCCGGCCATATCTACGGCTGCGCGCGTGTTGAGGCTCGAAGCCGAAGCCGTGCACACCCTGATCGAACGGTTGGACCGTTCCTTCTGCCGCGCCGTTGAGATTGCCGCCGCCTGCACGGGCAAGATTGCCGTCACCGGCATGGGCAAGTCCGGCATCATCTGCAAGAAGATCGCCGCCACACTGAGCAGCACCGGTTCGCCCGCGTTTTTCCTGCACGCTGCCGAAGCCATGCACGGCGATCTGGGGCTGCTGGGACCCCACGACGTGCTTCTGGCGGTCTCCAAAAGCGGCGAGACGGACGAGATCATCCGGATTCTTGACGTGGTGAAGCGTCTGGGGCTGCCGATGATTGCCATGTCGGGCGAGTCCAATTCGACCTTGTCGCGCCTGGCGGACGTGAACCTGGATGTCAGTGTGATTGAAGAAGCATGCCCTTTCGGCCTGGCGCCCACCACCAGCACTGCGGCGGCATTAGCCATGGGCGATGCCCTCGCCATGGCGCTGATGGAGAGGAAAGGATTCCGCCTCGAAGACTTCGCGCACTATCATCCGGCGGGAAGCATCGGAAAAAAGCTGCTGCGTGTGGGTGATCTGATGCACCGGGGCGAAGCGGTCCCGATGGTCCAAGAAGCTACGCCGATGAGCGACGTCATTTATGAAATGACCTGCAAAAAGCTGGGCATGACGGTTGTGGTGGACGAGCAGAACCGCCTCAGCGGTGTGATTTCCGACGGCGATCTCCGGCGCCTGCTTCAGAGGGCTCACGATCCGCTTAAAATGAAGGCCGGCGAGTGCATGACGGCTGATCCCAAGACGATTCAGGCCGAACAGCCGGCAACCGCGGCGCTGAAGAAAATGGAAGAGCTGAAGATCACCAGCCTGGTGGTGGTCGACGCGGGCAAATCCATTCTGGGCGTGATCCACATCCACGACCTCTGGCGCACCCAGATGTTCTGAACAGGCCCCGAGACAACGTAGGCTTCAACAAGTTTTCGCGAGGTGGACTCATGCCCCTGATCGGTGCAAACGAACTGAAGCGGAAACTGCTGATCACGATCGAAGGGCAACCCTATGCCGTACTGGAAGTCTTTTTTGCATCGCCGAGTGCGCGGGGTGCGAGCACCATGGTCCGAACAAAACTCCGGAATCTCCTGACCAACGCAGTCCTGGAAAAGAGCTTCCGCACCAGCGAAAAATTCGCAGAACCGGATGTAATCCTGGCCCCCGCGTCGTTTCTGTACGCCGATCCTGAGGGCTGTCATTTCATGGATGAGACCAATTACGAGCAATTCACTCTGCGGGAGGAGCAGTTGGGCGACGAAAGACTGTATCTGAAAGAAGGCGCCTCCCTGCAGGTGCGCAAGTTCAACGGCAATCCGATATCGCTGCAATTGCCGCCTTTTGTCGAACTGGCGGTTTCATCGACCGAGCCCGGCTCGCGGGGCGACACGGGATCGGGGGGAGCCACCAAACCTGCCACCCTGGAAACCGGCCTGCAGGTGCGCGTCCCGCTCTTCATCAGGGAAGGTGAATTGATTCGCGTCAGCACGACGACCGGGGAATTCGTCAGCAGGGCCTGATCGCTGCGATCGCCGCGCAATCCCCATGCGCCCTTGGGATTGCGGACGGCCCCTGCGGATCCTCGGACAGGCTAGCTGTTCGGCATTCACGATCGGTTCTTGACGCGATGTGGGCATTCTCATTGGCCGGCAGCTCGGATAGAATCATCCGGTCGAACAGGCATCCACGCGGAGGGCATGATGACGCATCCCTGGCACGACATCAGTCCCGGCGAGAAACTACCGGGCGAATTCAGAGTGGTAATTGAAATACCGCTCGGGTCCAGCGTCAAGTACGAACTCGACAAGGACAGCGGTCTTATCCGGATGGACCGTATGCTGTATTCGGCAGTCTATTATCCTGCGAATTACGGTTTTATACCGCAAACTCTGGCTGAGGATCACGATCCCTTGGATGTCCTTGTGCTCTGCCAGGAAGCGGTGTCTCCCTTGACGATCATGGACGCGCGTGCGATCGGCCTGATGACCATGATGGATTCAGGCTATAAGGATCACAAGATAATTGCCGTCGCGACGGGTGATCCTGAGTTCAACCCCTATCATGAAGTATCCGAGTTGCCGCCTCACCGGCTGGTTATGGTGCGCCGATTTTTCCAGGATTATAAACAGCTGGAGGGAAAACTGGTGGAAGTGGACCAGATCCAATCGGCGTCGACGGCCTATCCGATTATCGAAGACGCGCTCCAGCATTACACGGAGCAACGCCGCCGCGGCTTCAAGCCGAATTGACCTTCTGGCCTGACAGCGCGCAGCGTGCGCGGGCAGTGTGACGAACTCCTTGCAAAATCCTCCCATCAAGGCTACATTACCAGGCGTACCGACAAGCTACCGGGCGGGAGTAATTCAGCGGTAGAATGCCAGCTTCCCAAGCTGGACGTCGCGGGTTCGATCCCCGTCTCCCGCTCCACCAAAAGCCAAATCACACAACAACTTAGCGGAACAGGAAAGAACAGAGTGCGAATTCTTTAGTAGACAGGTTGCGCCTGGGTTGCGCATTTTCTAGGCCTCCTCGGCCAGTTGCGCGGAGGTTGCGGATTTGCTGCCCGGAAGATTGTTGACGAATTTCCGGTTTGCCCCAGGCTGCAGGTGCCCGTAGCGTTTCACGGTAAGCTCGATCGAGCTGTGCCCCATCTGCTCCGATACGTAGGCGATCGGCGCCCCCGCGGTAAGCAGAAGTGACGCGAAGGTATGGCGCATGTCATGGTATCGCCGGCGCTTCAATCCGGCCGCCTGGAGGCAGCGCAGGAAATGCCGGTCGGCCAGGTTGGCGCGGTCCATGTATCCGCCGTCCTCATTGCAGAAGATCAGTTTCGGAAGCTTCACCGTATCATCCCACAGGCCCGCCGCCACCAGAGAGCCCTTATCCTTGCCGAACCATGCCTCCAGGCGATCCTTCCGCAAGGCCTGCAGAGCTTCAAGCAGCTCATCGGAGATATCGACGCGACGGTGCTTCTTTGTCTTGGTCGGGACCACCTTGCGGTGAACTCGGTCATAGCTGCGCTCCACACTCAGGAACTTGCCGCGCGTGTCGATATCGCCCCACTCGAGGGCAAGCTGTTCGCCGGCCCGAAGCCCTGTGTGGATTGCGCACAGGAAGAGGGTATGGCGCTCAAGGGACCAGTCGCGCTTGCCGGCAACGGTCCGCAGTTCAGCGGCGCCGTTTCGGGTAAAGCTGACTTTCCTGGTTTCCGAAGGCATGGGCGCGCGCGCGGCCGCGAGGAAAAGGGGAACCTCATCCGGCGTCAAGGGCTCGATCTTCTCATGCCGGGTTGCCGCCTGGCTGTAAAGATCGCCGAGCTTGCTTGCCGGGTTTTCCGCGATAAGTTTATGCTTCATCGCATGGGTGAAAAGCCTGCTCAGCTCCCGGATGATCACAGCGATGGTTGCTTTTGCGAGCTTCTTGTTCGCGACCAGGTCGGCAATGAATTCTTCCATCCGGGCGGGCGTTACCTCATCCAGGTGGAGCTTGCCGAGGAAGGGAATTATGTGCACGGTGAAGTTCGTTGCGTAACTGCTGGCTGTAGACTCCGCGACCGCGGTCTTCAGGTAAGTGTTTTGAAACCGCGCCCAGAGCTCTGCCACAGTCGGGAGCGCCGGTTTTTCTTCAGTGATCGGCTGTCCGAGTTTGATTCGGGCTTCGATGCGCTCGGCTACCTTTTTCGCAGCCTTCTCTGCGCCGATCTTCAGAGCTTTGCGCCGGCGGTGGTGGTCGATGAAAACCCACCATTCGCCGGATCCTATCGGCCTTTCTCTGACTTTGACTCCCATGATTGCGATCCTCCAGGGGCCCCGTTGCCAGGGCCCGGTATCACTTCAGTTTTCGACAACCTGCGGATCCGGGTATGGAATCCCGAGAGCCAGACAAACCCATTCCGGCTCGTCGGTGATGATCCTCGCTTCCGGATCCGCGCGCAGGCTGGCGCCGTCGACCACGCGGCTTGAGCCCCAGGGGCGCAGAATGCCGCGCGCGTGATCGATGATCAGGACTTGCTCGGCCGTGGTCCGCAGGATGATTTTCATTGATGCCCCTTGCCCGGCCCCATTGCCAGAGCCGGGCTGAAGTGGTTCACTTCTTCAGCAGACTCGCCAACGGCCGGCGCAGGCGGTATTCGAACTGCATGCCATGACCGTCGTTTCGGTCGCCCCGCCGCCGCTGAATCGGAAAAACGGTCATCAAGGCGGCCATGTCCCGCATGATCGTGCGCTTGTGCGGCCGCGGTTTGGGAATGCAGTCCCACAGCTCCCACAGGCTGAACCATTGGCGATGATCCAGGGCCAGCAGTAGCCGCCACTGCCGGATGATTTGCGCATTGCGGTGTTGCTCCATGTCATAATCCAAGCGTGTCAAGAATTGGATGATAGATGCCACGCCCGGCCCGCATGGCAGCCAGGTCGCAGGGTTCCCAGGGCGAACCATCATCGAAAGGACGACCGTCCGCCTGCAGCATACGCCGCTCCAGGCCCTCGCCCTCGCGTCGGTATTGGAACCGCCGTTGTGCGTTGTCGTTTGGGTCAACCAGCTCGATCCCTATGCGATCACCGGTCTCGATCAGCCGGCCGCCACACTGCTTGAGTTTCAGAAGGTCAATCATTGGCCGCCTCGCTTCCCCAGGTCGATGAAGCGCGCTACAAAAGCCCGCTCGTCATCGGTGAACTTCCGTCGCGCAGCCATGCGCTTGACGGCCATGGCCCCAGTGACCCATCCCCAGCTCGGGTAAGGCTCCAGAACGTCGGCCGGCCCATAAGCCTGGTTGTCGGCCCGGTTCACAAACACGGGCTGCCCGTGGGAGCTCGCCGCGTGCTCTGTGGTTAATTCCCAGGATGGTAGCAGAGTGACTTTCATACGGCACCGCCTTTTCCGATCCGTTCCAGGAGCCGGCCGGGAATGATCTCCACTCCGGGCACCCCGTCGTGGGTCGGATTGCCTAGGGACAACTGAATGCGCGCCGTGGCCTCGCCTCTGGCAACCTGCAGGAGCTCGCGGAACAAGGGTTCCACCTCAGCCAGGGAGATTGGCCCCTTGGCCTCCTGAACGCGGCCCAGGGCGACGAACAGCGCCGCCAGTGTTGGCAACCCAAGCGTGCCCGCGTGTTCGGCCTCCACGCGGCAGATGTCGGCCTCGGCGCATGTGTTTCTCGCCTGCTGCCAAGCGGCCAGTAGTCCCGGAATTGGGGATTCAGGAAGTTCCCGAATGATGTGCATACTTTCCGCGAATTCGCTGCCGGCGCGCTTGTCGATTACCTCAAGGCAAAGCAGTGCATTTTGTGCCTTGTCGCCGATGGTATTAAGCGTGCGGGTTATGTGCTCAAATTCCCCACGTTCCAGGTGCAAGACAGGTGCGAGTTTTGATAAAGTAGATTTAGCTTTGCTCATGGTTCCTCCATGGGCAGGGTTAGGGCTTGTCGGCTGTTCTCGCAGTCGGCAGGCCCGCTCCATGCGGGTTAGAGCTTCAGTTTTCCCTTTTCGATGGACTTCACAAATCCCTTGTGCTGATCCAGATACTCGCGGTAGAGCGTTTCCGTCATCTCGCTCAGGCTTCGCTTCTCTACCACAGCAAGCATCTTCATCGGCTCCACAAGGTCGTCGTCCACTGTCAGGGTTAGTTTTCGTTTCGCCATGCATCATAGGTACCATCATACGTATGAGAGTGTCAAGCTCTTTTTTTAGGCTCCGTCTTCCGGCCGCGCCTCGAGCTGATCCGCAGAACAAACGTGATGAATATTCGCCATGCTGCAGGCTCTACTTCGCGCCCGTTGCCCTGGCTCGCCTGCCAGCAGCTCGGGCAGTACGGCCACTCGTGCGGCGCCAGGTGCGGGCCTGTCGGCCGGCTCTCGAAGACAAACCAGCCTTGCCCTTTCCCGCACAGGCAGCAGCGGTCGCGCCGCGGCGCCCTGTACTGGTAAATGGTGGTTTCCGCAGATCTGCCGGCGTGGGACATGCACCCTCAAAGTGTTGTGATGCTGGGCGTCCTTTTCCGGTCGCGGAAGATCCAAATCTCTTTGCTTGCGCCTGGCGGTGCCTTGAATAGCCCGATCGCTTCCCGCTCCGCAGGGCATGGCGGCCGGTTGGATTTCACCTGAATCAGGCGGATCCCCTGCCCGGAGATTGCTACGATATCGAAGACGCCCAGGCTCGCAGCGGCCCGGGTGCAAGCGTAGCCCGCCGCCTCGAGGATCCGCATTGCCCGATGTTCCTGGCGATTTCCCTTGGCTTTGCAGTTCATCAGCTCGCCTCCTTCCGACTTTGAGCAGGCCCCGACCAGGTGCGGTAATTCTCGCACTTGTCCAGGTGTGCGCTGAACGGTTCGAAGATCCTCTCCCCACAGTGCGGGCAGAGGCCCACGGCGCCGCGCCGATCCCCGGGACGGCCCGCGTGTTCCTTCCGCCTGCAGTCGATGCAGAGTCCGGAGTGAGTGAGCTTTCCGCATCCAGGCGTTTTACATGGCTTCGGTTGTCGAAATGGCATTTTGCCTCGCCTCCTCCAAAAAACTTTGCGTTTAACTGGCCCAGGACGCGCGATCTTGATGGAGCCCTTATCAGACTACCCCCGCTTTTGCGCTTCCTCTGCCCTGTGATTCCCGCCCGGCTCATCCGGTAGAGTCAACCTGATAGTCCTCGCCCCGGCGGGAATCTCCTGAATCACAACAAGCCGACCGTCCTCAGTTTTGCCCAGACGAAAAGGCTTCTCGATTTCGACGCGCGGATGGATCTTTACCCAGTGGTCGACCCGACACCCGGTCTTGCAGAACCGCTGATGCCGGCGCTTAGGTTCGAATTCGGTTCCACAGTTTGGACATTCAAGAAATCCTCTCTTCATGGCTTCCTCCAAGATGGCCCGCGCTAGCGTTGTAACGCTAGTGTGGGGCGAGATCCTGCCTTTCGTGACCGATTCATCGTCTTACCGCCCCGATTGATTGTGGGGCACTATACGAGGGAATCAGGCGGCCGGCAAAACGCAACGCCAGCCGCCCTAACTTCGAGGAGAGGCATCGGCGGCCGGATGGCCAGCCCTTGCCAGTTGATGAAATCAGGAGATCATGTCAGGAGGAAACAAGATCATGGCTTTCCTTCCGGTTTGCAGCCGCCTTCAGCTTCGCCGATCCGGCCGCACGATTTGGCCTTCGCCAGAATCTCCATGGTCGTGAGCTCCTGGCGAGGCACGAGGTTCTTGAACCCGGCCACCTCCACCTTGACCGGCCTGCCTTCGACATAGAACACGGTCGCGGATCCGTTCAATCGGAGAGCCTGCCATTCGTCCAGGAACTGCTTCATGGGATCCTGTGCATCCATCGGTCAGTTCTCCTTAGCTTGCGCCTGGCCTGCTGATTGAATCAGGCGAAGCTGAGCCTGTTCCGCTTCAAGATTTACAGCCCGATTACCGTGAGAGCAGGTACAACTTCTCGCCCATTTCCTGCGAGCAGCCCCAGGCCTGCATGAGCCGCGCGATTTCCTCTTTGGCAGTCGGCGTGGTGGGATCCTTCACTGACGGGCCGAAGAGCTCGCCAATCTGCGCCGGCGTCAAACCAGGCTCGAATTCCGCCGCTTTCTGAAGAGCCTCTCCGAATTCCACCTGGTCCCGTTTCGCGATCCGTTCAGCCAGGGCGTTGAGAACCAGGCTGCGTTCATCGACCGGCGTCATGCTCGCGGGCCTGGCCGGCGTCATCTCGGCGGCCGCGATCGGCAGCGCTTCGGCGAAGGAAATGCTCCGCTCGTTTGAAATCTTCCGGGCTCGATCGTTGAGTTCAATACCGGTGACTAACATTCCGGGACTAAGTTTGATGCCGTGCCGCTCGGCATACATCATCGATGTGACGCGTGTTTTTATCTCCGCAAAGGCGGCCTCCGCCTTGGCGTTTTCAGCCTCGTTGCTCATGACCTTCTCCTTTTCACATTCAAATGGAATTTCCAACCAATCATTGCGCCATTTCGTCATCATTCCGCCTTTCAACCCGGCCGCCCCTGAGGAGGAAAAGACGGCCGGGCCTGGGAGGCGTAGCACCACCACGCCCATTACAACTTGCAACCACTTGCAACCGCCTGCGGTGGCGCCGCTTCCTCGCTCGCTACCGCCGGCTCATTCCGCAATCTCCGGAGTTGCGCCCGTGCCGTCGCGAGCAGCTCGAAATTCTGGTAGATCCGGTTGCCCCAAGGCACGTCAAATCGATCGCGCAACATTTCAGCCAGGTGCTCCCGGCGGACACGCAGTATGCCTGAGCGATCCCATTCAATGCCCAGCTCGAGAGCCGCGCCGCGCATCTTGTCCTCGAGGCATTCGGCCGCATCGCACAGGCTCGCGAACTGTTGCAGAGCGCCGTCCGCCTTTTTGAGCACGGCCTCATATTCGCCGGTGAGCCGATCAAGCTCCGCCTGCTTCTCCACGCGAAACGCTGCGCTGAAGGATTCGCGCGCCGTTTCAATCTTGGTTTCAAGTCCCTGAAGGCCGTAACCGATGTTTTCCGCCTCGAGATCCAGGCGCCCGGCTTCGTCCGTCAAGGATTTCAGCGTCTTTGCCGCCTCCGCGCTCCCGAGCAGGGCCTCGGTTGCAACAATGCCCCGCCGATTCATGTTGTCGCGCTCGGCCACTTCGACAAGCCTTGCCTTCGCTTCGCCTTCGGCCTTTTGCTTCTCAAGGACCGTGATCCCGTTTTGAATTTCCTCGCTTCTTTTCATGTCTGTTCCTCTCCGTTGAATGAGTTAAAAACCGCCTCGAAAAATACGGCCGCTGCCGGCAAAGTCTCCCGCGCATTGCGAGGCAGGCCGCCGGCTGGAGATGGTGACTTCGGGCGCAACACCGCATTCCCTCTGAACCAAAACCAAAGCCCCGGCCGCTGCGTTCGACAGGTCATCATGCCCGCCCGAAGGATGGTCCACTATGTCCTTGCCCCCGCGCGCCGTCCTGCGCTCCAGGCCGCAAAGCTGCGCATAGAGCCGCTTGTGATCGAGCAGTTCCACCTGGCCGCTGTTCAGCATGGGCAAGAGGTCGCGGTAGATGTCGCTCTTCACCTTCTCGGACGGCTCGTAAGTGATCCCATGCTTTGAGAACCGCTCGCGCGGCCATTCGCCCGCGTATCTGTCGCCTTGTACCGTGCCGATCTTGTAGGCCTTCAGCAGCTCCGCGAATTCCTGCGTCACCGCATCGGGCGAGAATGGCGGCTTCCGTTCTCGGATCGCGTCAAGGATGACCTTCCCGCCCTCACTGTGGCTGATCGCCAGGGTGAAACTGTCGGCTGATCCCCCGCTCGGATCCGTAAAGCCGACATAGTTAAACTGCGCACAGTAGGGAAGTTCGAGACGCTCAGGCACGATGCAGGCGTCGACGGTCTCGCGCGAGATGAAGGTCTCAATGTCGCGCCTGAACTCGGCCCCGTACTCGGCCGATGCGACACTTTCATCTTCCTCAAAAGCCCGCTCGATAATGCTCGGATCGATTGAGGGATTCATGCTGAGAGTGTTGGCCTGCCACACAAGCGCGCGATCACCATCCTTGCCGAAATGCTGCTTGTAGGCCTCCCACAAGGCCCCGCGCCGGGCGTATGGCGAGCTGATGCACAGCAGAAGCGCCCCGGGTATCGTCGCCATGCCCGGGCGCAGGGCGTTCAGGATCTCCGTGTCTGGATTCGCGCTTTCGTCGCTGCGCCAGTAGGCAATCTCATCGCAGATCACGGCCGCGATCGTGTAGCCGCGCACCGTGCGGAAACTGCAGATGTGAATCTCGATAACCACGCGGTTGCGGAGTTCGAGACGTTCCTTTGTCCGCTGCGTCACCATCGAGCCAAGCATCGGGATTGCATCAAGGAAGCCATTGACATAGCGCATGATGACGCGCGCCTGGCGCTTGTCTGCCGCGATCACCATGATGGTTGCGACCTCTCCAGGCGCAAGGTATCGCTCATAACTCCGGAAGCATGCCAGGAAGAGAGCCACAAGCGCCGCTATCAGGCTCTTCCCCCCTCTCCTGCCAACCACAAGCCAGCCCTCAGAGCTTGGCCCCGTGGGCAGATCCGCGCGCCCAGTGTGCCGCCGGAAGATCTCCCCTTCCTCCTCGCTCATTGGCAGACCGAAAAGGGCAGCCAGGAAGGCGCGCCAGGCTTGCCACGTCTCGCCGGCAAACCAGCGGGAGAATAGCTTCGCGCTTTGGATTGCCTGGAGGATGTTAGGGCTGCTCATTGTTCCCCTTCTCCTGCGTCATGCTCTTCAGGTGCTCCTCAAAGCTCTGTTCCGGCTTCTGCCGGCGCTCCAAGCCCAGGGCGCACAGCAGCAAGCGCTGGCTATTGATCCAGGACAGAACATGCTCGGATGCAATCTCGCCCTGGCCCTCTGCGCTCGCCCGCTCATTCCGGCGCAGGCGAATCTCAAGCCAGCTGGCCCGATGGATGATTGAGCGTTGCGCCGTGCTGATAATGCCGAGGTCCGCCTCAAGCTGGCGCTCGTATTCCTTGCGCTCCGCTTTCTCCTCGGGGGTGAAGGCCGCGCAATAGACGCCATGCTTCCTGGCGAATTGGTTGCCGTCGTTCCATGGCATTGGCCGGCCGGGCTTTGATCCGCCGCGCTTGCGCTTCGCTGGTTCTGGAAAATCAAGAATGTCGCTCTCGTTTCGCAACCCCGGCGCAACCTGAGCAGAGAACGGATTGAAGATGTCGGATTCTTCAATATTCATGGGCTCTTTGCTGGGTGTTGATTGAATGACGTCCAGCTTAGACATTATTTCGCGCTCCCTAAAACATCCCTCACGGCCTCATCCGCAATCCGGTCAAGGTCCAGGTCTGCTGGCCGCTCGCGGTGCTGCTGCATCCACCGGTCAAGCTCCGACTTCCGGAACAGGACCTTCACCCCCACCTTGTAGTGGGGAAGTTCAGCCAGGCGCTTCTCAATATTCGAGACCGACATTCCCAGGTAGCCGGCGGCCTCCGACTTCGGGAGGTAGCGATCACGGTCCGCAATCTCCTCGAGAAGATCGCGGAGTATCAGTCTGAATTCTCCAGCGCTTGGAGTGGTCATGGTTCGTCAGACACCTCGAGGGCGTGCGTCCGTGTTTCTGAGCTGCTCGTTTTAGGTGGACGTGGGGGACGTGGTGGACATATTCCACCCTTCCTATGTAGCTTCTTATATAGAGTAGTAATCTCCAAAACCCTCGCGCGGGCGCTGTAGAACAAGTCCACCAGGTCCACCATGTCCACCTGATTTTTCATCTCTGTTCCTCCAGGGCCCACCGCTGCAGGCCTTGAAGAAGTCGACCTTTCCGAATCGTGAGATCGCCGAAACGCCGGTCGCGGGCTGCTGCTATCTGCTTGCCGAGTCGTGTTTTCTGGCTTCGCTCTGATCCGTCGTGGAGGTCGAGCTCTTCGGCGAGAGGGAAGAGATCCGCCAGAGTGACCTCAGCATCCTTGTACTTTTGCCACCAACTGCCGACAAAACCGCGCCAGGCCGCCCCTTCGGCGTCGGAGGCGTCGTAAAACTCGTCCAGGTTGGTGAGGAAGCCCCGAATGTCGGCGGTGTGAAGGATGCCGGCCATGACCTCAGACCAGCTCTCGAACATGCCGAGTTTGCACACGTCTGCGGGAATCGGGCAGCCTTCGGAGATCCATCGGCGGATGAGAACCAGGGCGGACCATACGATTTCAGCCCGATGAGTCTGGACCCACTTGCGCAGCTCCGGGTGTCGGAAGCCGGTACGCAGCCAAGGGCGGTCCATGTTCGCGTCAAGGCGGATCCGGATGGTTCGCCGCGAGATTTCAGCCGAGAGCGCCGGATTGTTGCCGGTCGCGACGAAAGCGCACTTTACCGGGATCCGAAGACTTTCGGAGGCGCCAAGGCGACGGTCCTCCCAGATCCGGGCCGTGATAGCAGCCGAGACGGCGGAGGAGTCCAGGCGCCGGCGGAGGTTATCGATCACAACCACAGGATCACCATGGAGCAGTTTTGCGGTGAGCCGCTTGCGCCACTCGTCCTCGTCTCTGCCTTCGGTCAAGAGTCCGGCCGGGCGTCCCATCACTGGATAGGTTAGAATGTCAACCAACAGGGAAGCGCCCGTGCCGGGTGTCGGTTTTTCGACCAGGTAAAGAGGCGTCGGTCCGTCGATCAGATCCCGCACGAAGAGTTGCAGGAGGAGAGCGACAGCGTGGGCGCGTTCAGCGTCTTCCTTGAACGCGAAGTCTCGCAACATCTCCATTTGGATTGTCACGATCGCGCGCGCCATGTCATCATCGGAGGGCTTTTCGGGAACGGGCGGAACAACAAAGCCCGGGCTGGGAGCAAAGTAGGTGCGACTGCGCACATGGTAGCCGGGCTCAATTTCGAGACTGCCATCGGAGGCGAAAACCGGAACCTCCACCAGGCGATCGAGGATCGGCAGGGGCGGATTTGGGATCGCCAGCATGTCTTTGACGATTGCGAGAGGCGGATGCATTAGAATCCGAGTGCCGTCGGCCTTTTCACGGAAGTATGTGACCGAAATGGCGAGCTCGTGCCGAAGGCGGTCCTGGTTCAATTCGTAAAGGATCGGCGCCCCTTCGTCATCCTCCTCGAGGCGAACCGGCATCCCACGCTTGAACATCCGCGGCGGTCGGTTGGCTGCCTCCAATGCCGCCCAGGCCTCGCGTGTGGCCTTAGCCAGGTCGCCTTCCGCACTGTTGAGCCAGGGCAGACCGTTGTCAGGTATGGATTGCTCCGGCTCCGCCGCCGGCGCCCAGGGCGGACACGCGGCTACCAGTTGTTTAAGCTCCACTTTCGCCGTTGCCGGATCCCGTCCGGCCAACCAATCACTCACATCGCCCTTGGGCAAAAGATCCGGGAGCTCGATGATTTTTACCGCGGCTACTTTTCCATGAAGGGATTTTGCGACCAGGTTTGCGTGCTTGCGGCCGGGCTCGTCGTTATCGGGAAGGATCACAACAACTTGATCAGAGCCGAATGCCTTGGCGTATTCAGGGCGCCACTTACCGGCGCCGCCAGCGTTTGTTGTCGCAGGAAGCCCGATGCGCTCGAGGTTGTCGACGTCTTTCTCTCCCTCAGTGACAAAAATGCCTTTAGTCTTTGGGATTGCGGGCAGGCGATAAAGGACGCGCCGCACGCCGGCCAGCTTCCATGTCCATCCGCCGTTTCCATCAGGCCGGCGCTGTCGGAAATCCTTCGGTTCGAAACGGCAGACCTCGTAAAGCAGATTCCCCTGTTCGTCAACGTATGGATATGTCTTGATGATCCTGCGATCGGCTGGCCCATGACCGTTGCCGCTGTCACCATTCAGAAGATTGCGTTCTCTTAGCCAGGCCGTGATCGCCGGCTTGTCTTCTTCGGCTGACAGGTCATTCAAAAACGCGACGAGATCCCAATAGTTTCCATGGGAGCCGCACGGTCCGCAGAGGTAGCAGTTTTTTTCCGGGTTGATTTTGAGGCTTTGGTGATTATCATCATGATTCGGGCAGCGGTAGTGAATCTCAGATCCGACGTGTTTCGGATCCTGCAAGCCTGCTGCCCTGGCGATTTCCGTGATTGATACGATCATGAAAGCCTCGGAGCCACAAATTCATTTCCTATCTGGCGCGGCGTTCAGGACAGCGGTCGATACCGTGGCCGTTTGCGCGCCTGTTGAGACTCCAAATCAGATCTGCGGCCCGGGCAAGTTGCCGATTTAGGGCGTCCTCGCACAAGGTGCGGTTTTGGTAGGTGTAGACAAAACCAGCTTCACGCAGGCGCCTCAGCAGTTGTTCGCGAACCTGATCGGCGCTCTTGAATGTTGACCGCTCGGCCCAAACGGCTTTGAGGGCGTCGTACCCCGCATCTTCACCCGCAACGATGCGCAGAATTTCGCCAACCTCGTAATCCTTCCACCGCAAGTTGCCGAGAAACTGCATGTCCTCAACTAGCCGGCGGAGTTCATCTGTCGTTCCCATAGGGTTCTCCTCTACTTTGTCCATGGGAAAAGCATACAGAGGACAAAACCGCAGAATCAAAAACGCCAATTAATTGGAGAATGCAAATCTATTGCGAGGCAATGCTGAAGCGGGCTTGAGGCCTGTAAAGTATTTTCGCGGATGAAACCGGAGGAAACCGGACGAAACTAACCAGCCAGCAAAAGCTCAGTCCTAATTGTACTGGCGGTGATAGCGTATTACCGTTGCATGAGCCCGCTCCAGGTCATTTTCCTGTAGTTTTGTCCACCGATGCTTACCGAATCCCCTGTGACCGGGAATGGTGAGGTACTTTTCCTCTGCTCGCTGATGAAACGTCGGCCAAATAGCAGAATCGGTCGGCGAACACTTTAATTCCTTGGCGACCTTGTCCAGCAATCTCGCCAACTCCTTGGCCGTTCCAGGCCGTCCACCTTTGTTTTTTTCGGTTTTGAGGCGGCTTGATGCCTGGAAGAGGAAAATCAAATCAGCGAGCATATCAGCTATGTACAATCTTCTCATTCTGAACAGGCGGTCACTGTTGATGCTATTGAATTCGCACTTGAGAACTCTCTCTATATCCCTCGCGGGGTCCGGCCGCCGTTTCAGGGCGCAAAAGGATTTCAGCGCAGCTTGCACTTCCTTCATCGCGAGCGCTCGATTTAAGTTGAACCAGTCGTCATTCTGGGCCCCGTGATCCATATCATGATCTGTCACCGCGGGCCGATCCCTCCATGGTCCTGTGTTCATGGCCTTGTAGCGGAGATCAATTTGCTCCTGCAAAAACTTCAATAGGACCGAATAATTGCTTTCTTTGGAGGCAGCCATTTGTCACCTTCCTGACATTCCCGCTTTGAGGAGTCGGAAGGGGCCGCGGGAAGGCGGGCCCCTTGTCGCCGATCAGAGCGACTGATCAGCTACCCGATTCACACCTGATTATAGACCTTCAGCCATGCGCACCGATAGGAAATTGCGTGTGATTTTGGTTGCGCCTGGGTTGCGATTTTGCCATTTTTTTACGAACTTGTGGGCTTTTTTACGAGCCGCAAGTATAATAAACGCAATAGACGCAACACTTACAGGACAATTCCCAAGCTGGACGTCGCGGGTTCGATCCCCGTCTCCCGCTCCAATCGTTTCAACAAGTTACCGACAAGCCCTCCCAACGATTTGCTCCAATTACAATCCCACGGCCTTGTTGCGGGTGTTGACAGTGTCCTTCCGGCGTTTGAGCGAGGATCGGGCATATTGATTTTGATTTACGTCGATGCTGTGGCCCATCTGGTCGGCTCGCACCTGCGGATCGACCCCCTAGCTCATCCAGAAGGCAGGAATGCGTCCTGGCTTGTAGCTTCAGTCGGAATTCTGATTGCTCTTTCAGCCGCGAGGGGTTGTTGTCAAGTCCCGCCTTCGGGCAGGGACGGCTGGCCTTCGGAAATCGTTGTTTCCGTATACGCCGCTATGCGCCCAAATGGCCTGCAAAACCGCCATTTCCTGGAACGCGGCCTCGGGAAAAACTGCGGCGGGATCGTTCGTTGGCGCAAACTTCCCAGAACGGGATTTCTGGACAGCGAGGGCCGTAGTTTCCAATTATGCCGGAATTTTTCAGGATACGCGTTCCAAATCCACTTGTCCGGTTTAGCCGTAATTCGTCCGGAACAGACTTGGAAGGAACAATTGATCGTTTGCCTTCATTGATCCATTTAACGCGACACCTTTCTTGACAGTTCATTTTTGCGTGGGCATTTTGAAGATACTGTCCTCCAGCGGCACGTTGATTTCGATCTTTTCATGCTTCACGCGCACCATCTGGTCTCCCAGTATCTGCGCTTCCAAGGAGTGTGCGACCAGTAAACCGTCGATCTTTCTGTAGTCGGAAGGGTAAGCCTCACCCACCATATCTCCTAACGGAGAAATATTCGTGATCAGTTTGACGGGTAGAAATGTACCGGTATCGAGAAAGTAAGTGGAACGCTCGCTGTTCTTGAGAGTGAGCTTGATCTTATACGCTGACGATCCCTTGACGACGTCCTTACCGAGCAGTTCGGCTGCATTACCGCTAGCTTTTAGAATGCTGAGAGCTCCCACCCATGCCTCAATCGTTATACCAGCGGCCTTGACTTTTGTCTTTTCTTCCAACCTTTTCGGCTCTGAGGAGCCCGTGAGTGGATTGATCGTCCATCCGGTAGTGCCGTCGTAAGCCACGACAATTGTGCGTCCTTGCATTGTCATTTCCGCTCGCACCGCGCCGCCGCGTTTTATCGATGTGACAATCAGTATCTCCATTTGGGGGCCGTTGCCGACCAACTGCCTGCTCGTAATTCGGAGCGTCTGAACCTTGTTGATTGCTTCCGCCCCGCCGATGGTATCTTCGTGGTTCTTTAGGATCTGATCAAGCGTGAGGTCCTGCGCTGGGGCGACTACGCAGAATGTGAACACAAACGAACTCAGAAGGAGGATATTTCTAACGAGCATCTCTTAAACCCCTAAAATGTTTATTTTGGGCCGGCAACGGTCGCCAGCACGGTTGCGCCTAAAAACGAAAATGCAATACCTATTGACCAAGTGGCAAGGATTGTCATTACAGGGATCATTGCCAAAAACTCGCCGCTGGCTGCAATAAAATAGAAATGGGCATAAACCCAAGTGAAAGTTCCAAAGATTAAGGCAGCAAAACGAACCGTCGATTCGCCGACCCGAAACAGTTGGCAAAAGCTCGTGCCTGGAATGCGATTAGCTGCACCTCTTAACTGAACCGTCAATATGACCGGGAAAGGCACGATTGCTACCATCCATGGGAATACGCTGAGCCGGCCGGATCTTGTGTGATTGCCTATCACGAAGAACAGAATTAGAAACGCTGCAAGCAGTACAGCGTGCAATCCCAACAGTCCCCCCGTGATTGCATGGACGGCTGGCAGCAAACGCCGCAAGTTGCGTGATGCCCTTAACCGCAAGAAAATGAAAAGTAAACGAAATACTTGGTTCAAATACCAGATCTTCATGCAGATCGCGCTTTGGCGACTTTCCTTTCGGGCCGCGATCATTTCACTGAGATCACCGAGTACGGCCTCGCGATCACGCCCAGCCAATATGTAGTACAAAATACGATCGGCGGCTGGAGAAGGACTGCCGAAAACCAAATCCTTTTGAACGGAATTTTGGATTTTCATAGCTTTCCTAGGAGGGGATCTAAACCGGACCACATTTTCGTCAGAATCATTCGCGACCTTTCTATCGCAACCATGCCTTTGCGGCTCACTTTGAAATGACGCTTGGCACGCCCACCTCTTTCAGGGGTCGAATCACCCATCCAGGAGGTCACGCACCCCTTCTTCTCAAGACGCTCAAGGGCGGCATAAACGGCCCCCAGAACTGCTGAACGGCCCGTTTGATCTTCGATTTCCTTCCAGATCCTCATGCCATAAGCATCCGGACCTAGTCGAACGACGGCGAGCAAAACTATGAGCTCGAATTCACCCAGATATGCGCCCCTTTTCATGGGGATATGTTATGCAAAAGCGAAATATAAACGCAAGCTCATTCGTAGCATTGCTGATCTGCAATCCCTTCTAGGGTTTACGGAAGATGTGATGTCGAATTCACGAATTGCGGACGTATAGTGGGCTATACGGACAAGTGACCCATCCGGCTTAGGTCCTCTGAAACGGCGTTCGGGTATGTTGGCAACCGAGCGCTGAGCGAGGGGCGATAACAGCATACCGCCGCTTCTGATGCGTGCAATCGCGGCGCGCTCCATCTCTTCGTCGCCAAGATCGACGCCGAGTGCCGGTAGGTGCTGGCCGCGATCGGCCCATTCTGGGACGGCAACGAGGTGTGGCTCCTCGCGGGCGGCGGCATTCTTTTCCTCGCCGTTTCCCAGGGCGCTCGGCTCGGGTCTTTCTGGGTTCTATCTGGCGATCTTCCTGGTGCTCTGGGTCCTCATCCTGCGCGGGATCGCGAACGAGTTCCGGTCCCACGTCGCCGATCGCATGTGGCGGTCGTTCTGGGATGGAGGCTTCGCATTCGCCTCGACGCTCGCGCCGGTGCTCTTCGGCTGCGCGCTGGGGAACCTACTCCGCGGCGAGGCGAGCGCGGGCCGCCGAAGGCGAGGGCTACTTACGGGTCTCCCGAGCGCCCAGCAGGAGCCAGATCCCGATTCCCAGCACCCCGGCATAGCCACCAAGCAGCGGATGGACGTCGGGGAAGAGCAGGGGCCAGACTCCCAGCTTCTGGCTGTTGAACACTCCATGGGCCCAAGGGAGCATCCGCAGTTTATTTGCCGTGAGTGGGCCTGGCGGACAATCCGAGATTCCTTTCGATTGCTTTTTTCGTGGTGATCCCACGATCTCCGAAACGGGACACTGTGACTCGTCATTGGGGAGTAGTGGAAAACGATCAGGGATTGGAGATGGCGTGATTCACTTCCGCGCAGATCCCGCCCTGATCCGCGAGGCGGTGGGCATCACCCGGATCGGCACAGGATTCGCCGGGCGTCTGATCGAGCATTTGCAATAGTGGTCCGAATTGTTGCCAAAGTGTACCTGCCGCGTCTCGAGGCCGCGCAGCTTCGCGATTCTTCGACAGCCTCATGCGGCCCGGGGCCGAACCGTTTCGGCAATTCGTTTCGCTTGCGCGATTTCCGCCACCCGGAGGTCATAGGCTGCCTGCAGATTCATCCACGACCGCGCCTCTGTCCTGAAATAGCGAGCCAGCCGCAAGGCTGTGTCGGCGGAGATTCCCCTTCGTTCGCGCACGATATCGTTGATACGTGCAGGAGTCACCCCAAGAGCCTTTGCCAGGGAATTGGCCGACATGCTGAGGGGCGACAAATACTCCTCACGGAGAATCTCGCCCGGATGGATGGGTCTCATTCTATTTTTGACCATCGGAATTCCCTCCTTAGTGATCATCCACAATCTCGACATCCCAGGCATCCGCTTCTGTCCAACGAAAGCATACCCGCCATTGCTCGTTCACGCGGATGCTCCATTGTCCTGCGCGGTCACCCTTGAGCTTTTCCAGCCGGTTTCCGGGCGGCGCGCGCAAAAAGTCAAGGCTTGCAGCCGAATCCAACTGCGCCAGCTTGCGTTCCGCCTGGCGGCGAACCGCCTTCCAGCGACGCGGGCTTTGCCCCGAGTACAGGGCTTGCGTGTCTTTATCCCGGAACGACTTGATCATTGGTATATTCTATATCGGTAAACGGTAAATTGCAATGATCCCGGCCGGCTTCGGAATGGATCGCTTTCCCGGCGGTCGAGAAGCACTATTATTTGGCGTTCTTATTTGAGAGGCGGAGCGGTTCATCGGGATGGTAGCGAAATGGCCCGGGACCCGATTGGGCAGGAGTGGGCCCCAACTTGAGGGCCGCGATTCGTTGCTGGACATCATCCAATGCGCGCTTTTCTTGATTTTTGGCATTTGCCCCGGTCATAAGGGCAAGAGCTTCGGGCGTTGGCGCCAACAGCGTGACAGGCACTGCTGCATTCCTCCGCCAAGCTCGATGTCCGGGATGAAACTGCTTAGCACGCAGACTTGATCGAAGGCAATCGGATGGGGGCTTTTTTGTCCATATACGCCGCTTCGTCCGAACGGCCTCCAAAACCGCATTGGCCCGGAACACGGCCGAGGGAAACATTGCGGCGGGATCGTTTGCTAGCACAAACTTCCCATATCGGGATTTCGCGGGAGTTTCGGAGATTTTACTTCTACGAGTAGCGCGTTTTTCGTCCAGGTGCCTGGGACCGCGCGCGTCCCGCGCGCAAAGGCTTGGGATTGCTTAAGATGTTAAGAGCCACGATGCGGTCACGTGATCGAGCTATTTTTGCCTTGGTTTTACCTTGGTTGTTGCGCGCGGGACGCGCGCGGTCCCAGGGCGGTCCCAGGCGCCGTCCCAGGTCGGGGACAGTTTCCCGCTCAATGATCACTTGGCCTTATTGTCGATATACGGACAAGTGACATGGATTCAAACTCCCAAGATACGCCATTCTGGGAGATTTGCGCGATATCATGGTATCGTGATGGCAGATCCCCTATAACTGGAATTTGTAGACTGACGGAGCGAGCATTATTTAAAGCCAGCAACCTCATCACCGGGGTGGCCCCTATGACAAAAAAGGCCGGCATGGCACGCAAAGAACTCTCCGAATCAGAAATCGACGCCGTGGTGGCGGCGGAGGCGGATGATCAATCTGCCTGGAGCAAACCCGTTCACGCTCTCAGGACTAAGGCGGCCTCTCTTTCAATTCCCTCCGACCTGGCCGCGCGCGCGGCATTTCTGGCGAGATTGCACGGGGAAAAGAACCTCCAGCGTTACATTGCTCGTATCGTGCGAGAGCGAGTTGAGCTGGAGGAGTTCGCCTTTGTGGAGGCCAAACGGCAATTTGCCAGCCACTCTCCGGCCCGGTTTTGAATGCGTTGCGAAGGCAAATTTGATAAGATCAGGCCGGTTGCCAGAATATTCCAGATTTGTGAGTCAGAAGCATGGCGCTCATCTATCGGATCATGGTTCGATGCCCTGACACGGGGAAGGTGATCGACAGCGGCATCCGCACCTCGGGCAGGGAAACGGTGAACTCCGGACTTCTTCAGGCCGGATCGTTGGGTTGTCCCTACTGCCACAAACTGCATTCCTATGAAAGCAACAGCTATCTCGAAGTGGAGTCGATGGACTCCGCGGACGGGCTATGGCGGCCCAATCGTTGATTGCGCCCCGGCAGAGTGTGGCATGGCCACGGCTTCAAATGGACATCGAGTATGTGAATATGCAAATGGATCCCGGGCTCCGGGATCATGCGAGGTCCTCATGCGCATCAATCCAGTCCGCCCAAGATTGCTGGTTTTTCCTTTTGTCGCTTTTGCGTTTCTCTGGGTAGCCAGGGCGCAGACGCCGGCGCGCCAAGTCCCTGTGGACAGCCTCATCTTTGATCTGAAAAATCCCGACCCGGTCCGGCGCAAGGAGGCGGCAAGACTCCTGGGAGAAAATAAACTACAAAGAGCGACGCCGGACCTGGTGGCGGCGGCATCCGATGCGGATCCCGCCGTGCGGCGCGAAATCGTCGTTGCACTCGACAAGATGCTCGACATGCGCGCGTTGCCCGGTTTTGTAAAACTCAACGCGGATCCTGAAAAGGACATTCGTGACCGCTGCATCATGGGGATCATCAACCTGTACATCCCTCAGGAGAGCGGGATCGTTGTCAGCTTGAACAAGGTGGCGAATTTTTTCAATCCCTGGTCCGACGAATGGGCCGAAGTGGTCATCGAATCGGGAATCAACGTGGAGGCAAGCGCCGTGGACGCATTGCGCGCCCGGCTGCGGGACTCAGACGAGGCCATTCGCCTCAAGGGGACGCGCGCGCTGGGAATCCTCAAGGCCAGGACGGCCGTTGCTGACCTGCTCGCCGCATTGAAGCAGAATCAATCCTATGCGATGCGTTTCGAAACGATACGCTCGTTGCGCAAAATCGGTGACGCCGCCGTCGCGCCGGAGCTGATGCCCTATCTTACCTACAACGACAACCGGACGCGCAATGAAGCGGTCTATGCGCTCGGCCGTTTCCGGTATCGTGATGCTGTGGCCGAAATGATCCGCCTGTTCGAAAAGGAGCTCGCACTTCCGCAAAAGCTTGCCGACAAGACCTATTGCGCGTTTCTGCTCGACGCGCTGGCCTTCATTGCCGATCCGGCATCCAAGGAACTTTTTATCAAGGAAAAGCAAGATCCCGACGATGATTTGCGCCTCCGCGCGGTCGAAGGCCTTGCCCGCCTCGGTGATCCAGCCATGGCACCCGATATGTCGCGCGCCTGGCTCAATGAAAAGAACCCGCGCATCAAAACTGCGCAGGCTTACGCTCTGTACCGCATGAGCCGCAAGGAATTTCTGGATGAACTTGTCAAGAGCCTGGGCAACGGCAAGACCAACACGGAGGCAAGGGCATTGCTGCTGGAGTTCAGGCCTGAGCAAATGCCCGAACTCTATGCGCAGGCGAAAAACAACGATGCCAACGTCCGCGAAGGGCTGGCTGAAATCTACGGATTGATCGGGGACGAACGGGCCCTTCCCGTCCTGCAAAGCCTGGCGAAAGACCGGCGGGGCCAGATCGCCGTCCTTGCCGGCCAGGGAATGCGAAGAATCAACGCACGATTTGGCCGGTAGCGGTGCTTTGGTATCAGTCTCAGAGAGAAGATGGTGGGCGCCACAGGACTCGAACCTGTGACCCCTGCGGTGTGATCGCAGTGCTCTACCAGCTGAGCTAGGCGCCCTCCGGATGCTGAGATATTGTACATGTTCATGATAATTTGTAAATAGCTGAAGGAGATGAATCATGCGATTTGCCAAAAAACTCTTCCTCCTAGCCGGAATCATTCTCTGCTTTGGAACCGTTCAGCTCCAGGCTCAAGACGAGACGCCGGCCGAAAAGGCATACCGGGAAGATTACGAACAGTTCCAGAAGATCCAGGCCGTAAAGGAACCGCTGAAACGCGCAGATGAGCTGCTGGCATTCATTCAGTCGAAACCGCAATCCAAACTCCAGCCCAACGCCCAGTCTGACTATCTGATGATTCTGGACGAGTTCCGGAAGACCGAAAAGTGGGATACTCTCGGGCCCCAGGCAGAGCGCTTCATCAAAGTCCGCCCCCGGGTCGGTGAGACCTACTATTACCTCGGCTTGGCTCTGAATGCACAGAAGAAATTCGATGAGGCGATGATCGCACTCGCCAAATGCTACCTGCTGCAAAACCCTGGATCCACCAAGGCAAGGACTTTCCTGGAAATGATCTGGAAAGGGAGGCATGCCGGCAAACTGGACGGCCTTGACGCATTTATCGCAAAGATCCGCCAGGGGCTGGTGTAAACGGCCCAGGCGATGTGGTTACATCGTCGCGGATCGTTCCCTCGAAGCTTGCTTTCCATGGCGACATGAGTTCGTGGCAAAATCATGAACCACGAAGACCGCGAAGCTTATGGAAAGGGAGTACGCGAGAGCGTATGCCCTTGCGGTCTTCGTGATCTTTGTGGTTCCAAAACCGATCAGGAATAGTTTCGTCATGTATTGATCCGGCAGGTTTTGCGCGCTATTCTTAAGGAAAGAGAAGTACCGCTTCTCTGGAGGCTGGTATGAATCCGATATGCGCGCTTCTGGTCCTGTTTCTTTCCCAGGCGACTGTCCTGACCGGGCCGTCGTACCCGCCGAATGCGGTTGCCGGCGCCAACGTGGTCGGCGTTCTGCATTTTTCCTCTGGCGCCGTGCGCAACATCGATGTGCTGTCTGGGGAGGCGCCGTTTGTCGAGCCGGCAGCGGCAGCCCTTTCAGGCTGGAAGCTGGGCAACACCGCAAACAACGATGTGCTCGTGGTGGTAAATTACCGCACGCCGACATTGTACTCCGTCGGGTCTGGATCCCTGGAAGTGGCTCAAGTCAAAGCCAGCCCTGGTTTGGCTTATCCGAGGACCGTGATAGAACCCCGTTACCCGCCGAACCTGCTGGCCGAGGGGAGCGTGGTGCTGAAACTGGCGCTGAGTGAAAGCGGATCAGTCACGAAAATAAGCGTAGTCCAGGGATTGGGGGGCATGACGGAAGCGTGCGTCGCCGCGGCCAGCCAGTGGAAGTTCAATCCTGCCAGAAACCGCCAGAATGCAGTTATCGCTTCCGAAGCGTATGCCGTGTTCGTCGTGCGGCGCCCGATCCTGACGAATTGATTGGTGGATGGTGGGGGGATCGAACCCCCGGCCTCCGCATTGCGAACGCGGCGCTCTCCCAGCTGAGCTAACCACCCACTATTCTTGACCGCGAATTATCCTCGAAGCAAGGCAGGCTGTCAAACGGAATAGCACGGCGCAATCGGCCCTAGCCCGCATTTCTCACCAGCTTTCTACTGCGGCGGCGGATCCGGGCATGTCTACTGCGTTGCGCTCGGTCGGTCTCCTCGACGTACTGTCAAGTACGCCTGCGGAGACCTCCCGTCGCG
>Ga0315277_10002286_pt1 | contig 26846 bp, 20 predicted proteins | sample YL17G05_15_MG_FD_203695 | JGI IMG/M metagenome (GOLD analysis project Ga0315277, IMG submission 203695) | Sediment microbial communities from Yellowstone Lake, YNP, Wyoming, USA - YL17G05_15 | ecosystem: Environmental > Aquatic > Freshwater > Lake > Sediment | place: USA: Wyoming | collected... | reverse complement strand
GACGATTCAGGCATTGATAGACGACAGGGACCAGTGGTATTTCCGCTCAGACAAAGGCCCAGACCTTGAGCAGATGCAGCGGGAGCACGATGGCTTGGTCGCAGTGTTCCGCGAGCAGGGTGTCCAGGTCGAGTTCGTGGACTGTGCTCCCAGAAACCCTAACGGCATGTTCCTCCGGGACGACGCGATAATCGTCAAAGGTGGGGCGGTCATAAGCAGGATGGGCCCGGTGGGCCAGGACTACGGGACGGGGCGCCGCGGCGAGGAAGCTTACGTCACGCGCAAGCTGGTTGCGCTGGGGATGCCGGTTCTCAGGACGATCCACGGTGCGGGCCTGCTGGAGGGCGGGAGCTTCTGCTTCTTGGACGAGCACCACGCAGCCGTTGGCGCCAGCTACCGCTGTAACAAGGAGGGCATCGACCAGCTCCGAAATGTGCTCCAGCACCAGGAAGTCGAACTAATCGAAGTTCCGCTGGTCGGCCATAGCCTCCACATTGACGGGGCTATCGTCATGATAAGCCACAAGACAGCTCTGGTTGATATCACCAGGTTGCCGTACTGGTTCCTTGACACGCTCAAAGAACTTGACATCAAGACCATCTACCTTGATGGTCGCGACGACCACATAGCGATCAACTGCATCGCGCTCTCGGCCCGGAAACTTCTGATGAACGACAGGAGCAAGTGGACTGCTGACGACCTTGACCGGCTCGGATTCGAGATCATCCAGATACCGTACAACGAGTGCCACAAGCACGGCGGGAGCATACATTGCTCGACGCTGCCCCTGGTGCGTGACCTGGAGTAGCGCGTGGGGCGCCGCCCCTGGTACGTGACCTGCAGTAGCGCGTAGGGCGCGCGCCCTGGGCCGGGCCGCTGTGAGGCGTACCACTCCAGGGCGCGACGCCGATTACTTTGCGGAGGTGTACCCGGTGCCACCTGGACCAGCAGACCTGCTACTGCACAACGCTAAGTTCATTACTGTGGGCCGGCATTGCCCGATTGCCGGCGCGGTAGCAGTGAGAGATGGACGGATCATCGCCACTGGCGAATCCAGGGAAGCTCTACGGAGTCTCGCCGGCCCGGAGACGGTGATCGAAGACCTGTGCGGAAGGACGGTTATACCAGGCATTATCGACTCGCATAACCACATTGTCGCCGCGGGCCGTACGATGGACGGCGTGATGCTCTTCGACGCAAGAAACATGAACGATGTGAAACAACTTGTCGCCAGGCGAGCTTCGAGAGCTGCCCCCGGCGAGTGGGTACAGGGCGCAGGCTGGATCGAAAGCCAGTTCGATGAGCACAGGCCGCCGACGAGGTGGGAACTGGATGAGGCAGCGCCCGACAATCCCGTCATCCTGAACAGGCTGTTCGGAGGGTCCGTGTGCAACTCAAAGGCGCTGGCGGCCGCCGGTATCAGTTCGCGGACGCCGGACCCTCCGGTGGGCACAATCGTCAGGGACGTGAACACCGGCGAGCCGGATGGGTATTTGAGAGATGGCGCCGAGGTTATGGTGAGAGACATAATCCCAAAGGGCTCCAGCCAGGACATTGTGGCCGAGTACAAGAGGCATGCCAGGCGAGCGCTGGCCGAATACGTCAGGTGGGGAATCACCAGCGTGATCGACCCAGGGTCAGACCCCTACGCAATGCGGGCCTACCAGGAGATCTATCTCGAAGGCGAGCTCGTGCCGCGGGTCAACATGATGCCCGTGTGGTGGGGCCTCAGGGGGAGTGAGGACCCGTACGTGCCCGTGAAAGCCGCGGCCATGGGTGTGCGCACGCGCTTCGGTGATACGCATCTCAGCATCGGCGCCTTGAAAATGGCCATTGATGGGGGCCTTGGAAGCAAGACAGCCATGATGTATGAGCCGTGGTTGGATGGGACACATGCTACGGTCCCGCCAAGGCTGGACATGTCGAGACTCAAGGAGTACTTTGACGAGGCACACCGCGCAGGCTGGTCGGTCGGGATACACACCATAGGCGACAAAGCCCAGGACATCGCGGTCGAGACGTTCGCAGAGGTGATGTCTGCCTGCCCTCGGGACGACGTCCGGCACAACATCGTCCACGGGTACTTCCCCAGCCCCAGGGCACTTGGCCTTATGAAACGGCACAACATCGGCGTATCTGTGCAGCCGGGGTTCATCTGGGTCGAGGGCGACATCTACTACGAAGCGCTTCCCGAAAAACGGCTGTGGGACTACAAGCCGCTGAAGACATACCTGGATACGGGCATAATCGCCGCCGCGAACTCGGATATGACGTCGGCGCACTATAACCCCTTCCTGGGCATGTGCGCCGCAGTCACGCGCAAGACGGCGCGCGGCAGAGTCATGGGGGAGGACCAGAGGCTCAGCGTGGAGGAGATGCTGCCGCTGTTCACGCTGGAGGGGGCCAGACTCAGCTTCGAAGAGGACGTGAAGGGCAGCATCGAAGCAGGGAAGTTTGCGGACCTGGCCGTGTTGTCGGACGATATCACCGCCGTCGAGGCGGACCGGATCAAGGACTTGACCGTCCTGGCGACATACATCGGCGGGCGAAAGGTTTACGACGCCCGGGAGTCGTGAAACGGCTCCAGAGCAGGCATTCTGCGCAATCCTCAACATAGCGAATCCGCGGAGGCGAGACCATGGCGAGAGCGCTGGTGACAGGTTTCGAACCGTTCGGAGGGGAGGAGGTCAACCCTTCGTGGCGGTCAGTCAGGAGACTCGACGGCAACGCCATAGGAGACTTCGAGGTCATCGCGCGGGAAGTCCCGACCGTGTTCGGCAAGGCAGGGGCCTTCATTGCCAGGCTCATAGACGAGTTGCGGCCGGATGTCGTGATCAGCGTCGGGCAGGCCGGCTCCACGCCGGCCATCAGGGTCGAGAGGTTTGCGCTTAATCTTGACGATGCCAGGGGGCAGGACAACGAAGGGAACCAGCCGGAAGACAAAGCCATCGCCCCGGAAGGGCAGATCGGATACTGGGCGACAGTGCCTGTGAAGAAGATCGTAAAGGCCATCAATGAAGCCGGAATTCCTGCGGTCATATCTAACTCGGCCGGCACCTTCGTGTGTAACCACGTGTTTTACAGTGCGTTGCATCACGTATCGTCAAAAGGTCTGGCCGTGAAGGTCGGCTTCATACATGTACCGTACTTGCCGGAGCAGGCTGTCTCCAGGCCGGCCATGGCCAGCATGGCAGAAGAGACAATCGCGGCCGCCGTCGCACGTGCCATCGAAGCCTGCGGCGCTTTTCCTATGTCATGAGGGCGTTGTTGCGGGGCGTTGGTTCTCCTGTGACCAGGTGAAACCGCCGAGGTGGTCCCAGGTGACCAGGGCTCACCGCAAGACTGGTCCGGGGTGACCAACGCCCACCGCGTTGGTTGCCGCTGCGAGTTGATTGACCCGAAAACCCATCTTGCCCGCCACGCTTCTACAACCCTCGCCGTTCCCCAGCCCCTGGGTGGGCACGCGGCTCGAATGCTGTAAGCGTGTGGTGCTGCATGTCGCTCGAATAAGTTTCGTGATTGCGGCGTTTAGACAGATTGCGCCCTGCTGGCCCAATACAATTAGCATAGGACAAGTCCCCGACGCGGGAGTGTAGTCCGATGCTAAAGAGGCCCCATCCAGCGTTCGAGCTAAAGCCCGGCGAAATGCACAAGAAGCGACGTTCCTTGCGCGTCGTCCGTGGCAACGCGCGCAGAAGCCAGAGGTCTCAGGCGCTGGATGGTCTGGCGATTTCCGTCGCGGCCCTCGGCGCTCTGATGGCGCGGGCCACCGTGCTCGGGGTGCTCTGGCCGTTCGGTCCTGCGTACTACGCTGCGGTGGCCATCGCAATGCCTGAGAAAACAGTGCCTGTCGCCGTGGCGCTAATCCTGGGAGCAGCGACGACCCGGCTGCCTGGTAGAGTCATTGTGGTCACGCTCACTGCCCTGCTCCTGAGTTCTGTGTACAGGAGCATGGCCGTCAGGGGCAAGCCGGGGATGGTGCTGAAGGCCTCCTTGATCGCCGGTGCGGTCGGGCTCGTATCCTCCGTGACGTGGGCGGCCTTGAGTTCGGCGACGCCTTACGTGTTCATGATGGCCGGGCTCGAGTCTGTGGCGATCGTTGGTCTGACGGTGGCCTTCATAACGGTCGCACCTCTTACGAAGGGCCCCCAGAGGCGGCTTGGCCAGGCAGAGATGGCTTCCCTCTGCATCCTGGCGGCCTCCGCAACCGCCGGGGTCTCGGAGATACGGATCGGGCCGGTCGAACTCAGGAACATAGTGGGGAGTTTCGTGACTCTTTCCCTCGCCCACGCAGGCGGGCCGGCGCTAGGCGCCGCTGCGGGGGCGTGTGTTGGCCTGGTGGGAGCGTTGTCCAGGCCCATGTTCCCGGGTCTCGTCGGCACTCAGGCCCTCGCCGGGCTCGCGGCCGGCATACTGAAGGGCGCCGGCAAGGTCGGTTCGATAACAGGGTTTGCGCTGGGCGCGCTCGCCCTCACGGTGCCGGTTGAGAGCACGATGGGCCTGACCAAACTGGTCATTGAGGTAACGGTGGCCAGTGTGGCGTTCCTTGTGACGCAACTGCCGAAGCAAATTGCCTGGATGCTCAGCCAGAACGAGACGGAGAGCGCCCCGGCAGGACCGAAGCTGGGAGAGGTCATCGCCATCAGGCTTCACGAGTTCGCCCGGGTCATGCGAGAGCTGTCGCGATCGTACTCTCACCTGGCAGCATCCGACTCCGGGGACCGGGAGCTCACCTGGCACTTTGAAAGGCTTGCGCACAGGGTCTGTGAACCCTGCGAGAAATACAGGGCGTGCTGGAACGGCAGCTTCTTCAAGAAATACGGGGCGCTCTGCGAACTTCTGAAGCGGGTTGAGGCCACCGCGGCGCTCACCGCACAGGACCTCCCGCCGGAGTTTCGAGAGGACTGCCCACGCTCGAACTTCATGATCATGGCGATTACATACATCGCCGACCTGATGAAAGCGCAGCGGGTCTGGACGTCCCGCGCGGGCGAGATCAAAGACGTCATGGCTGTGCAACTCAAGGGCATATCCGAAGTGGTCGACGGGCTGGCAGGAGAGGTGCGGGCCATGCCTGTCCCGCCACTCGACCGCCCGCGTGAACTGGACTATGAGATATCGATAGCAAGGAAAGCCAAGACGGGCAGCATCATCTGCGGCGATAGTGTGTTGCACAAGGAAACGGGCCAGCAGAAACTTGTGCTGATCTTGAGCGACGGCATGGGCACCGGCCCGTCAGCCGCACTTGAGTCGAAGGCGACAGTCGCCCTGCTGGAGCAGCTGCTCGACAACGGGTTCGAGCCGGAGCTCGCGGTCGAAGTGGCCTCAACATTTGTCCGCCTCAAGTTCCCGGAAGACACGTTTGCCACGGTGGACATGGCTCTGGTTGATCTGGCGACCGGTGAGGGTGAATTCATCAAGCGCTCGGCTGCGCCCACTTTCATCAAGAGAAACGGTGAAGTCCTGGTTCTGACAGCATCGTCCCTTCCAATAGGTATAGTGGGACAATCCGAAGCGGACAAGACGCGGAAGCTCCTCAAGCCTGGGGACGTGCTTCTGATGGTATCGGATGGCGCCATGCAGTGGGTTCGCGGCACCAAGAAGGATGAACCCTTCGCCAACTACATGGCGCGGTTGAAGGTCCAGCATGCCGGCGAAATATCCGGCAGGCTGCTGGACAAGGTTCTCGAGGCCGGCAAAGACACCACGGACGACGTGACAATTGTCGTGGTACGGTTTCTTGACGCAAGGCCTAAAGAACCTGTTGACTGAGCCTCTCCCAACCCCTGCTCTGGGTGTGGCAGAAATGCCTCACCCCTTTTTATTTTTGACGGTACGTACGATGCATAAGAAGCTGAGGCAAGCAGGGGACTTGATCCAGGCGCGCGCTGATCCGGGTAGGCGACTCCCCGTGGGGGAGGACTGTGGTTAGTCCAGGACGAATGTCCAAGCGCGGCGTTGCGAATCATATGGAAGTGCTGCCAATACTATGCAGCTGAGGTAACTTCGAGTGCTCGAGGCCTCGTGCCTTTCGACAATCGAGTCACACGGGCTTTTGCCCGGAGGGGAGAAAGTCCTCGTCGCCCTGTCGGGCGGGCCGGACTCTGTTGCCATGCTCCATTTCCTGCTGCGTCTCGCGCCCTCTTACGGGGTCTCTCTGTTCGCAGTGCATGTCAATCACATGCTGCGTGGCACTGAATCCGATGAGGACGCGCGCTTTTGCGAGGACCTGTGCCGGGGACTCGGCGTGCCGGTTGTGGCAAGACGCCTGGACGTCCATGCTCTCTGCACCGCGACCGGCCTCGGCACTCAGGAAGCCGCGAGGCAGGGGCGTTATGAGATCCTGGTCGAGGAAGCGATCAGGGCGGGCGCATCCACGGTCGCCGTGGGCCAGAACCTGGACGATCAAGCGGAAACAGTGCTGTTCAGGCTGGTGCGCGGCACTGGCCCCGGCGGGCTCGGGGGTATATGGCCGAAGCGCCGCTTCGTCACTGCGAGCGGGCTTGGACCTGTCACGCTCATAAGGCCGTTGCTGCGCACTTCACGCGCAGAGATAATGGAATACATCCGGCGCCACAACCTGGACTTCCGTACCGACCCGACGAACCTCAAGCCGGACTACTCGAGGAATTTCGTTCGCCTGAAAGTGATGCCGCTGCTGAAGCAGCTTAACCCATCGGCGGAAGACGCCATTGTCAGGCTCGCGGAACTTGTGCGCGAGCAGCAGGAGTTCTTCGAAGAGCGAGTCGCGGGCCTTGTCGACAGCATAGAAAAGACCAGACAGGGGGCGCGCATCCAGGCTTTGGTGGTGATGTCGCTCTCAAGGCCCGGCAGGCGGTACATCGTCAGGCGGACAATCGAGACTGCGAAAGGCGACCTATGGCGAATAAGCATGGAGCACATTGATGCCGCAGTTGGCGTGGCCGCCGGTGGCCTGGAAGCGTTTGAACTTCCTGACGGGCTCATCGTCAGGAAGAAATACGGGTACCTGATTATAGAACCGCGGGAGAAGGGGCGAGTGCGCTGGGACCCGGTCGAAGTGGCGTGCCCCGGTAGGACGGTGCTGGATGCTGCAGGACTCACAGTTGATGCCAGCATTATCGAGCGAGGCGACCTACGAGAGAACCCATGCGACAATAATGACCCGGACCTGGCGTACCTGGACTGGGGCGCAGTTTCCGCCCCGGTGACCGCCCGGCAGCGCCGTGACGGCGACGCTTTCGTGCCTCTTGGAATGCAGGGTACCAAGAAAGTGAAGGACTTCCTGATATCACAACACATTCTGCTTGCCGAGCGCGATATGGTCCCCATTTTCGTGGATGCTTGTGATAATATACTTTGGCTTGGTGGATTACGAATTGATGAACGCTTTAAGGTAACAAACACCACCGGCAAGGTGCTGATTCTGAGGCTTGAAAAGTCCTGCTAGCAAGGCGCTTATGTAGACATCGCTCGTGTTCCGGTATAATTGTGTTCGGAGGGCTCGATGTGATACAATTGATAAGCATTTTATGCTGGAGGAAGGAGGGATGAGGGTGAACAAGGTGCTACGCAGCGTATTACTGTACCTCCTTCTGCTATTTGTCTCCATCGGCATGGTTAGCTTCTTCCAGGGCCAGGGGACGGTTAAGAAAGAGATCACCTATACAGAGTTCACGAAGGCGCTGAAAGATAACACAGTAGCGGAAGTCACAATAGTCGAGAAGAGCGTCACAGGTAAGCTCAAGGACGGCACCGAGTTCAAGACAGTCATCCCCGAAGATCCTTCCATTTGGGCGCTCCTTGACCAGAAGGGTGTCGCCACGACGTTCGAGCTGCCACCGCAGCCTCCATGGTGGACGAGCCTGCTTTCCACCATGCTGCCGGTAGCCCTCGTGGTCGGCGCTTTCATGTTCATAATGCAGCAAACGCAGGGCAGCGGTAACCGTGTGATGCAGTTCGGGCGCAGCCGGGCCAAGCTTCTGTCGAACGACAGGAAGAAGGTCACGTTCGCAGATGTGGCCGGCTATGAGGAAGTCAAGGAAGAGCTGCAGGAGATCGTGGATTTCCTCAAGCACCCGAAGCGGTACCTTGAAATGGGTGCGCGCATTCCTAAAGGTGTGCTGCTCTACGGTGCTCCCGGCACGGGCAAGACACACGTTGCCCGGGCAATCGCGGGAGAGGCCGGCGTCCCCTTCTTCACGATAAGCGGTTCGGATTTCGTGGAGATGTTCGTGGGTGTCGGAGCGTCCAGGGTGAGAGACCTGTTTGACCAGGCGAAGAAAAACGCGCCGTGTATTGTGTTTGTCGATGAGATAGATGCGGTCGGCCGCCAGAGAGGCGCCGGTTACGGCGGCGGGCACGACGAGCGCGAGCAGACGCTGAACCAGCTGCTCGTCGAGATGGACGGTTTCAGTGTGAATGAAGGCATCATCGTGATAGCGGCCACAAACAGGCCCGACATCCTCGACCCGGCGCTTTTGAGGCCAGGCCGTTTCGACCGTCAGGTCGTGATCGATAAGCCTGACTTGAAGGAACGCGTTGCGATCCTCAAGGTCCACACCAGGGGCAAGCCGCTCGAGAAGGATGTCGACCTCGAAGTCATCGCGAGACGGACACCGGGTTTCACGGGTGCCGACATTGAGAACCTCGCGAATGAGGCTGCTCTGCTGGCGGCGCGGAAGCGCCAGCGCAAGATCACGATGTCGGAGCTTGAAGAAGCGATAGACAGGGTTATCGCGGGACCGCAAAAGAAGACCCGCGTGGTCAGCGAAAAAGAGAAGAAGATCATCGCGTTCCACGAGGCGGCCCACGCGCTGGTCGCGCAGATGCTGCCGAACAGCGACCCGGTTCACAAGATATCGATTGTGCCCCGAGGGGGCTCCCTGGGTTACGTGCTCCAGTTGCCGCTCGAGGACCGCTACCTGGTCACCAAGAGTGAAATCCTGGACAGGGTGACGTCCACACTGGCGGGCCGCGTGGCGGAAGAGATGGTGTTCAACGAGCTTTCCAGCGGGGCTTCCGACGATCTGGAGAAGTCAACGAAGATGGTCCGGAAGATGATCATGGAATTCGGCATGAGCCGGGAGCTCGGCCCGATAGCCTTCGGCACAAAGCAGGATCTGGTTTTCCTCGGCCGCGACATCGCAAGAGACCGGAACTACTCGGAAGAAGTCGCAGCCGCGATAGACAAGGAAGTCCACACGACCGTACTTGAGTGCCACAACAAGGCTCAGGAGATACTGATGCGAAACCGGACCAAACTTGAGAGGATTGCCGAGACGCTCCTCGAAAAGGAGACACTTGAGGGGGATGAGCTCGACGCGCTCCTCAAGAGCCTGGACAAGGCCAGCTAGCCTGGCGCCGGGCCGTATTGCGCGGGCAGCATAGGCGCATAGCGGCGGCGCAGCCGGTGAAGCCGCGCGAAGGCAAAGAAGGGTGGCAAAGTGGGGCCAGCGAGCAGCTGGCCCCTTATCATGTCATGAAACAGAACGCAGGCCGCCAATGTGAGGACATCAGTCCGGCCTATAGCCGGTTCGCCCAGATGTATGACTGGGTCATGCACGACGTGGACTACGAGATGTGGGCGGACTACATCCTGGGGCTGATCCGGCCTGCGAGGGTCAACGGGAAAGACTTGCTTGACCTGGCGTGCGGTACTGGAAACGTGTCCTTCGCCATGGCCCGCCGGGGGTACCGTGTGACCGGCCTTGACCTTTCCCCCGAGATGCTCGACGTGGCGCGGAAGAAAGGGCAGGACCTTGTGCTCGCCCCGGTACCGTTGCCGGACGGGACGGTGCCGACCATCAAGCCAGTGGAATTCGTCCAGGGTGACATGCGGGATTTCCACCTCGGTAGGCAATTCCACGTCATCACGTGCCTTTACGATAGCATCAACTACCTCCGCACCGAGGACGACCTCGCCAGGACGCTTATGTGCGCCCGCGCGCACCTGAAACGCGGCGGCATCTTCATCTTCGATGTGAACACAGAATACCAGCTGGCCCGGTCGCACAACAAGCGCGCCATGATGTTCGAGAAGGGCGACCAGATCGTCCTGTTCTGGCAAGATAGGTGGATACAGAAAACGAAAATCTGGCAGGTGCGCCTGACGGGGTTCGTGAAAGAAGGCGACCTTTACCGCAGGTTCCGGGAAATGCACGAGGAGCGGGCATACTCCGCCGCCGAGGTGACTTCCTGCCTCGACAAGGCTGGCTTCAGGCGCGTCACTGTGTACGAAGCCTATGCGTTTCAGCCCTCCGGGCCGCAAAGCCCCCGCCTCTATTTTGTGGCCAGAGCATGATGCGCGCAACTCGTGGGCAGGAGACACCGGCTGCAGGCTGGCCGGATGCAGCTGCCGGGATGCCCGCCCTCAGGCGCCGGGTCTTCGCGCTTGCCTGGCCGGCAGTCCTCGAGATGCTTCTCCACATGTCCACCTGGGTCGTTGACACCGCGCTGGTCGGCAGGCTTGGCTCCACACCCCTGGCAGCCGTCGCGCTGGGCGGGCAGGTTTTCTACATGTTCGCCTTCACTTTCGGCTCTGTAGGCGTGGGAGCGACGGCTCTTGTCGCCCGGCACATCGGAGCTAAGGAGGACCAGCGCGCACGGACGGCGTCCAGCCAGGCAATCCTCCTGGCCCTTGTTCTTGGGGTAGCCGGTTTCTGCGGCACAAGGGCAGCTCTTCCGCTTGTGCTCAGGCTGTCCGGCGTCACGGCCGACGTGTTTGCCGTCGCCCTGCCGTACGGCAGGGTCGTAAGCTACGGCGTGCCTTTGATGGTATTCAACCTCACCGCCAGCGGCGTGCTGCGCGGGCGCGGCAACACACGGACACCCCTTTACGTCACTGCAACCACCAACGCCGTGAGCATTGTCGCCGAGTCTCTCCTCATCTTCGGCTGGGGGCCGTTCCCAAGGCTTGAGGTATACGGCGCGGCAATCGCTCCGGTGGCCGGGATGCTGGTGGGGTTCGTTCTCTCAGTTTGGGTGCTATTCCGCGGAAACGAGCAGGCGAGCGTAGCTCTCAGCGACATGGTGCGGCCCGACCGCGACAACTTGTCAAGGCTTATCAGGCTGTCGGTTCCGGCCGGTCTTGAGTCTCTACTCATGGACGGAGCGCGGACGCTGAATATGGCGCTGATAGGGGTGCTTGGGTCCAGCGCGCTTGCAGCCTACCAGATTATCGCAACGTCCGAGTCGCTGTCGTTCATGCCCGGTTACGGCTTCGCGATAGCTGCGTCAATAGTGACCGGCCAGGCGCTCGGCGCCCGCGATCCGTCCAGGGCCCGCCGGGGGGCGCTGGTGGCATGGCAGATCGGGGCAGGCTTGATGGGTACGGTGGGATTGACATTTGTGCTGTTCCCGCGCTTCTACATAAGTCTCTTTACCAGGGAAGCCGCTGTCATTGCCGTTGGCGCCGCTGCTCTGAGGGTCGCAGGCTTCTCCGAGTTCTTCGTGGGCACAACCGAAGTGTTCACGGGCGCGCTCCGCGGGGCGGGAGACACGCGCGGCGCAATGCTTATCACGCTGGCCGGCACCTGGGCTTTGCGTGTGCCGGCGACGTACCTGGTCGCCCGCCGGCTTGGACTCGGCCTCAGCGCCGTCTGGGCGGTGATGCTGGGCGATTGGATGCTTCGCTCAATCCTGGCATGGCTGCGTTTCCGGTCCGGTAAGTGGCAGAGAATACATCTTTGACCTGCCGGGCGCCACACAGGTAGGTTAGCAGTCCCGGCCTGTCGAAAACGGTGAGGCTGCGAAGTCTTGCCAGAAATGCCCTGCAGCCGTTGTTCTCGTGTATCCGGGGAAAGAATGTCTGGTGGGGCGTCCCCGCTGTGAGGAGAGTTGCCGCATGGAGGACAGAGTCAGAGTCGTTCGGGAGCGCGCACGGCAGGCCGGCATTGACTGCCTGTTCCTTATCCCGAGCGCGAACCTCTTCTACTTTGCCGGGCTGGACATGGGCCTTTCGGAAAGGTCCACGATTCTGATCCTTCCCGTAGAGGGCGAAACCGTTATCGTAGCGCCCGAACTTGAGGCGCTGAAGGTGAGGCAATACGCGAAGGCGGACAGGGTCCTGTCCTACAAGGATGAGGAAGGCCCGCTCCAGGCGATGCAGGCTGCGCTTTCGACCATCACCGGGCATCGCTTCGCCTTCGAGTACAGGTCCATGCGAATGCAGGAGTTCGAAGTGATCAGGAGCGTCACGGGAGACTTCCACTATTCGGACGCCGGGTCGCTTTTCGCATCTCTCAGGATGAGAAAAGACGAGCAGGAACTTGCGAACATGGCCAAAGCCTGCGCGATGGTCGAGGCAGGCATGGAGTCTGCGCTCAGGGCCATCACGCCAGATGTGACCGAACTCGATGTCCAGATGACCATCGAGCGCGACCTCAGAGCTCTCGGGGTGGCAGGCCAGGTACGCATGAGCGTGGCCTCCGGACCCAGGTCCGGGCTCGGCCATAATGGCACGGGCACCAGGGTCATAGCCGAAGGTGACCTCGTGTGGGTGGACCTGATGGTTTCTCATGAAGGTTACTGGGGCGACATCACCAGGACGTTCGTGGTGGGACAGCCATCTCCGGAACTCCAGGAGGTTTACCAGGTGGTGCTGGAAGCCCAGCAGGCGGCCAGAGAAAAGGCCAGGCCGGGCATGTCGGGCCGGGACATAGACGCTATTGCCCGGGGGATAATCGAGTCCAGGGGATTTGGCGAATACTTTACTCACAGGACAGGCCACGGGCTTGGGCTTGAGATCCATGAGGAACCATACATCGTGGCGTCCAACGACGTGCCGCTTGAGGCCGGCATGACCTTCACCATCGAGCCCGGGATTTACCTGCCGGGAAAGGGCGGTGTCCGCATCGAGGATGACGTCGTGCTCATGCCCAACGGCGCCCGGAGCCTGACGAATTTCCGCAGGAACCTGTTGACCCAGAAGTCGAGGTACGTGATATAGCGCGGGAGGCTATTGCTTGGAGACCGATTTCCAGGAGTTGGACCTTCGTCCCGGGGCAAGACTCTATGTCAACCCCACAGATAAGTTCAAGACGCTATCCATCAGGGTGATGCTTCAGCAGGAACTAAGGCCCGTGGCGACATCGCTGGGCGCGCTGGTGCCGAGGGTGTTGAGAAGGGGCACGTCCGAGCTGCCGAGCATGCGGCTCATCAGCCAGAGGCTTGAGGAACTCTACGGGTCAAGGCTGACAGCCGAGGTTTCCAAAGTGGGCGACAGGCAGGTCCTGATGCTCGGCCTTGACATGCCCTCTCCTGCCTTGCTGGGCGAAGGTGACGACCTCCTGAGGCAGGGGGTCCGGCTTCTCTCCAGCGTCATCACATCTCCCGTGCTATCCGGCGGGACCTTCGACGAACGCCTTGTAGAGCGGGAAAAGGACACTCTCATCACGCACATCGAGTCGATCGTCAATGACCGGACGCAATATGCTCTCATGCGCTGTGTTGAGGAGATGTTCAAGGGCGAGCCGTTCGGGCTGTTCGAGCTTGGGAAGGTCGATGAGCTTCGTGCAGTTACCCCTTCCGTTCTCTATGATCACTACAGGACTCTGGTCGGTACGGCTCCGGTACACGCGTTCGTGGTAGGGCCGGTCGACCCGGACACGGTCCACCGTATGCTCAAGGAGAGTCTCGACTTACCACCGAGAGACTCAAGGCAGGTGTCATCCGAGCTGGCGCCTGCTCTCAATAGAGAGCTGCGCACCATCCACGAACGTTTCCCCATCGAGCAGTCGAGACTCGTCATGGGATTCCGGACGCACACGGGCCTTACGTCAGAAAGCCTGTACTCGGCCATGGTGTTCGAAGGGATACTCGGCGGCTATCCGCATTCAAAGCTGTTCATGAACGTCAGAGAGAAGAGAAGCCTGGTCTACTACATCCAGAGCATCCTGGATAGTAACAAGGGACTCATGTTCATAGTAGCCGGCACCAGCCATGAGAAGATCCATGACGTGCAGGAGGTAGCCGGAGAGCAAATCGACGCCATCCGGCAGGGTAAGTTCAACGACTTTGAGTTTGACGCCACCAAGCAGGCCATTTCCCACAGGATACGCTCTTCTGCCGACAGCCCGCATGTACAGATAGGTCTTGAGTACGAGCACTTGCTGGCTGGCAGGAAGACATCAGTGGCCGAGCGTCTCGGGCGCCTTGAGGCGGTTGACCGCGATCAGGTGATGCAGGCTGCGACACGGGTCGAGCTGGACACGGTCTATACCCTTTCCAAAGGGGGTGGCGTGGAGTGAAGCTTGAGCGTACGAGTGGGGCCGTTTTCCAGGAGTCGCTATACCGCGGCACGACCGCGGCCGGCCTGAACTTCTTCTGCCTGCCGCGGCGAGGCTACAACAAGCAGCACGCAGCCCTCGCCATCGACTTCGGAGCGGTCGACCTTAACTTCGTCAGCGTGCGGACAGGACTCCCGGTGAGGGTACCCGCCGGAGTCGCCCACTTCCTGGAACACAAGATGTTTGAGCGCAAAGGCAGATCGGCCTTTGACGAGTTTTCGAGGATAGGCGCGCAGGCCAACGCGTACACCAATTACACACTGACCTCGTACGTGTTCTCCACGACAGGCCAGTTCGAGAAAGCGCTTACCCTGCTATTGCGCCTTGTTACTGAGCCCTACCTGACCTCCCAGACGGTCGAAAAAGAGAAGGGCATCATCGAACAGGAGATCAGGATGTACCGCGACATGCCCGCAGTCCGTGCAGAAACCAACCTGATGCAGGCGCTTTACCACCACTGCCCGGTTCGCGAGGAAATCGGCGGGACAGTGGAGTCCGTGAAGAGCACCACCGTCGAGACTCTCCGCGATTGTTTTGAGACCTTTTACGTGCCCGGCAACATGTCGCTCTTTGTCACTGGAGACGTGAACCCGGAACAGGCCTTCGAGATAGCATCCGCCGCGAACTGGACTGCTGGCGACGGCGACGGTGAGGCGACCGGCGTCACGCCAGGCGAAGCAGCCGGCGCTTCAGACTTGCCCAGGAGACTGCCCTGCCCGGACGAACCGGGCAGCGTGCGAGCGCCAAAGGTGGAAGAGCGCATGGCATCTTCGATGCCCATTGCGCTGGTCGGGTTCAAAGATAGCGTGACCGGGCTCTCCGGCAAGGCCCTGGCGTCCAGGCAGGCGGCCGGTGACCTTGCACTGCTTGCCCTGTTCGGGCGGAGTTCGCTTGCGTTCGAGCAGATGTACGAGACCGGTCTAATAACGGACAGGTTCTCGTTCGTGTTTGATTCGGAGCACACCTACTCTCATGCGGTGTTGGGGGGAGAGACACCGTACCCGGAACGTCTTGCGGAACAGGTCGCCCGAGTCGCCGCGGAGGCAAGGAAGAACGGCCCCGGCATCGAAACAGTGAACCGCCTGAAGAGGAAGGTGATCGGGGAGTTCGCGACGCTGTTCAACTCCCCTGAACGTCTGGCGCGCGTGTTCTGTTCGCTTGTGTTCAAGGGCATGGGCCTCTTCGAGTACTACGACATCCTCCGCAACGTGTCGCTCGAAGATGTTCAAGAGGTGCTCGGGAGCGGCTTCTTGCCGGAACGACAGGCGGTTTCGGTAATACGGCCCGAGGAGATGGGCACTTGACAGGCAATAAGGTTGTCATAGACGGGTGCTCCCTGACTCTGGAGGAGTTCGTGGCAGTGTCTGTGGGGCTTGCGCCCGTCGCCTTGAGCCCAGCAGCCAGGGAGAAAGTCCTCGAGTCCCGGAAGCACATCGAGGATGTGGTTTCGTCCGGGCAGGTGGCATACGGGGTGACCACCGGCTTCGGCAAGTTCGCCGACATTCTGGTCTCTCCCGCTGATACCCAGGCCCTCCAGCAAAATCTGATCCTCAGCCACTCGGCTGGAACCGGGGCGCCTTTCGGCGAGGCCGAGGTGAGGGGCATGATGCTTCTCCGGGCCAACGCTCTGGCGAAAGGGTACTCCGGCGTGCGGGCTGAGGTCATAGACACGCTGCTGGATATGCTGAACAAGAGGGTATGCCCTGTGATTCCCGAACAGGGGTCTCTCGGCGCCAGCGGCGACCTCGCGCCGCTCGCGCACATGGTTCTGGTCATGCTGGGCCGCGGACAGGCAACGTACCGCGGCCAGTTGCTTTCAGGGGATAAAGCATTAAAGGAGTGTCGTATGGAGCCCCTCGTGTTGCAGGCAAAGGAAGGGCTGGCTCTCATCAACGGCACGCAGGCCATGACATCTGCGGGCGCCCTCGCCCTGTGGCGCGCAGCAAACCTTGCCGGCACGGCGGATGTCGCAGCAGCGCTCAGCTTCGAGGCCCTTCGCGGGATCGCGGATGCCTTTCTTCCCGGCGCTCTCGAGGCGAGGCCCCACGCGGGAGCTCTCGCGACGGGCGCCAGGATCCGCGACTTGCTTTCGGGCTCTTCGCTCGTGACTTCTCCGGGCGAACTGCGCGTGCAGGATGCCTATTCGCTCAGGTGCATACCCCAGGTGCACGGTGCGCTGAAGGCGGCCATCGAGCACGTCCACTCTGTCATTGCCACAGAGATGAACGCTGCCACGGACAACCCCCTCATCGTCCGGACAGACGGCGGCATGAGGATAGTGTCCTGCGGCAACTTCCATGGTCAGCCCGTTTCCCAGGCGATGGACTACCTCGGGCTTTCGGTATGCGGCGCCATGGGCATGGCGGAGCGGAGGATTGAACGCCTGTTGAACCCGGCGTCCAGCGGCCTGCCCGCTTTCCTGACCGCGAGAGGCGGCCTGAACTCGGGCTTCATGATCCTCCAGTATACGGCCGCCGCCCTGCTGTCGGAGAGCAAGATACTCGCATCACCGGCGTGTGTCGACTCCATCCCTGTGTCGGCCGGGCAGGAGGACCACGTCAGCATGGGCACCATCGCCGCGCGGAAGGCCAGGGACATAGTGAATAACGCATGCAAGGTCACAGCTATTGAACTGATGTGCGCGGCTCAAGCGGCCGAGTTCCTTGGCCCCGACCGGCTCTCGCCGCTGGATCACAGGGCATATGCCCTGCTGAGGGAGCACTCCGCAGCGCTTGGGGAAGATCGGGTGCTCTCCGGGGAAATTGGCGAGATTGCCGGGATGGTCGCCTCAGGCGATTTTGTTGCTATGGTGGACCGGCAGGTGTAGAGACACCTGGGGTCCGGCCGGGCAGCGGCAGACCATCCCCCACCGGCAAAGGGTAGACAGGCCCGCATACCAGCTCGTCCCCGAGCATAGGGATTAGCCGGAGAAGCAACATGCTTGGGGGGACGAATATGCGGTTATGGATTTTGGGGCACCGGACCCTCGTGCTGGTCGGGTTAGCCTGCGCCATTGTGCTCGGCTTTTTCGCGTATTTCGAACCGCAGAAGACGGAAACGTGGCAAGTCGGGACAGTGCTGGCGCAGGACACCCGGCCAAAGGAGCCGAGCGCTCCCATAGGCGAACGTATCCGTAACCCACTGGGCTTCGCCCTGGACTCCAGGGGCGGTCTGATCGTGATAGATGAGCAAAACCGTTCCCTGGTATCCTATGCCCCGGACGGGAAGAGCCAGGCGGTCATCAAGCTGGTGCAGGATGCACCGCTGCCGCTCCGGATAGAGGTTGATGACACGGGCCTGGTGTACGGGGTGGACAGCGGCCGCAAGGTCGTCACCAGGTACAACAAGGACGGTTCGACTCTACCCATCTTCTCACAGGCCGGGGGCGAGGCGTATTTCATCGAGAGCATCGGGGTGTTCGGCAGCGGGACGCTGTACGTGCAGGACGTGACATTCGAGCGCGAGCGGTACACCCGCAGGCTGACCCGCGTTTCTCCCGGGGGGCAGGTCGTCACGACATTGTCCCAGGTTGAGAAATCTAAAGGCGGCGACAGCAAGGCCGCCGAGAAGACCCTGCTGCCGTTCGAGGTGGACGATTTCGCAATCGGCCACGATGGCACGCTCGTGGTCGCGTCGGGCTCGCCCGACCCGTATTCGCGCGACATCACAAGGGTCGCCCCTTCCGGGAAGACGGCGCGTTTCACGATCCGCGAGAAGCAGTTCATCCGGAGCTGCCGGGTGCTCGGCGTCGATTCGCAGGGTAACATCCTCTTCGGGCTTGCGCTCGGCCGGGAGCCGGTTGTGACCTGCGTCAAGTACACTTCCTCCGGCCAGCGATCCTCCGAGTTCACCCTCAAAGGGGTGACCGGGACGGGTGAGGTCGCGGGCAGGGTCGACCAGGCGGGCAACCTTTACATCTCCAGGGTATCGGACGCTTCGCGCTGCATAGACAAGTACTCGCCGAAATCAGAGGTCAAATGGGTCCCGCGAGTGCTGGGTAGCAGGTAAAGATCCAGGGCCCACAAGGGCCTTTCTTCCTGGCGGGAGGGTGGACAAGCTTGGAGGCCAGCCAACACCGGCATGTTCCACACGTGCCCGGCCGTGTCGATCGCGACGCCGGGCAGACGGGAGCGAGCGTTCTCGTCACGGGTTTGAGACAACTTGCCACGCCTGTACCGGCGGGCGTACCCCTCTGCGGGCCGGATCTCGCCACAGTGCGCACAGTCCCCCGTGCAGCAATCCTTGTTCGCGACGGCCTCATAGTCTCCGCAGGACCGGAGCAAGAAGTGCTCGAGGCCGCTGGAGACTTCCCGGGCCTCGAAACCCTGGACGCAGGCGGCCGCGTCGCAATCCCGGGCTTTGTGGACCCACACACTCACCTTGTGTTCGAGGGCCTGAGGACGCTGGAGTTCGAGCAGCGAATCCAGGGGTGCGACTATCTTGAAATCCTGATGTCCGGCGGCGGTATCCTGAACACCGTCGAGAGGACCCGGAAGGCGTCCGGGGAGAGACTCTACCATAACGCTCTCGGCTTCGCCCGCCGGATGGCAGCGGCAGGCACCACACTTGTGGAAGCCAAGAGCGGCTATGGCCTGGATACAGAGAACGAGGCCAAGATACTTGAGGTAGTACAGAGGCTCGGTCTGGGGCCCGGCCCGGACCTTGTCCCGACTTTCATGGGGGCCCACGCCGTACCGGCTGAATATGCAGGAGAGCCGGAAAGGTACGTGGAATACGTCGTGGCCGAAATGCTGCCTGCTGTGGCCGGGCGGCGCCTGGCGGAGTTCTGCGATGTCTTCTGCGAGGTGGGCGTCTTCTCGCCAGAGCATGCCCGGAGAATCCTTTCCGCGGCTCTCGGGCTCGGACTCCGCCCGAAGCTCCACGCCGACGAGCTCAGCTCGTCAGGCGGCGCGGAACTCGCGTCGGAACTCGGCGCAGTGTCGTGCGATCACCTGGTTTCCGTTTCGGGTCCCGGCATAGAGCGCCTCGCCGCGACCCGGACGGTCGCGGTGCTGCTGCCAGGAACTTCGTTGTTCCTGGGGAAGAGGCAGCCTGCGCCGGCCCGGGAGATGATCTCCCGCGGCGTCCCGGTTGCGCTGGCGACGGACTTTAACCCTGGTACCAGTCCCGTGTTGTCGATGCAGCTTGTGATGAGTCTGGCGTGCTCGTACCTGAGGATGACCCCGGCCGAAGCTCTTGCTGCGGCGACGCTGAACGCCGCTTTCGCAGTGGGGAGAGGCTCGACGACAGGAGCTCTTGTCCCAGGCAGGCGCGCCAGCATAGTCATCGCAAATGCGGAAGACTACCGGGAGATTGCATACTTCATGGGATCCAACCTGGCGTGGGTTGTGTTGAAAGACGGCAGGGTCATCGCCAGGGAAGGAAGGCCCACATTCTAGGAGGAGCTCAGGATGGCATATTCCAAGGGTCCAGGGCCAGATTCGCCCGAGCGCGTGCCCGGCCGGGCGGACGAGGAATCCCCCGGAAAGGCAGAGAAGGGCGAGCCCGCCCCCGAGCCTCGAAAGGCTGTGGAACCCCCGGTTCCCGGAGAGCCTCTTGAGCAAGGGGAACCGGTCGAGGCTTCAGAGCCAGAACCGGAGGACGAGTACGCGGCCAAAGAAGAAGGTGAGTACGCCGGAGAGGAGGCCGCCGAGGAGGAGTACACCGAGGAGGAATACTCCGAGGAAGAAGGCGAGTACTCCGACGAGGAATACACTGATGAGGAATACGTAGAGGAAACGGGCGAAGCCGTAGAGGAGGAACCCGCTCCTGTTGAGGCGCCTAAAAAGAAGCCATTCCTTACGAAGGCCGATCTCATTTTTCTCGCGTTGGGCTTGCTTTTCGGACTCTATACTGCCCGCTCATGCAAATGATGGCCTGCCGGGGCCCGCTCTAGCGAGAGGAGTTGACTCCGCCACATAGAAGCCGTGCAGTATGCGAGTGAGTTTTCGGAGAAGGAGTGATACGGAGTTTGAAAAGCGACATAGAGATCGCGCAGGAAGCAAAGATGCTTCCAATCGTCGAGATCGCACACAAGATGGGCGTTGACGAGGACGACATCGAACTATATGGGAAGTACAAAGCCAAGGTATCGCTTGAGGTCCTGGATAAGGTCAAGGACAAGCCCAACGCCAAGTACATAGTGGTCACCGCGATCACTCCGACTCCCCTCGGTGAGGGAAAGACGGTTACGACCATCGGGCTGGGCCAGGCGCTGAACCGCATTGGCAAGAAGGCCATCAACTGCATCAGGCAGCCGTCTCTCGGCCCGGTGTTCGGCATCAAGGGCGGCGCCGCGGGCGGCGGCTATAGCCAGTGCGTCCCGATGGAAGACTTCAACCTCCACTTTACCGGCGACACGCACGCCGTGGCCCTCGCGCATAACCTTGCGGCCGCTTTCCTCGACGCCAGCATCATGCACGGGAACCCGCTGGACATCGACCCGTTCACCGTCACCTGGCCGCGCGTTGTGGACGTGAGCGACAGAGCTTTGAGGCAGATCATTATCGGGCTGGGCGGCAAGGAGAACGGCATCCCGCGGGAAACCGGTTTCGACATCGCCGTTGCGTCTGAGTGCATGGCCATTCTTGCGCTCGCCACCAGCCTGAAGGACCTCCGTGAGAGGCTCGGCCGCATCGTGCTTGGCTACAGCAAGGAAGGCAAACCCGTGACGGCTGAGGACCTGAGAGTCGCAGGCTCGATGGCCGTACTGATGAAGGACGCGCTGAAGCCGAACATAATCCAGACGCTGGAGAACACACCGGTCTTCGTGCACGCGGGGCCTTTTGCCAATATCGCGCACGGGAACAACTCGATCCTGGCCGACAAGATGGCAGTCAAGATGGCGGATTACGTTGTCACGGAGGCAGGCTTCGGCGCGGACATCGGAGCGGAGAAGATGTTCAACATCAAATGCCGCTACAGTGGCCTCAAGATAAACGCCGCGGTCCTTGTCTGCACCGTCAGAGCGCTGAAGATGCACGGCGGGGCCTTCAGAGTGGTGCCCGGCCGGCCCATGGACCCGAAGGTAGTCGCGAAAGAGAACTACGAGGCGCTGGCACTTGGGTGCGAAAACCTCCAGAAGCAGATCGAAAACGTGCTTATGCACGGTGTCCCGGTCGTCGTGGCCATCAACAGGTTCGACACCGACAAGGATGCGGAACTGGACTTCATCAGGAAGAAGGCGATTGAGTTCAGCGCATCGGATGCGGTTGTCAGCGAGGTATGGGCCAAGGGTGGAGCAGGCGGCGAAGAACTGGCGCGGGCTATTGTCAAGGCGACAGACGTGCCGAACGACTTCCATCACCTGTACCCGCTGGACATGCCGATCAAGGAGAAGATCGAGACCATCGCCACCAGGATCTACGGCGCGGACGGTGTGGAGTATCTACCCGACGCCGAGAGGCAGATCAGGCTCTACACGAAACTCGGGTACGACAAGCTTCCGGTCTGCATGGCCAAGACTCAACTGTCCCTCTCGCACGACCCGAAAGTCAAGGGCCGCCCGAGGGGCTACACTGTGCCGATCCGTGAAGTGCGGGCGTCGGTGGGTGCCGGTTTCCTGTACCCGCTCCTTGGGGAGATGCGGACTCTACCCGGCCTGCCCTCGGACCCGGCGGGCGCGCATATCGACCTTGACGAGCACGGAAGGGTCATCGGGCTGTTCTAGGCCCTTGTCGCAGAAGATGCGTAATGCAGCTAAATGGCGCCCAGTGTTGGGCGCCATTTATGCGGGTGCCTTCCGGGGAAGAGGTCTTGCGCGAAGTGCGCACGATAGAGGAGGGTGAAAAGCGTGGGAAGGACCTGGACATACTTCTACTTCGATAGTGTCGAGTCGACGAACGACGAGGCACGCAGGGCGGGCCTCGAGGGCTGTCCGTCCAACTCCGTCTTCACTGCTCTGGAGCAGACTCGCGGTCGCGGGCGGATGGACCGGACCTGGCATTCCCCCCGCGGGGGGCTCTGGATGTCGCTCCTGGTCAGGCCCGAATTCAGGCGGGATGAATGGCCGCTGCTCACACTCGCCGCGGCAAACGGGATAGCCAGAGCCCTCCGGTCTTTGGGGCTTCTGGCCACGATCAAGTGGCCCAACGATGTGCTCGTCCAGGGCAATAAGATCTGCGGCATCCTCTGCGAGTGCGGCGAAGAGCCGTCTGGCCCTTCGTTCGCGGTGATAGGCGTCGGGCTCAACGTCAACCTGGATAGGGCACAGTTTGCGGCGGGTGTCAGAGAACAGGCGACATCCATGCTGGTAGAATCCGGCGACAAGTGGAGCTTGCCAGAGGTAGCGGGCCGGGTGGTAGATGCCGTAAGCGAGCAGCTGGACCGCATGGATGCCGGCGGCAGGGACGAAATGCTCGATGAGTGGCGTGAGCTCAGCGCGGTTCTCGGTAAGGACGTTATCGTGTATGGACCGGCAGCGCCGCTGCAAGGGCGGGCAGAGGACATCGCCCGGGATGGCGCGCTGCTCGTGCGGACAGATCGAGGCATGATGAAGGTCTATGCCGGCGACGTGTCTCTCAGGCTGGCTGAGGATTGAGCACACGCCTCTCAGCCGCTGCGTAGTGGTTACATCCGGAGGTGCGACGTGAACGGCGATATCACTGATGTGAAGGGTGTCCGGGTGGGACATGCCCAGGATGCGAGCGCGCTCACCGGCGTGACAGTCGTGCTGTGCGAACAGGGTGCGGTGGCGGGTTGCGACGTCCGGGGATCGGCCCCCGGCACGAGAGAGACAGACCTTCTACGCCCTGTGAACCTTGTGCAGCAGATCCACGCCGTCGTGCTTACTGGCGGAAGCGCCTATGGCCTCGACGCATGCGGTGGCGTGATGCGGTACCTCGAGTCGCGCAATGTGGGCTACGACATGGGTATGGTCCGGGTGCCCATAGTGCCGGGCGCAGTCATCTTCGACCTTGGATGCGGTGACCCTCGTGTTCGCCCTGACGCCACCATGGGGTTCCAGGCCTGCGAGAACGCGGGCACCGGCCCCGTCGAACAGGGGAACGCAGGCGCGGGTATGGGCGCCACGCTCGGCAAGATGTTCGGCATGGAATGGGCTATGAAAGGAGGCGTTGGCTCGACTTCGTCGGTCCTCGGCAATGGAGTGACCGTCGGGGCGCTGGTTGTTGTGAACTCATTCGGCGACGTGATTGACCCTGCCAGCGGCAACATCCTGGCCGGGGCAAGGAACCCGGCTACGGGCGGGTTCGCTGGTACGTCCCGCATGATATTGCATGGGTTCGGCGCAGGCGACCTTACCGGAGGGTGCGCAACGACAATTGGCGTCGTCGCGACTGATGCATCCTTGACCAAAGAAGAGGTGAACAAAGTCAGCCAGATGGCGCACGATGGTCTGGCGAGGGTGATCAACCCGGTCCACACAATGTACGACGGCGACACGATTTTCTGCCTGTCTCTCGGCAGGAAGAACACCGATGTGAATACAATTGGAATAGCAGCGGCTGAGGTGATGGCAAGAGCGGTTGTCCAGGCTGTCACCAGGGCTCGAACTGTCGGCAGGATCTTGAGCGCGCAGGACATGAACGCGCGATAGCCGGCGGCCTGTTCGAATCTCGGCTTTTCGGGACCCAGCGTCGGGACCCGAGTCTCCCCGGCAGGCAGGTATTCCCCGCTCGACCGGAAGAGGCTTTCCCGGAGTTCTTTCCCATGATACGTCCGGCATCCCACAGGGAACCGGAACGGAGGTAGTCAAAGTGAAAACACGTTTTACTGCGCGCCAAATCGCAGTGGCAGGGCTCCTTGGCGCCCTGACAGTCGTCCTCGGTCTCGCCCCGGTCGGAGGCTTCATCCCAGTACCCACCCCGGCGGCCAGCGCCACCACGATGCACATCCCGACGATCCTGGCAGGCATCCTTGAAGGTCCGATCGTGGGTGCGCTTGTTGGGTTCATTTTCGGCCTGTTCAGCTTCTACCGGGGGTTCAGCCAGGCGAACCCAGTGGCGAAGATGCTCTTCACCGACCCGCTGATTGCCTTTGTTCCCCGGATACTCATAGGCGTCGTGGCATATTACGCGTACACGCTCGTCGTCGGGGAATCGTCGAGGAAGGCTACCGCGGGCGTATTTGGGCTTACTGCGGCGTACACCACGTACAGCTCGCTCAGCCATGCAAGGAACCTTTACACAAAAGCGCAGGCAGCCGGGTCACCGGCAGGATTCCTGGCGACGACATTCGGACCGCTTGCAGCATACCCAGTGTTCTGTTACGGGGCTGCCCTGATCGTGGGCGGTTCTGCCGCCTACGGCATCTGGAGAGCGCTGAGGGGCGAGAAATCCGGCCCGGTGGCGGCCGCCCTGCTCGGCACCGCAACGAACACTGCCGGCGTGCTCAGCCTTTCGGTCATGAGGGGGTACTTGACGTCTCAGGTGGCCTGGGGGATCGCCATCCTGCAGGGCATACCGGAGATGCTGGTTGCTACCCTTCTTGTTATCCTGATCCACCGCGCCATCATGCGTACGAGAGCGCACTCAAGGGCGCACACGCCCAGGATTGCGTGAGGGGGCCGTCATATGCTTCTTGCTCTGGACATCGGTAATACGAACACGTGCATCGGTATATATGACGAGGGAAAGCTCGTGTCCGACTGGCGAGTATCGACGGACAGGCATAAGACCAGAGATGAGTATGTGTTGATGCTCCGGCAAATGTTCGAGGTTGACGGCATCTCCATAAGGGAGGTTGAGTCATCGGCCATCTCGTCTGTCGTGCCTCCTCTCACTCCGGTGTGGGAGACAGCTCTGCAGAAATGCCTCGGCTCGCGGCCCCTGATAATCGGCCCGGGAGTAAAGACCGGAATGGACTTGAGGTACGACAGTCCCAAAGACGTCGGTGCGGACCGGATTGTCGGTGCGGTGGCAGCCTATGAGAAATATGGCGGGCCCTGCATAATCGTGGATTTCGGCACTGCGACGACATTCGACGCTGTGTCGAAGTCCGGCACGTACCTTGGCGGCGCGATTGCTCCAGGGATCGGCATTTCTCTCGAGGCGTTGTTCGAACATGCGGCGAAACTCCCCCGGATCGACCTTGTGAGGCCAAAAGGCGTCATCGGCAGGAATACTGTCTGGGCCATGCAGGCGGGCGTCGTATACGGGTTTGCGGGCCAGGCAGAGTTTGTCGTAGCCAAGATGAAGGAAGAACTGGGAGGGGACGCGTTCGTCGTCGCCACAGGGGGGCTTGCGTCGCTGATAGCGTACGAGACGAAGTCCATCAACAAGGTGGACCCGCTCCTGGTGCTCGATGGCATCCGGATCGTTTGGGAGATGAACCGCGACACGCCGGCGGTCTAGACATACCTGCGGCCCAAACCAAAGGCCCCCGCACTCAGTCCTGCGGGGGCCTGACTTTTCATCTTAGGAGGGGTCGCTCGTTCTCGATATCCCGGCGCCTCCCGGTACCTGCGGCGCCCCTAGGCGATCGCCGACTCAACAGCCTTCGTCAGCTGGGCCTTGGGAACGTAGCCCACAATCTTGCCTGCCGGCTTACCGCCCTTGAACAGGATCATCGTGGGTATGCTCATTATCCCGTACTTGCCGGCGGTCTCCGGGTTTTCGTCAGTATTCACCTTCACTACTCTGATCTTGCCTTGAAGGTCTTTCGCGGCCTGGTCCAGGACCGGGGCCATCATCCTGCAAGGACCGCACCAGGCGGCCCAGAAATCCACAAGCACAGGAATCTCGGAATCAAGCACTTCTGACTTGAAGTTTTGGTCTGTAACGTTCTGCACCGACGCCGGCATCGAAGCACCTCCCGGATAGGTCACGCCTCGCGGCTCATATACCCCATGGGGTATCCCTGCAAAGAGTATAATGCCCGGCGAATACGTTGTCAACGGCTTTCTGGGTGCGATGTCACAGCCCTGCACTTCCGGTGTGTACCATGGTCAGGTTAGAATATAGCTGAAGCAGGTGTATGAAAGCGGCACGTGCAAACCTGCGCACCAGACTGCGTCGTGACCTAACCAGGAGGCCTGAGCTTGCCGGCGAATCTCACGCCAGATTACCGGAACGCTGAAGAACGGTATAAGTCTGCGGAGACGATACCGGATAAACTCGCTGCCCTTGACGAGATGCTTGCCACGATTCCTAAGCACAAGGGCACCGAGAAGATGCAGGCGGACATCAAGCGGCGCATTGCGAAGCTCAAGCAGGAAGCTTCGAAGCGCCCGTCGGTCGCGAGGCAGGCCAGCCTGTCCCATATCGAGAGGGAAGGGGCAGGGCAGGTCGTGATGGTTGGCCCGCCGAACAGCGGCAAGTCGAGCATCCTGAAGGCTACCAGCAACGCCGAGCCGGAGGTCGCGGACTACCCCGGAACCACAAGATTACCTCAGCCCGGCATGGCCACTTTCGAGAACGTCCAGATACAGCTTGTGGACATACCGCCCTTTGCCAGGGAGTTCATGCAGTCCTGGATGTTGAACCTGGTCAGGCAGGCAGATGCTGTGCTTGTGGTCCTCGATGCAGGCGACGACGACATCCTCAGCTCGACCGGGGAAATGCTGAGCATCCTTGAGGAATCCGGTATCGTGCTCCATCACCCGCTTGTCGAGCCCTTGCC
>Ga0315277_10002285_pt1 | contig 26850 bp, 25 predicted proteins | sample YL17G05_15_MG_FD_203695 | JGI IMG/M metagenome (GOLD analysis project Ga0315277, IMG submission 203695) | Sediment microbial communities from Yellowstone Lake, YNP, Wyoming, USA - YL17G05_15 | ecosystem: Environmental > Aquatic > Freshwater > Lake > Sediment | place: USA: Wyoming | collected... | reverse complement strand
TTAGGGCCATGTGTGGGCGTTCATAGTTGTAGTATTGGATGAATTTCCTGTGGAGTTGGAATCTGGAGTGTTCCTGGTCGTAGGTTCGGAACCATCGTTCAATCTTGCCCTGCGTGGTGGGTTTACCAATTCCTCCAAGGATATGTTTGATGCCGTTTCGTTCGCAGTAGGCATCAAACCTAGACTCGCCTCTCCTTACGCTCTAGAACTGGCTGCCGTGATCGGTGAGGATCTCCCTGGGCTTAGCGTACTCATGTACCGCCCGGTCAAGGAGCCAGATGATGTTCTCCGTGATTCCTTCATCGAAGAGTTCTGAGGCGGTTACGAACCTTGAGTGATCGTCCAGGATACCGACAAGCCATTCTTGGCCTACGAGTTTGAGGTCGCATTGCCAGAGGCTGTTCGGGTGCTTGCGTTCCCATATAATGTAGGTTCTTTTGATTCTAGGTTTCTGGAGTGGTATATTCAGACCGGACTCGGTTAGGGGTCGGTAGACGGTCATATGCCCTACCGGTCGGCCTTGGAGGCGGAGGTATCCAGCTATCTTGTTGGGGCACCATGCGGTCTTCCGTCTTAATGCTTTGATCTCCTCGACGGTTTGGGTTGGTGTTCGATGGATGGTGTGTGGTCTCTTGGACCTTGGCTCCAATCCGTCTAGGCCGTCTTGGCGGTAATGGTTCCACCAGTTGTAGAAGGTTCGTCGCGGTATCTGTACGGCGGTGCAGATCTCGCTTACTGGCACCCCCTCCCCTCGTCTTCGTATGCACCAGCGTCTCAGCTTGACGATGTCTCTACCATTCTCCATGTGGGCACACCGCGTCGTCGTCTTTTATACGTGTGCCACATGTCATGGGACAACAGACTAATGTTCCTCACAGAACTTCACATGCGGATGGTGGTCATTTGTGACTCTACGTAGTTATGTAATCGCACGCGGGCTGCTGGCGATACCGATGGTTTTGTTGCTTCTCACGCTTGTGTTCGTGATTTTGAGGGTGATACCTGGCGATCCTGTTCTTCTGCATTTTGAAAAGAATGTGAGCTCGGAAGCCATGAATGCCATGAGACATGAACTGGGAACTGACAAACCTCTGCTCAATCAGTACGTTGACTATCTCTGGGGACTGCTTCACGGGGACATGGGAAAGTCTATGATAGATTACTCTCCGGTGTCGCAACAGGTTATGTCCGCTTTTCCCGCCACATTGGAATTGGCAATATACTCGACGATCTTTGCAGTCGTGTTAGGCGTATTATTGGGAGTTCGAGCCGCATGCAGATTCAATTCAGCCCAAGACCACGGCATACGGGCATTTGGAACTATTACTTACGCCCTCCCAGTGTTCTTCTTGGGTATGGCTTTGCAGCTCATCCTAGGTGTAGGCCTTCATCTATTCCCAACCGGTGGCCGTACGGCTATTGGGATGGAACCGGTGGGCTGTACCATCGGCAGCTTCCACATCGCGACTGGACTCTATACGGTTGACAGCTTACTGGAAGGGAACCTATTGAAATTCGCCACTGCGCTTCGTTATCTGGTCATGCCCACCGTTAGTCTTGGCTTGGTAATATGTGGAACCTTCATTCGAATGACGAGAACCAATATGCTTGAGACTTTGAGATTGGATTTTGTCACCGCGGGCAGGGCCCGGGGCCTCCCTAATCGTCTCATAACGTACACCTACGCTCTGAAGAATGCTTTCCTCCCGGTTCTGACAATGATAGGCCTGCAATTCGCAGCATTACTCGCTGGAGCGGTTCTGACCGAGACAACCTTCTCGTGGCCGGGTTTGGGGCGTTACCTTGCGGGACGTATCGGCTTTAGAGATTACACCGCCATTCAAGGTGCAGTAATCTTCTTCGGTTTGCTTGTGGCGCTCGCGAGTTTAGTCGTCGACTTACTTTACGCGTATCTCGATCCTCGAGTGAGGCTCTAAGCTGCCTTGAAAAAGTCTGAGCAACGAGCTAGAAACGTGCTAATGTCACGCAAGCTCAGGTTCGAGTCTCTTGCCACAGGCGGGGCTAGTGCATGGATGGTGGTGATCGGAGGAGTCACGATCCTGACTGTGGTTATGATGACAGTTTTGTCACACTATATTTCTCCATTTAATCCTACCGCGATCAATGTAGGACCAATACTGCAACCACCGAACAGCAGGTTTCCCCTTGGAACTAATCACTTGGGGGAAGACATGTTGAGTCGAGTATTATGCGGCGGATCGGTGATGCTTCAAGTCGCCATTCTGTCGGTGGTCATCTGCTCAATAACGGGTGTCTCAATTGGGTTAATGAGTGCCTATGTTGGTGGGTTTGTGGGCAAGATTTCCAGCTTGGTAATGGACAGCATTTACGCTTTCCCGGGATTAGTGCTTGCCATCGCAATTGCTGCTATGCTTGGTCCAGGAGTGATCAACATGGCACTCGCGATCGCAGTCGTCTATGTTCCGTCTTATTTCAGGGTCGTGAGAAGCCAAGTCCTAACAGTGAAGGAACTAACCTATGTGGAGGCAGCAAGGGCACTTGGTGCCAAGTCTCGAAGGATCATAACGCGATATATACTTCCAAACTTGCTTCCTTCTGTAGTTGTCGTTGTAACTCTGAACTTTGCAGATGCCATTCTAATGGCGGCAGGTCTAACTTTCCTGGGACTTGGCGTGCCAGTATCAATAGCGGATTGGGGGTGGGATCTCACATACGGCCGTCAACTCATGTTTGTCGGGGCTTGGTGGGTTGGGGGATTCCCAGGATTCATGATAGTTGTGACCGTGTGGGGCTTCACTATTTTGGGTGAAGGATTGAGTGAGTTGCTGAATCCGAGGCTTAGAGAAATGGTGTGATCAAGATGGTTAAGCCTTTATTGAGTATACAGAATCTAAGCGTGGAATACGCAAGCAAGAGAGGACAAGTTAAGGCAGTTACTGACGTAAGTTTAGTCCTGGATGAGGGATCAACTCTCGGGATTGTAGGAGAATCCGGAAGCGGAAAATCAACACTCGGTTTCGCAATTCTCAACCTCATACCTTTACCAGGAAGAATTGTCGCAGGCAGAATTACCTTTGACCATACTGACATCCTAAAGCAAAATGAGGATGATATGCGTCGCATTCGCGGGGGCCAAATCTCCATTATCTTCCAAGACCCATTGACCTCACTGAATCCGTTGCTGAAGATCCGGGATCATTTCACTGAACTGCTCAGGATACATAGCCCCTCTACAAGTAAGGAGGACGCCATCTCAAAAGCAGGCCAACTTCTAGACAACTTAGCCATATCCCCCGAACGTTTGAGCGATTACCCCCACCAATTCAGCGGAGGAATGAGACAAAGGGTTATGATAGGATTGGCGCTGGCGTTGAATCCGAGACTAGTGATCGCCGACGAACCGACAACTGCTCTCGACGTAATCGTCGAAGCTCAAATACTGGAACTCATGAAGAGACTGAAAGACGAGTATGGATTAACCGTCATCCTGATCACTCATAACATAGGCATTGTTGCAGAGATGGCTGACAGGATAGCTGTAATGTATGCCGGACAGATTGTTGAGATGGGACCGACAAACGACATATTTGCGGATCCGCTCCACCCGTATACGAAGGGCCTCCTAGAGTCAGCGCCGAACATCCTCCATCCTGAGCGATCGATGCGCCCGATACCTGGATCACCGCCAGATCTCATCACGCTTCCCTCCGGATGCAAGTTTCACCCTCGATGTTCAAGAGTCTTCGAGCCCTGTCGAATTCGTGAGCCATTGCCGGTCGAGTGTAATCGTCGCCTTGTTGCATGCCATTTGTATGACTAGAGGTTGCCTGTTGTTGCCCTTCGTGGAAGTCACTGGTTTACGCAAATACTTCCCGGTGCAGAGAAGCTTCCTTGAGAACGCGGTATCCAGAAAGCACGAATTTGTTCGAGCGGTTGACGACGTTGAATTCACTATTGAAAAAGGAGAAACATTCGGCTTAGTCGGCGAGAGCGGCAGCGGTAAGACGACTACTGGTCGTTTGCTGCTCAGATTAATAGAGCCGACGTCTGGAAAAATAACTATCCAAGAAAAAGATATCGTAAGCGCGCATCCGAACGAATTGCGAGATTTCCGGCGACAAGCACAGATGATCTTTCAAGATCCAACAGCTGCCCTAAGTCCGCGGATGACTATAGGTCAAGCGATTAAGGACGCACTGGACATTCACCAAATTGGCTCAAGCAACACCAGAAAAGAACTGGTTCTGCAGATGCTAGATCGTGTCGGCTTGGTTCCGGCGAAACTATTCTATGACAAATATCCGCATCAGCTAAGCGGCGGTCAACGTCAGAGAGCAGTGATAGGGAGGGCTATGATACTGGAACCGCACCTAGTCGTAGCGGACGAGCCTGTCGCCATGGTCGACGTGTCAATCCGAGCGCAGATTCTTAATCTCCTATTGTCACTCAAGAGAGACTTAGGGCTCACGTATGTTTTCATTACACACGATCTTGCAACCGCAAACTACTTCTGCGACAGGATAGCGATAATGTACCTTGGCAAAATAGTCGAGGTCGGCCTAAGAGAGGAAGTCTTCAACTCTCCCAAACACCCATACGCAGTCGCCCTAATGTCCGCTATCCCAGTGCCGGATCCACAACATAAGCTTCAGAGAACGCTCCCACGAGGAGAAATTCCGAGCCCGATCAACCCACCCGCAGGATGCCGCTTCCATCCGCGCTGTCCAAAAGCTTTCGATATTTGCTCCATCAAAGAACCCGGAATGATAAAGATTAGTCAAACCCATCGGGTTGCCTGCCATCTGTTCAGCGTGGAAGAGCAGAAGCTACTTCAGCCTGACGCCTGATGCTCGAACAACAGTGTACGCACAATAGTGTAGTTACAGGAAAAGTATTGCTCGCAGTTCTCATTAGTGATAATGATTCTCTTTACCAAACTGTTAAGTTCGGTGACTCAGTGACAGTCACAGGGAGTAATGAAAATTTGTTGTCATCCAAGGCAATTACGCGAGCAAATGCGGCTATCATCATCGTAGTGGTCTTAGTAGCAATTGCGGCAGGAGCATATATTGCAGCCAACTACACTCAACCAACCTCACCCTCAACGACGACTTCAACTCAGGCAACATCTACAGGACCCCTATTCAAGGACACCTTGATCGTGGGAACGACGGACACAGTTGGTTCAACCATTGACCCGGCTGAGGCTTACGACATTTTCGGCTGGACAATCATAATGCATACAGGGAGTCCGTTAGTTACGATCAGGCCAGGATCAATAGGTGGTCCCAGCGATATACTGCCAGCGCTTGCAACGAGCTGGTCCGCGAGTCCTGATGCACTTGATTATACCTTCGACCTGAGGCAAGGTGTCAAATTCGATGATGGAAGAGAGTTCACTGCAGACGATGTTGTGTACACCTTCGATCGAAACATATGGAAGCTCGCTATTCCAGGCGGACCACAAGTCTCCATAGGATACGATACAATCATAGAAAGCGTGAAGGCCACATCAAGATATCAAGTGGTTTTCCACCTTTTCCGTCCCTTTGCTCCATTCCTCTCGCTCATGGCAAGCTCTGCGGGCTCCTATATTGTGAACTCTAAGTACGCGCCAATGGACAAGAAAGTTGAATATGTGGATGGGAATGCACGTGCGAGTAGTCCGAACGATCTTGGTCCCTACGTCCTGACGAAATGGGTGAGAATCGCCGGGAAAGATTCCGAGCTAGATCTGGACGTAAATCCAAACTACTGGAACTTGAGTGCAGGATATCCAAAGACACCCCACATCGTCTTCAAAATGTATTCCGACGCGACTGCATTGGCCCTTGCCATTCAATCGGGAGAGGTTGACATGGCGTTTAGGCAGTTGCGCACGACAGATATCAAACAGATGATGTCCAGCGACAAGCTAAAGGTCTGGTCGGGAGTTGGAAGTCAGAGCTGGATTTTCAATCTCTACTTTCAAGGAAAAACGAAACCATTTGACAATCCAGACATTAGAAGAGCAGTTGCCGCATCGTTAGATAGGCCGACCATTGCGAACACAGTATTCGGTGGCTTAGTAAGCCCACTGTATAGCGAAATACCTCCAGGGCTGTCAGGTCATATCGATGCTTTCAAGGTATTGGGAGACGCCAACTATACATACACTCGAAGTGTGCTAGCGAAGTACGGGTACAACGAAAACAACAAGCTGGTTGTTGAGTTCTGGTACGAGTCATCAGGCCATTATCAACAGAGCCCAGACCTAGCTGCTGTAATCAAGAGTTCGTTCGAGGGGAGCGGTGTCATACAGGTGAATCTGAAGAGCGCTGACTGGCCTGGCTTCAGACAGAACTATAAGAACAGAATCATGCCGACATACTACATGGGCTGGTTCCCAGACTATGTGGATCCAGACGACTACACCTATCCAATGTATAACTCTGGTGTCAACGCTTGGACTGGTACAGATTACAAGAATCCTCAGATGGACGCCCTCACTGAACAGGCGAGGGCCACGACTGACCCTGCAACGAGAAATCAGTTGTACGCACAGATACAGATGCTGGGTGTACAAGATTGCCCGATACTTCCAATGTTTACGTGGTCTCCGGCGGCGGTTACCAAAACAAGCGTCGGAGGAGTCGTTATCGACGTCACGTCGTACGTGAGGTACTGGTTAATCTACGTGGTAGCGTCAGGATCAGCACCCGCGTCAGGATCAGCACCCGCTCAGCTGCAGAGCCAAAGCTATTGGATTCTTGCGGTGATAGTAGCTCGATTCAGGGCGTAGGAGTAAGTTCTCACACGCCCTCCTCCTCTATTTTGCTTATTTCTGAAAAAGTCGCGAGGAAACGTGTTTCGCCTCAGATCTGTGAAAAGGGTGGAACTGCACCCTAGCTATATTGAAGCCGAGAATCATTGTCGCGTCAGGAACCTTTCTGACGATTTGCCTCATCGTTGTAGTTTAGGTTCTCAATCTGGACTGGTTGTATCAAATCGGCTAAGTTGAATCTGAACACCTTTGAGTAGAAGTAGAGCTCCGCCTCCAGAGCCTGCTTGATGTTCTCTTTACGGCGGAAACCGTGTTGTTCCCCCTGAAATGGGACGTACGCGAATGGTAATCGCTTTTCGTGCAGCGCTTTCACCATCAACTCGGCTTGCTCGGGGGGAACAATTTTGTCCTCAAGTCCTTGGAATAATATCATCGGGCACGAGACTCGGTCCGTGAAGTGGCTTGGCGACCGTTCCCAGTATAGCTCGCGCCTCTCCGGGTAAGGGCCTATGAGCTTCCTATTATAACGCGACTCGAACTTATGAGTGGTTCTATCGAACGCTTCAAGGTCACTTATCCCATAATAGCTAGCACCAGCCTTGAAGGCGCTCTTGAATGTGAGGGCGCATAGTGTCGTATAGCCTCCGGCACTACGTCCACGAATCGCTAGCCTATTGCCATCAACCTCGCCACGTCTGACAAGGTACAATGCACCATTCACACAGTCTTCGACGTCCATTATGCCCCATTGTCCGTTCAATCGCTCTCGATAAGCCCGTCCGTAACCCGTGCTGCCACCGTAGTTCACGTCGAGCATCGCGAAGCCTCTGCTCGTCCAACATTGAATGGCTAGGTCCAAGGTTGACTGAGTTGAGTTAGTGGGTCCACCGTGAGCTGCTACTATCAATGGTGGTAACTCGTTAGGCGGTGCATCGAAGTCACGATTTCTCGGGGCATAGAAGAAGGCATGAGCTGTTAAACCATTTGACGTCGGAAACTCAATCGGTCTAGGAGTAGACACATATCCGGAATCAATCACGGAATCTCGTGAAGGGTGTAGAAGTTCGATCTCTCCGGTGGCAAAGTCGAACTGAACGATACACCGCCCTCCAGTCTGTGAACCCGCCACGAACACTGCACGACCAGGTGCCGCACGAACATAATTTATGTCAGAATAAGGCTTCTTGATTAGTTGGAGTTCGCGACTTGTAGTGTCCAGTTCTGCTAGGTGCCAAGTTCCTTGCAGCGTATAGGCACAGACGATTCGCCGGGCCGACTCAAACGCGAATGAAGACATTCCGAATGTCCAAGGTGGTCTTCCGAACTCGGCAGCCATATCGCACAAAGGCTCTATTCGTCTCTCGCGCCATCGGTAAAGATTCCACCACCCAGTCCGGTCAGAGACGAAGTGCAAGATGCCATCGGGTGACCACTCTGGTTGCAGGATAGATTCCTCTAGGCCCCCTACAACTCGGTCAATTCTACTAAGCGAACCATTCGGCCTTAACTCACCGACCCAAAGTTCGGTTCCGTCCCACGGCATGTTGGGATGGTTCCAGCTTAGCCATGCAAGATAAGATCCATCGGGGCTAAGACGAGGAGACGAGTAGAAGTCATTTCCGGAAACAAGCACGTTGGCGCTTTCGTCACTCTCAATGTTGAGACTCACAAGAGTGTTGACGGGTTCGCGCCCCGTAACGGTGTGATCTTCTCGAACGCAGATGAGACGACCTCGGTGTCGGTCGATGACTCCATCTGCATATCGCATAGCCACCTCAGGAGTAATCGGGCGCGGTTGAATGCCCGGATCCTGCCGGTAGACCCGCTGATCGCTGAAGTTTGAGAAGTAAACAGTATCGTCTGCAACGACGAAGGTGCCGCCACCGTACTCATGCACTAGTGTTCTAGCATTGAATGGTGCTGCTATGACTTCTGTTATCTGCCTATCAGGATTCCAACGCATCACGGTGTATCTTTCCCCTTCCTCTGGGTGCAGTACTCTCCAGTATACCTGAACTCCATCAAGCGCTACTTCCGTGAACTCAGTTGACGAACCGGCTAAATCTGAGGTGATTGGCGATTTCCAAGAACCAAAACGCGCAATTCTTTGCTCAGGCATCATGAATCACAGGAGAATGCGCTATCAAAGAGAAGAACATTATCTCCCCTATCGTTCTAATAGTCGGTTGTATTTCTTCAGAACCTTCCTTAGGCTGTCATGCGGAATCGCTATAACAGTGTGCCCGTCAATTCCACTCATCGTTTCTGCCGCCACGAGTGCGTTAACGATGGTTTCCTCAGTTGCCTGAACACATGCCTCAAGAATAGGATTCATCCGGTCGTTGGGAAGCATTGTCAACTGAATAATTCCTGACGGTTTCGCAGCGTCAGGATTTGCGGTAGAAAAGGCGATAAAAATATCTCCCGAACCACTCCCTGAGTAGCTTCCAGTTCTACCAAGCCCGAGGGCGGCGCGCCGTGCAACGCGTTTCAATTGGTGTGGCAACAGCGGAGCATCGGTCGCAATGACAATGATGATTGACCCCTTGTCTTCGGACCATATCATGTTCTCTCCAATTTCAAGACCTACAGGAACCCCTGCAACTCGGAGTTGATTCCTTCTGCCATGATTGCACTGCGCTAGCACCCCCACTGTATGAGCCCCAAACTTCTCAGCCAATATTCTGGAGGCCGTTCCGACCCCGCCTTTGAATTCATGGCAGATCATGCCGGTTCCGCCTCCAACATTCCCTTCTGCTACAGGCCCGGACTTGGCTCCTTCCAGAGCCTCGAAGACATGCTCTTCTTTCACGTGAAAACCGTTGATGTCGTTCAAGTAGGAATCACAGGTCTCGCCTACGACAGGCATAGACCAGGTATTCCCGCCAACGAATACTTTCTGGCCATGTCTCACCTGCCACGCGATGACTGCATCTCGCACCGTCCCGACACTGTGGGTATTAGTAATCATAACTGGGCCCCCCAAAAACCCCGACTCCTCAACCCAAGTGGTTCCAGTCATCTCCCCATTGCCATTCAGGGAGAACCAACCCGCAAAAGTCGGATCACGGGATCCTTTACCCCTTGGCAGTATGGCCGTGACCCCTGTCCTGACGGGGCCAACTCCTACCTTCAACTCTCCATCGCCTGAGATGAGAGTGGTGTGCCCGACCTCCACACCCTTCACATCGGTGATCGCGTTAAGTGACCCAGGAGTTCCTTCAAAAGGAATTCCAAGATCGCGTGCGCGCGGTTTACTTGGCTTCATAAGAAGGGTAAGGAGCATGTCAATAAAGGAATATCTATGGGTCCAGTCCCGCACCAAATTAGCCGGATCGGTCCATAAGACTCGGTGGAGGAGTTGTGGACCAGGACACCCTAGAGAAGAACTACGGTAATCTCAAGCTTCGAATACGTCTTTCGGGATCTGTTCCACGGATCCGATTTCGGATGTGGGGAACAGATAGAGAAGGAGATGATGAAAGTAAGGGTAGTGAAATCGCACTGATATTCCAAGATCTCTTAGGTCCACCAAATACTCGACAAGTACGTACATTACGTGCGGGGAAATAGTTAAGAACCAAACAACTGCCAAAGAACAGTGTGAGAAATCAATGACACATGTCACAAGAAGAACAAGGAGACATTCAAGAGTACTAAGAGCGGAGCCGGCTTCAGATTCTATGACCGATCAGAGGGGTTTGCTCAAATCACAGCTAGACGATCTACTGCTTTCTCTTGAACGATTGATCAGATTGATAGATTACGGTTCACAAGAGCCGGTCTTTAGAATAACAGGTGATTAGACAATACCAGCAATAGATGCTAGTTCCCTCACCATAACTAGGCTTTCTGAGATCATCACCACCAGAAAAGCGACACCTATCGAAGTGACCGAGACATTCCTCCAACGTATCAGTCGGCTCAATCCCACGTTGAATGCGTTCATCACAATTACTGACGACGAAGCACTTGATCAGGCAAAGCAAGCCTGCAAGCTGCTTCGAAGACGACCCCATGCCTTGCTACTTGGTGTGCCCTTAGCATTGAAGGATGTCTTCGCTACGAAAGGCATCCGAACGACTTGTGGTTCAAAGATACTTGAAAGAAACGTCCCTACTTATGATGCAAGTACAGTTAGGATGCTGAAAGATTCAGGAGCTGTCATGCTAGGTAAATTGAATCTGCACGAATTTGCTCTTGGAACTACGTCCGAGAATCCTCATTATGGTCCTGCCAGAAATCCTTGGGATCTCCGCATGATAAGCGGAGGATCAAGTGGAGGGTCCGCCGTTGCCGTGGCATCCTCTTTGTGTCTGGGTTCTCTCGGGACTGACACGGGTGGTTCGATAAGAATACCGGCATCATTATGTGGAATAGTCGGTCTTAAGCCGACTTACGGGAGGGTGAGCCGTTTCGGAGTTTTCCCGTTAAGTTGGACGCAAGATCACGTCGGAATACTGAGTAGAACGGTGGAAGACGCCTCCCTGATCTTACGAACGATTGCCGGCAAGGATCCAAAGGATCCGACTACCTCTGATCTCCAGGTCCCGGATTATCCTTCTGATCTAGCAGACATGCCGCAGCGGATTAGAGTAGCAATTCTCAAAGAGAATCTCTCCGAGGCAGACGATGAAGTTCAAAAAGCATTCTTCAGAGCAACAGAAGAACTAGAGGATGAGGGCGTATCCCTAACTGAAGTATCTTTTTCGTTAGTAGACTACGCCAGAGCTATCAACTTCATTGTGATGGCTTGTGAAGGTTACTCAATTCACGAATACCATCTGAAAAAGCGAGAAAGCGACTATGGTAGCGATGTCAGAGATCGGCTAATGCAAGGAAAGCTTATCACAGCTCGTGATTACTTGAAGGCCCAACGTCTACGGTCTTACATCACGCACGAAATTAGGACATTATTGAAGAGGTTCGACTTACTCGTAACACCAACCACGCCCATAACAGCGACACCGATCGGGAGTACAAATCTAGAAGTCAAAGGCAAAAACAAAATCGTCAGAACCTTGCTGCCTATCTTTACACGCTTGTACAACGTCACCGGATTGCCGGCTATTTCTGTACCATGCGGATTCTCTGGCAAAGGGCTGCCGATAGGGCTACAAATCGCCGGCCGTCCGTTTGAGGAAGGACTGATACTGAAGGCCGCGTATCGCTATGAGCATAGGACCAAATGGTATCGTAGACACCCAAAGCTGTAGACGGCTTGGGCAAAGCGCCACCAATCTGATGCTCTGCCGATCGAGAGCGAAGCCACGTAGGATAATATTCAAGAAAGAATTATGTTATGCATCGTGGTAACAAACTCTACTTAGGTTGTTTTCTCTGAAGAAGATCACAATGACCGGAGGAGCGGCCCTTGCGACAATTCTCAAGGAATGCAGGGTCGACTTCTTTTCGTACGTGTCCGGAGGAATGGGTCCGTCTTTCTACAAGGAGATCGAGAACGCAGGCGTAAGAATGATTCTGTGCAGGAACGAGAAAGCGGCAAGTAATATGGCAGATGGCTATTCAAGAGTTGCTAGAAAAGCGTCTGTATGCTACTCACAGCACAGCGCGGCCGCTGCGATTTTGGTCTCTATGTTGTATGAACCAATGTTTTCTCACAGCCCAGTTGTTGCTTTGACCGGCTCAGTACCTACCTCAGATAAAGACCGATGGTATTACCAAGAATGCTATGAGATGCCCTACTTTGAGTCAACGTGCAAGTTCAACGTGGATGTCACAGATGTGAGTGGAATTGTCGAATACGTACGAACGGCAATACAGATAGCGATTAGTGGCTGTCACGGTCCTACTCATGTCAACATTCATACCGACATGTCCGAAAGAACCGAGGAGATGCCAGAAATCTACGGAGATAAGACATTCTACAGGTAATCTCCTTTCAGGCCTAGAGCCGAGCCCGAGAGGGTCTCTGAAGCTGCTAAACTGCTGGCCAGCAGCGATAGACCCGTAATCGTGTGTGGATCTGGCGCCCACATTTCAGGGGCCTATGACGAAGTTAGAGAATGTCGGAGTCGCTAGCAATTCCGGTAGTCTCCAACTACAAGGGGAAGGGCTGCTTCCCTGAGGCACATCCATTCTGGGTAGGCGTAATGGGAACGTATGGATTGGAGCTCGCGAATGAAGTTGTCCGATCATCAGATGTTGTCTTCTTTATCGGGACTTAAGCAGAACCTCATATGACAGAAGCACTGACGGCGCCTGAACCTGGTGCATCAAGAATCATTCATTTAGACATAGATCCATTGGCGATAGGAAGAAACTATAAAGCAGATGTTGCTCTCGTTGGCGACACGAGACTAACTCTACGGGATCTGATTGCCGACTTGAAAATGTTGGTCGCAAAACCCAATCAGAACAGTCAACGCATTCGAGGCATAGCCAAGGCAATCAAAGACAATGAGTCCACAGTCATGCCTATGATGAATTCAGATGCCAGGCCGATCAAGCCTCAGCGCATCATGAAAGAAGTCACTGAAGTTCTGACTAACAAAGACATTGTTGTAAGTGATACGGGCCCTCGACGCAGGAAAACCTGCAATAGTGGATGTTGTTACCGACAAAAGAGAATATCCTTCCACCGGACTGAATCGCTGAAGGCAAAATTATGCCCCAAAGCGCATTTGATGCGTTGCAGGGACCTGTTTGGTCTTTTTCTTCTTGTTTGGTCAAATTGAAGGATGGAAAGAGACGCTTCAACTGTGGCCCTACGCTGGAAGTCTCAGATCTATTTGGTCTATTCTGGAATCTAGGACCGCTCTGATGTTCGTCTCTTCAATTACACCGATCGCAACAACCACTTTGATAGACGCAATTGCCCCATGAATGAGGTGGCCTCCCAACGTGACTATCTTATCTTCAATGACTGTGGAGGCAGAGAAATGCGCATGGACTTCTGTCTCGCCATTTTCCTTTGTCCCAATCCATCCAGTCAGGGAGACAATTTCCATTTGCTGATTCAATTCGAGATAGGCTCGGTGCTGTTTTTTCACTTTGAGATCTGGAGGCATCGTTTTGACGTTTCGAAAGGTCGCCTTTTTTAAAGCCCCCACACCTGATAAAATCAGCCCAGTTCGAATCCTTTCTCTTTTGGCTAGTTCTTCGACTCCCTCCAATAGGTCAGTGTCCATAGCCAACTTTCCAATGACAATTCGTTCCATTCGGCCTGATGCAATTCCCTCCAATATGTCATGTGTATCCGGCATCTTACCCGCCTTGTTCTCACGGGGTGATGAGTGACTTTATTGCGTTTGCGTAGGGTGAATTAGGCGGCTGGGATATTGATTTGACGAGAGCTGAGTGGTAGAAAAAATAGGAGAAGATGAGAAGGGAGACATCAGCAACCGATAGAGCTTTTCGAAATCGAGACATCGCACTGAAATACTGCGGCTCTTCTGACTCGGCGTTCAGTAAGCGCTGAGTAAGGACTTTCAATTGTTCTAACTACCTACATCTGTCATGGAAGTATACGTCTGCAGGATAAAGATAACGAATTCCTTGATGTGGGCGTTCAAAGTTCCAGTAGCGGATGAACTCTTGATGGTTGGGAAACATCCATGACTCGTAGGCGTACGCCTTATGGAAGGCTCGATCTTACCGATCGTGGATGGTCTCCGCACGCTTGCGACGATATGCTCAATTCCGTTTCCACTGCAGAACTCCGTGAACTCAGACCTGCCTCCCCTAGCAGGGTAGAATTGGGTTCCTCGATCCGTCAAGATTTGATCAGGTTTACCGTACTGCCTCACGGACTCTTCCAGAAGCTTGATCGCATGCTCCGCTGTCGGACTGTGATGAATCCTTGATCCTGGAATGAAGCGTGAATGATCATCGAGGAAACTGATCATCCACTCATCGCGTTCCGTGAGCTTGAAGTCTGCTTGCCAGAGGCTATTGCTATGCTCCCGCTCGAATCTGTGCTTACCCCAAACTCTTCTGGGCTTGGAGATTGGATTGTTCAATCCAGCCTTGACTAGGATCCTGTGAATGGTTCTGTGGCTGACAGGCGTCATCTCAGGAACCTTGTAGTTTTGTAGGTATCCTTCGATCTTGTTTGGCCCCCAATGTTTGCTGCGTCTCAACTCGAGGATGAGGTTCACCGTTGACTGAGGAGTCTTGTGGTAGTGGTGTGGGGCTTTGGATTTGACGTGGAGACCCTCCCACCCCTGTTTCCTGTAGACTCGCCACCAGCGATAGATTGTTCTCTCATCGATTCGTAGCGCTGTCGCGATCTCCGTACTTCTCCAACGCTCGAGCTTTCTGTTGATGATCCATCTTCTTTGTCGCAGTTCTCTATCCACAGATGTCACTGTGACTTGTCCCAACGTTCCGTTTTCTTTTTATGACTGACACATGTGGGTAGCTAGCTCAGTAAGGACTTTCAATAGTAAAGATGATATGTGCCCGGTCACGATCGATTATCGTATGAGTAGAAAAGCCGCAGTAATGGAAGAGGCTGACCCGGTAAGGAAATTTCGTTCGCAGAGGTCGAAGTCTCAGAGACTTTATGAACGAGCACAGAAGGTGATGCCCAGTGGAACGACCAGGAACGTGGTTTTCTACAAACCATTTCCAGCATATGCTGACCATGGAATCGGTTCGCGCATTTACTTTGTGGACGGGAACGAAAGCATCGACTACTGCTTCAACCAATCGTCGCTCATCCTCGGGCACAAGCACCCTAAGGTGATGCACGCCATCGCTAGACAACTTGAGCGAGGAACCGCACTAGGCACTCCAACTGAATTGGAGGTAGAACTCGCGGAGAAGATCGTGAAGTCCTACCCTGCAGCTGAGAAGGTGAGATTCGCAGGCACGGGCACAGAGGCTATGATGAACGCTGTAAGAGTAGCGAGAGGATACAAAGGCAAGAACAAGATTGCGAAATTTGAAGGACAGTTTCACGGCACGCACGATTCAGTCTACTTGAGCGTGAGCCCCCCTCTGGACAAGGCGGGCCCAAAGTCGAATCCACTCGCTGTTCCAGAATGTGAGGGCATGCCAAACAACCTACCGAACGAAGCTGTAATCCTACCGTTCGAGGACCTTGAAGCTACCGAACAAATCGTCAGAAAGAGCAAGGACGATCTCGCAGTGCTGATTGTGGAACCCCTCGCGAAGCCTAGGGGATACGCGCCAATGAAGGAAGGCTTCCTAAAGGCGTTGAGAGATATAACCGAAGAGAACGATGTTCTTTTGATGTTTGACGAAGTGGTTACGGGTTTCAGACTTTCCGAAGGAGGAGCGGCTAAGGTTTTCCAGGTAGGGCCTGATATGGTCGTCTTTGGGAAGAATATTGGAGGAGGCTTTCCTGTCGGAGCCTTCGGGGGAACAGAAGAAACGATGCAATTGTTTGAGATCCCTGAGGGCCATAGACCCAGAGTCGGCGCCTCCGGAACATGGAATGCGCATCCTCTGACTGTGGCTGCGGGATTTGCTACCTTGAATGAGCTGGACAGTGCGGCGTATGAGAGGTTGGAGTCAAGAGGCAACGAGTTACGCGATGGAATGAACAAGGCGTTTGCAGACGCGGGAGTGATGGGTAAGGTGACGGGCTTCAGTTCATTATGCAATCTGTATTTCACAAGCAAAACGATCACGGACTACAGGAGCGCCAACCAATCAAGCAGATACGTGAGATGGATCTTCGACCTTGAGATGCTCAACAGGGGCGCATTTTTCGCCCTAAACCAAGGATGGTTTAACGTCTCCACGGTCACATCAGCGAAAGACGTGCGCTTCACTGTTGAACAAACGAAGGAAGCTTTAAACGCCATCAGACCGTTGATTCAAGAGAAAGTCCCTGAACTTCTTGCTAGCCGCTGAGAGCGTTCTCATGTACGCAACTCGTAACTAGAATGACAAAGATGGGGCGTGAGGTCTGAATGAAGATCGCTATGTTCGCAACTCTTGGAGACGGTAAGGCCAACTTGGGTTTCAGTGGTCCTCTAGAATCCTGTCTCGAAAATATCTCACAGGCTGGTTTCGACGGAATAGAACTGAACTTCCTTGAACCAGCGAAAGTTGATGCCCGAGGATTGCAAGAAAACGTTAGGCGTCACAATCTTGAGATTTCGGCCTTTGCCACGGGCCTCACGCAGAGCAACCTAGGATGGAGCTTCACAAACCGCGACAAAACTACTCGTGAGAAAGCAGTGAACCGAATTGAAGAATTCATCCAACTGGCTGCCAAGCTTAGCGTCAAGGTGGTCGTTATTGGGCGGGTTCGCGGCAAGATCGAATCGACCGGGAACCGTGCAGAGCAGGAAGGTTGGCTGCTAGAATGTATGCAAAAATGCGCGAAACGCGCTGAGGAACATGATGTTTGTCTCGCAATCGAATCGATGAGCAAGACAACAACGAACGTCCTGAACACCGTTTCTGAGACGATAGCGTTCTTGAAGAAGTTGGGGTCGTCACACGTTGGAATACTCGCTGACACGTGGCATATGAGTGGAGAAGAAAACAGCATAACTGCTGCTCTGGTTACAGCTAAGCCTCACCTTTTTCACGTGCACTTCGCAGATAATCAGAGAAGAGCTCCAGGAACTGGAAGTCTCCATTTCGGCGAGATAGTCAACACCTTGAAGAGCTTATGCTACGACAAGTACACTACGGTGGAGTGCCTCCCATCACCTAGCCCAGAATTCATGCTTCGCAAGTCGTCGAGCTATCTAAGGTCACTGTTAATGTAGATTAGATCGAACAGAGGTTTGATCGTGAAAAAGAACAAAGTCAAGCAAGCTCTTGCCGAGGGTAAGACCGTGGTCGGAACTATGATAACAGAGATGAGGACGCCCGAAGTTGCCCGGTTACTGGCCGCTTCAGGTTTTGACTTCATTTTTGTTGACATGGAACATTCTGCCTACAGCTTTGAAAACCTGACGGAGATCGTCAGAACTGGCAAAGCCGTGGGTCTCACCTGTCTTGCCAGGGTTGCAGATCCGCAGTACCATTTGGTGGCGCGAACGCTCGATTCCGGAGCACAAGGGCTTCTAATTCCACGCGTGGAAACAAGGGAGGCTGTTGAGGACGTGGTGAGGTTTGCGAAGTACCCACCCTGGGGAGAGAGGGGTTTCGGTATCCGGTCGGTCGTGGGCGATTATGAGAAAGTGTCTGTGAAGGATCGCATCACAGAGCAGAACGAAGACACCATGATAATCCCACAGATCGAAAGGGTAAGAGCTATCGAGAGAATTGAAGATCTTATCTCAGTCAAGGGTGTGGACGTTGCCCTAATCGGGCCACAGGACCTGTCTATATCACTTGGTGCCCCGGGAGAACATAAGCATCAGAAGATTGTCGATGCGATCCGGAAGGTTGTTGACGCATGCGAGAAACATGGAGTGGTATCAGGGATCCACACACCCAACATTGAAGACTTGTTGTATTGGAAGGACAGAGGAATGAGAATGCTGACCTACTCCACCGAAGCAACATTACTCCAATCCGCGGCTTCTGAGGCTGTAGCTGAGATCAGAAAGGCCATTGGAAAATAGTTTGGATAAGATCTGCACAGATAATCAAGAATATGTACGGTTTTGAAGTAGGGAAGCAAGCGTGCATCACAATGATGAGGAATTGCCCGACTTTGTGCCGCATCAGAAGCTCATACAACAGATCGCTTCTAACTGTATATGAAAACCTAACGCTTGGAGGAACTCTACTAGACACGACACGGCCGACCCTCAAGATCTTGGATCTAGTGAGTTCAGACTCGAAAGTCCCCCGGATTAGTCAAGGATAGCCAGGCGTCTGTCGAGTCTTGAAAGCACTTCGCGCCCACGTTTAGTCACAGCAACAGTATCCTCCACGTTGAAAGTACCGAACCCGTAGATGTAGTATGGTATCTCAATGTTGAGAACCATATTCTCTTCTAAGAGCCTGTCGTTCTTTGGCGATATGAATGGCGGCTCATGTGGAATGATGCCCGTTCCGTGTCCGATATGATGTCGCCAATATTGCGGGAAAACTTCTCTTACAGTCTCTTGACCTACCTTGAACACGTCCGAAGTCTTCACACCAGGCCGTATTACTTCTATCGCCTTCCCTAGAGCGTTGGATACGGTTTCGTTGATTTTGCGTTGTCTGTCGTTGGGTTTTCCTAGAACAGCATCCCTTGACGTGTCGCAAGCGTAGTCCTCGTAGACCGCTCCAACATCTATGTGAAGAATCTCTCCTTTCTTAATCACATGATTCGAGTTCGGGTAAGTAGGAGCTCCTACCGCTCCACCCATTTCAACCCAGGCACAATCGGCTTTTTCATCAGCTAAAGCAATCCTCATCTCGTTTGCAACATCAAGCTCTGTGATCCCTTCACGCACCTTCCGGTGAGTATTCAAGAGCGCTCTCTCTGTAACTCTCAGCGCATTCGTAATTCGCTGGATTTCTTCTTCGCTCTTGATCATCCTCAGCTCGTCGAAAGTGCTTGAGGCCTTCCGAAATTCACAGGTAGGTGCTCTAGCCCTGACTCTATCGTAGAAATCAAGGCTTACAGTCCTTTCATCGATGCCTACTCGCTTCAAACCAAGCTCCGCGAGTATGCTGCTCATACCCTCGGCAGCGTCTTCAAAGTCTCCTGTAGTGTTCGAAGCACCCTCCACGTAATACTTCCCAAAGAACCGCGCTTTTCTTCTCCATTCCTCGTCGACGTAGTACTCATCTGACTTCGACACCAAGAGGACCGGCTCGCCGTCAAGAGGAAAAACTACAGAAGCAAAATCCTTAACGTCCATTGTCTGGTAGCCGCTCAGATAATAAACGTTCTCACGGGAGAATGCCACTAGGGCTTCGAGCCCTTGCTTGTCCATAAGCTCCCTGACTCTATCGGAACTCGCTATCATCACCCTTCACTCTTCTTTGCATCCTCGGACTCTATCTATTAGCCGTATTCTTTCCGGAGACGTTTTTCCATTTGACTTGTAACATCTGTCGTCTTCGCGCACGGCTGCATAAGTCATGTGTCGTAAGTTAGTATGCTATGTTCTGGGGGATACACTCTCTATCAAATAAGGAAGAGCGTGAAAGCACATATGTATTTGCCACCACAATGAAGTCTTGTGTGCATAGATCATGCAGACTGTGCAAGTCCCTCAACTCGCTTGGTATGGTGATACGCTACTCGATCTGCAATTTCCAGATGAATGGAAACTGCGCTACCGACCCATGAAAGGGCATGATCGGGAACCAATACAGTCAGATGAAATAAGGAAAGCCTTCCGAAACCCGATAGGCTCAAAATCAATAGGGCAACTGGCCCGCGGGAGGAAGGAAGCAGTTGTTATCTTCGACGACTTGACAAGAATTACGCGTTCAGCTCAGATCATGCCATATATCATTGAAGAGTTAAACGCAAATGGGATATCAAAGGATCACATAAGATTCATCTGCGCCTTGGGTGCTCATGGCGCATGCAATCGCATAGACTTTGTTAAGAAACTCGGCGAAGATATCGTCGAACAGTTCCCGGTTTACAATCACAACCCATTCTCAAACTTGGTAGAATTGGGAAAGACAGCTCGAGGAACACCGGTCGCGATCAATGGCGAAGTAATGACCTGCGACCTGAAGATCGGTGTTGGAACCATCGTCCCCCACCCTGAAGCCGGCTTCAGTGGTGGCGGCAAAATAATACTCCCAGGAGTTGCCTCAATAGACGGCTTGGTACACAATCATAGGGAAATTGCTGGATTGAAAAATGGCCTAAACCTTGAGGGACTGCCTGCTTCTGTCGGCTGGGGCAAGATAGAAGGCAACATTATGAGACAGGATTTTGAGGAAGCGGCAAGGATGGCGTCACTGGACATTAAAGTGGACGGACTCGTGAATGGACATGGCAAGATCACTGACGTTTTCGTTGGTGACTTCGTCGCTGAACATAGAGCTGCCGTTCAAATTGGAAAAGACGTCTACGCAACCCAACCTGTGGAGGATGCTGATATCGTTGTGGCAAACACATACGCGAAAGTTAACGAGGCGTCCTTGGGCGTCCGATCGACAGTCACGAAAGTCAAGGAAGGTGGGACCCTAGTCCTCGTGGCAAACGCACTCGAAGGTCAGGTAACCCACTACCTCTGCGGAAAGTTCGGCAAGAAGTCTGGAGGGCCACTTTACAGTCCATTCTTCGCCAAGTTCAACAGAGTCATAGTATTCGCACCTTGCAGAATTAGAGACCCATTCCTGCCCATCGCTGAGCAAGAATCGACGATTTGGACTAAAGACTGGAAAGAGGTCATTCAGATACTCGAGAATGCCCATCCAGGTAACCCTACTGTAGCCGTGTACCCAGAGGCAGAGATTCAAATAGATGACAAAGCGGTATCTTAGTGCGAAAGCATTAGGTTCAGTTGCCGTGAGCAAATGCAACCCATAACACCTTGATTCTGCTTAGGCTTGGGAAGGGGCTTCAAATGAATGGAAACACAACGTTCATTCCTACTATACTCATTTCATTGTAGGTCTCAGGTTAAGGGACGACTCTGAAGCAAATGTGATAGTAGAAGTCAAAGGATTCGAAGACGAACAGGATCGAGCGAAGAAAGCTGCCGCCTCCGCATTTAATTCGGTTGTGAACATGTCAACAGTTCTCGGCCCAATGTTAGCAACAGTAGTGATAGCGTTCGCGGACTATAGAGCCACCACGTACGTGGCAGCAGCTCTCTCATTTACATCGTGCATCATATCCAAGAAAATGAAAACCTGACCAGCGCCCTGATTCAAACGAATCAGGATCACATCATCACAGGATCACATCAGGATCCAACGCGAAGCGAATACAAGGTGCACTACCACAAAGTGCTTGTTGATGAAATGCGAACATCAAGAAGTTTTTCTATCGCCGAATAAACTGCCTTACGTGTGGCCGACTGACCACGACTAATGGTTAATGGTTTTGAATGCGGCCTTAGAATTCAGCAGACGATTCCAATGTCAAGATATTTGACCTAGGAAAATCTCCGACTCGTTAAGAACGAGCGCAGCGAACGTGACGATTCCAAGTTTGACGCAAGCCAATACTTGCCACAGGACCTTCAACTGAACGCAATTCCGCGACTGTACCCGCCTTACTTAGGTCTCGAGTTCCACGTTTAGTTAACTGAATTTCCCGTTCAATGTCGTAGAGAGACAGCTACGGACAGATTGATAGGCGGGGCTTCTCGTGTCTGGAAGACCCCCATCCTGAATCTTCAATGACCCGCCCCACCATTTGGTGAGTTCATGAACCCTGTTACTCATATTTGCTGTGTGTCTGCGGAGTACCCGCCCTTACCATACCGCAGAAGTGACCGGGACAGCTATCTGACCATTCGTTGGCTTCTGACATCTCACTTTGAGCATGCTACAAGGTATAGGTCTCCCACGTTTGTTCCAGTAGGACCTGTAATCAAATTATCGCTGAGCTTTCTGAAGAAATGGTAGGAGTCGTTTCTTGAAAGGAAATCCCTTGAATTCATTCCCCTGAGCTCGGCACGTTGCGCAGTCCTCCCGTCTGTTACTGCGCCAGCAGCCTTGCTGTTCCCATCGATGCCATCTGTGCCCAGGGTCGTGATAACGCAACCGTCAAGGTCGGCAATGGGCTCGACCGCAGAGAGCGCGGTCTCCTGATTTCTTCCTCCGATTCCTTCCCCTTTGACTTGCACTGTAGTCTCCCCTCCTATGATTACTGCTCCTGAACGCAGGACAACGTTGCCATGTCTTGTATGATCGCGGGCGACAGAAGCCAATAATCGTCCCATGCTCTTCGCTTCCATTTCCGCGCAGGAAGTCAGGATTGTAGACTGGATTCTATCCGCCCCGAGTGCTTTCTTGACCGCTTCGCAGGCTGTTCTGTTGTCTGCTATGATGACGTTGTGAACCCTCTGAAAGGCTGGGTCGCCGGGTTTCGGCGTTTCTGGAATCTCTCCCATCAGACCCTTCGTGAGATGATTTCGAATATTCTCGGAGACATGATTCCAGAGATTGTGCGCCTTCAAGATCTCCACCGCGTCGTTGTACGTGGTTGGATCTTCGACAGTTGCACCAGAAGCGATGTCTGCCAAGCGATTTCTTGGGACATCCGAGATTATCAAAGAGAGGATTGTGGAGGCACGGCAGATTTTGGCCAACCACCCACCTTTCAGTTTTGACAGATGCTTTCTGACAGTGTTAATTTCATGGATCGAGGTTCTGCTCTTGACGAGTAGTTCCGTTACCATCTGCTTGTCTCGTAGTGAGATCCCATCTTGAGGTGCAGGCAGCATAGCTGAAGCTCCGCCAGAGATCAGACATAATAAGAGTTCGTCTTCGCGCATCACGTTGAGTGTTCTGATGATTCTCTGGCTGGCCCTGGTTCCATCTCGGTCGGGAATCGGGTGGCCTGCGCTAAATATCTTCACATTGGCATCGAGGGCTGGGGGCTTGACCCCCTTGGGAATGACCAATATCCCGTAGACTGAGAAGCCTTTCAACATTTCGATCGCAGCACTCATCATCGCGGCACCTGCTTTGCCAAACGTGAGCACCACGACTCTCCTAAAGTCGGAGAGTGGAATCGAAATATTGCGAACGATAAGCTGCTTATCGCGAATACTGACCTGCCTTCGCATAGACCTAGCGGGGTCTACTGCGCTCAAGGCTTCCTCAAGCGCGCGCAAACAGAAATGCCGGACTCTCTGATTCGGCCGCGATCCCCCGTTGCGAATGAGTTGTTCTTTGTTCGCGATCATTCCTGCCATTCTCCATAGATATGTATCCGATATGATTTTCTGCCCATCTCTCGCAATGTTGACCGAAAGCCAACTTGCGACCCTCCGCACGACCTGACACACAGCGCTTCTTGGTTTGAAGGAGCATGTAGAGTACGGGGATTTGCGATCTGAAAGCAACTTATCGGCAACTGAACGCAGGTCTCGTCAGTTTTTCCATTAGGCTATGTGTGCGCAGAAATCGGGCTGTTGTCACGACGGTTTCGATCTTGTTCGATTTCGGTGGGGTTTATGCAGAAACGTCTGCCCAGTCGCCGAACGCATCTCTGAAGAGACATTCAACCTTTCACAGCATCCACCCAACGGGCTTGACCCGATGGAACAATAAGGAGTGGCTTTCGAGAAAGTGATCAAGAACTCACACGAACTTGAGAAGGAGTGCGGTAGGGGGGGCATCGTTCCGGTACTGCCAGCCCAAGCTTAGCGAGCCCTCTTGACGGTTTCTGGGTTGATAGGGTTCGCGGGCATCTCACCCTTCAATCCAGCTATCAGATTCTCAGCAGCCATCAACGCCATCTTAGTCCTAGTAGCCACCGACGCGCTCGCAATGTGAGGGGCAACAATCACATTATCCAAAGTAAGGAGTGGATGATCTGGTGGCAACGGCTCAGGTTCAGTGACATCCAAAGCAGCATAAGCGATCCTCCCATCACGGAGAGCATGGTACAAGGCCATGTTATCCAATATCGGCCCTCGGGAAGTGTTGACCAAGATACAGGTTTTCTTCATCAACTCGAATTGCCTAGCCCCAATCAGATGGTGCGTCTCGGGCGTCAGGTTTGTGTGCAAAGTCACAAAGTCGGACTCTGATAGGAGCTTGTCGAACTCCGTGTATTGGACCCCTAATTCCTCTTCAGTCTGTTTCTGCCTGTTAGGATCATAGTAAATTATTCTCATTCCGAAACCTTTGGCGCGCCTAGCAACGGCCACTCCGATTCGCCCAAGCCCGACAATTCCAAGCGTCGCCCCATGCACATCCTGCCCTAGCAGAATCATCGGACCCCAAGTTTTCCATTTGCCGGCCCTCACAACTTTGTCCCCTTCGACGACACGCCTCGCGGCTGACATCAGCAATGCAAAAGTGAAGTCAGCCGTCGTCTCCGTAAGTACGCCGGGAGTGTTGGCTACGATTATGCCTCGCTTCGTCGCGGCCTCCATGTCTATGTTGTCGAAACCAACAGCATAGTTGCTAATCACCTTCAATTTGGGGGCTTTATCCATGAGGTCCGCGTCTATCTTGTCTGTGAGAAGTGAAACCAGTCCTTCAACATCGCTGATGTTGCTAGTGATTACCTCCCTCGGTGGCGGCAATTCGCCGTCCCATGTTTTAGCGTCGCAGAAGGAGTTGATTCGCTCCATAGCTGGTTTCGGAAGCATCCTCGTGATGTAGACTCTGGGCTTCATGCTGTATCGCGTCATTGATTTTCTAGAGCAGGCTCCACGCCTTCCTCCAAACCCTCTTAGGGTTCGCTATGACCGTATAAGTTTTCTCGCCTGGAACGGGTTTGAGTTCGAAGCCGATAGCTGGGGAGACTTCACGCGCGGCTTTCGGAATGTACCCTACGTCAAGCAAGGCACGCAGGAACTCGACAAGTTGCGGAATATCGTTCTCCCCTCCATGAAAGTTAAACCTGGGATGCTTATCCCCATACGCTGGGTGCTCTGGAACCTTCACACAGTTGCCAACATGAACATGAATCAAATGGTTCCGAAGCATGCGTAAGGCTTCCGCAGAAACTCCACTCCACATACATGGAACGCCTGGCTAGTGCGATCAAGAAGCACATGGATTACGTGATCTATCGCCCGTGCGAAAGATTCGGCGATCTCGGAGTACTCCATGACTGATCGCAGGCTGGCATCGACCTATCATTCCACTCGAAGCCTGCGAAGACGGATCTGTGCTGCATAGCTTTCTATCTCGTCTCGAACGTCGAGGCAATCGCAAGATTCGTACAGACTCGGATCATTACCAACAGGCCAGCTTCTGCTGGTAAAACAGCAGGAATGCATTCATTGTCTCACCAGTCAAACCTTGTTCGTAAGTGCCCATCAATCGTTTGAGGTGGGTTCGTTGATTGCGCACACTTCAAGGCTCTTGCGGAATCTATGCATTTTACACTTCTTGCTTCTGATAAACTTGGTGTCCTATACCATGACATGTGGAACATCTGCGAAGTAGACTTCTGCTGGTGTTGAATAGTTTAGGGCCATGTGTGGGCGTTCATAGTTGTAGTATTGGATGAATTTCCTGTGGAGTTGGAATCTGGAGTGTTCCTGGTCGTAGGTTCGGAACCATCGTTCAATCTTGCCCTGCGTGGTGGGTTTACCGATTCCTCCGAGTATGTGCCTTATCGAGTTGGCTTCACAGTAAGCGTCGAAGCCTGATTCGCCTATCACGGCTTTGACGGTTTCGTCTGGGGTTCTGTGGATTGTGTTGGGTTTTCTGGGTTTATCGGTGAGGTTGTCGAAGCCTCCGTTCTCGTAGCGGCTCCACCAGTTGTAGAAGGTTCGTCTCGGAATCTGAACGGCGGTGCATATCTCGCTTACCGAGACCCCCTCCCCATGTCTTCGTATGCACCAGCCTCGCAGCTTCACAATGTCTCTCGGCCGGTTCATGCAGGCACACTCATTCCCTCAGCTTATCTATGTGTGCCATATGTGGTGTGATAACAGACTTGTTCTTGGGGAGAGAAGTGGAGAAGGTGGAGACTACATCTCCATGAAGTCTTCCGCCTTCTGTGGTTCCGGCGGGAGACCCTTCCGCTTCCGTATATCTGCAATTACCTGCATTATCAATGATTGAGGCACCGGCGCCCAGCGAGAGAACTCTAGACCCCAGAAGGCTCGTCCTTGTGAAGCGCCCCGCATCACTTCTGAGAGATCGAATGTTTCCGCTGTTGGCAACTCTCCCACAACGTAGACAAGATGGCCGCGTTGCTCGACTGATAGGATTTTGCCACGCTTTTGCGAAATCACGCTTGTAGCTGCCCCTAGTAGTTCGGGTGGGATTTTGACGGTGATCTTCTGGACGGGTTCCAACAGGATTGGGTCCGCGTTCAGGAAGGCGACGAAGAAGGCTCTTCGGCTCATGGGCATGATCTGCGCTGGCCCACGGTGGACTGGGTCTTCGTGGAGTGAGACATCGGTGATCTTCATCTTAATGCCTCGAATCTGTTCATATGCTAATGGCCCTTCCTTCAGGCCCCAGCGGTATCCTGCGATGATCATCTCTTTGACTTCCTGCACGTACTGTGCGCCCTTGGTCACCTCGACCAGCATGTTGCTTCCTTCGTCAACGCTCCAAACCCCGCGAGCTTCGTCAGGTGGCCAGCCTTCCTC
>Ga0315277_10002281_pt1 | contig 26877 bp, 21 predicted proteins | sample YL17G05_15_MG_FD_203695 | JGI IMG/M metagenome (GOLD analysis project Ga0315277, IMG submission 203695) | Sediment microbial communities from Yellowstone Lake, YNP, Wyoming, USA - YL17G05_15 | ecosystem: Environmental > Aquatic > Freshwater > Lake > Sediment | place: USA: Wyoming | collected... | reverse complement strand
AATCTTTTCGTCGCCTTCGCCGAACCAGGACGGGCTGCGCGTCCGCACGCTCAGCACGGTCCCCACGTAATGGCCCTTCCCCTGGGTGTCGAGCACGACATAATCCGTCCCCTTTTCCGCAGGATACTCCTGGCGGTACTGAGCGTAGAAATAGGGTGCGTCCTTGGCGATCTTCTTCTTTCGCACCCAATCGATGTTATAGTAGAGCAGGCTGATCGGTTTTTCGCTCTCGTTGACCACTTCGATTTTCGCCGATTTGCGGAAGGGCATGTGCCAGAAGCAGTTGTAGGAGTCGGCGTCCTCGACGATGACGGGCAGACTGATCACCTGGCTTCGTTTGCCGAAGCTGTTGGCGAAGAAGTCGCCGACCGGGGCCTCGACGCCGGGGCGCTCGCTCCCGTCCCAGTACATCCGCAGGAGCATTTCCTGGTGGTTGGCCGAGCCGTTCTTGGCCCAGCCCTGCGGCTCGGGACCGAGGAACGTCATCCAGATGTGCGTGATGACACCCGGCCCCTTCACGTCCATCAGGACCTTGGTCTGGCCCGGAGGGACAGTGCTGTTGTCGCTGTTGCTTTGCGGGTCGGGGTCGCCCTTCAAGCCGTACTGGCTGTCGGCCTTGAGTTTGCCTGTGGAGGTCTCCCGCATGCTCCGGCCATCGTGCGGCCGAGCCAGATCCGCCAGAAAATCGGCACGTGAAGGAGGTGAGAGCCACATCAAGAGCAACAGACCAAGAACCAGTGTCAGACGCATCTTCAACGCTCGATTCCAAATCTCCATCATCTGTTCACTCCTTCAGTTATCCAACCGGACTTCTACTTGCACCCACAGCACGTCCAACGCTTGACCAACTCACGCGTCGCCGGGCGGTGCATCCCCTGCTACGCTTGCCCGGGCACAGGAATCACGTTCTCCTGCGGCGCCACGACTGTTCCCTGCTCGAAATCCAACGCGGTCGGCTTGAGCGTCAGGTTATACCACTGGCTCTTCTCGTTCTTTGTCAGGTCCGACCAGCGGACGATCTGCCCGGTGTACGCGGAGATTCGCCCCATGATCGCCACCATGGTGGCCTCGGCCACGCTGCGGGCCTCGTTCAGCGGCTTGCCCTCGCGAATGCTCTTGATCAGGTCACGATGCTCCTGAACGTAGGGACCGCCCTTCTCCTCGAAGTCGGGCACGGCCACCTGCTTTCCCGTGAGCTTGCCGTCGCCCCAGACGGAGCCCCCGGCGCCGATGAACTGCTCGCTGACCCGGGTGAAACACCCGTTGACCTGCCGGCACATGCTGTGCACGATCACATCATCGCCATAGTCGAAATCGACACTGAAGAAATCGTACTGATTGCCGCCCTGCCGACGGGCCCGCCCGCCAAAGCCCAGCGCCAGTTCCGGCGGCCGGCCGATGAACCAGTTGGCAACGTCCAAATTATGGACATGCTGCTCCACAATGTGGTCGCCGGACATCTGACTGAACCTGTACCAGTTGCGTACCATGTATTCGGCATCACTCCAGCCGTTGTCACGTCGCATCGGCCTGGAACTACCTCCGCCGCACCACCAGACGCGGCCGCCCTTGATCCTGCCGATCGCGCCTTGGGAGATCGCGTGGGCGTTCTGGAGATATTTGGCCTGATGCCGCCTCTGCGTCCCGGCGCCGAGGGCGAGCCCCCTTTGCCTCGCCAGCTCACCGGCCGCGATGACCTTTCGCATCCCAGGCGGATCGACCCCGGCCGGTTTTTCCATGAAGGCATGTTTGCCCGCCTGGATCGCCGCTTCCAGGTGCACGGGATGGAAGCAGACCGGCGTCGCGATCAAAACGAGATCCACGTCTCTCAACGCCAGCAGCTTTTTGTAGCCGTCGAAGCCCAGGAACGTGGTCTCCGGCGTCACCTTCATTCTCCGGCCGGCGGACGAGCCGCCTTTCTCGCACCACTTTTTGATTGACGCCAAGCTCGTATCGATCCTGTCCTGAAAGACATCGGACATCGCGACGATCTCGACGCCGTCGTCTGCCTCCAGGCAGTTGGTCGCAGCGCCGGCGCCCCGGCCGCCGCAGCCGATCATGCCGACCCGGACCCGGTCCGAGCCGCCGGCATACGCCCGATTGGAGAGCCCCAAAGGCAAGGCCGCTAACGACGCCACGGCCGTTGCTGACGTCTTCATGAAATCTCTTCGTGAACAGTCTGTTGATTGCCTCTTCATGTTGTCCTCGCATTCACTGGCACACGGTTCTATACATCACATACCTTGACCGCCTGGACGAGCGACTCGATCGGGTCTTTCACCGGGCTGTATTCGTGGGCCACGTAACCCTGGTAGCCGCTCTCGACAATCGCTCTCATCACCGGTGGGTAGTAAATTTCCTGATTCTCATCGAGCTCGTGGCGGCCCGGCACGCCGGCGGTGTGGAAGTGGCCGATGTACTGAATGTTCTTCTTGATCGTGGCGATCAGGTCGCCCTCCATGATCTGCATGTGGTAGATATCGTACAGCAGCTTGAACCGAGGCGAGCCCACGCGCCGGCACAGTTCGAAGCCCCACGCGGACTTGTCGCACATGTAGCCGGGGTGGTTGACTTTGCTGTTGAGCAATTCCATGCAGATGGTCACGCCGGAGTCCTCGGCGATCTTCACCGCCTCCTTGAGAATCGCCTGACAGTTGTCCATGCCCTCGGCGTCGCTGATTCCCGCCCGGTCGCCGGCCATCGTGATCACGTTCGGCCACTTGTATTCCGCGGCGGCCTTGATGTTCGTCTTGAACTGCTCCATGAACTTGGCGTGCATCGCCTTGTTGTTCAGGCCGTCCTTGATCGACCCCGCCCCCGGCACCATTGTCGCCACGAGAGCATATTTCTTGAGGACAGGCCACTCGTCCGGCCCCATGAGATCCCGCCCGACCAGTCCCATCTCGACCAGCAGCTTGGCCGTCTGCTCCCGGTCCAGCTTGGCCTTCGACAGGCACCCGCCGCAGATCGACTGCTTGATCCGCCCGTTCTTGACCACCTTGCCGGTTTGTCCCCGTGCAACGCCGGACAGCGCTGTCGCCCCAATCATTGCTGCCGCCCCGGCAAGCACGTCGCGGCGTGAGACTTGGTCCTTGCGTGAGTTCCTCTGCATGTGGTTCATCTCATGTCCCTTCCCAAAGCCAGGTTTTGCGAAACAATGTGACATTCAGCCGCCCATGCTATCACCGGGGCCTCTATCATTCAACACCTGGGCTGGCATGATATTGACAGAAAGCTCCGTGCTCGGTACCAGTGGGTTCATGAGAAGACTTCGTGTTTCCGGGTTGGTGAAGTTTGCGAAGCGGGTCAGGCAGGAGCTGGCCGGGCCGGTCTCGACCGAGCGGCTGGCTCAGCTTCGAAGGCAGATCGATGAGACTATCGGGAGCATCGAGCAGGTTGCAGGAGATGAAGGCGTCCGAGTCCAGAGCCTGCCGCTGCCTTCACGCAAGGCCTATCAGTTCCTCAAGGGTCTGGACCTCAGTGCCGTTGCCACGGAAGATACCTCGTCTGCGAGCAGCGTCCCGCCGGACAGCGTGTCGTTTCGCGGCCTGCAGAGCTACTTCGATGATCTTTTGAACCGGATCGCTCGAACCAGTGACCCCTCGCAACTGGAAGAGATCTACGAGGAGATCGTGGCTTCGAGTGAGAACATTGAGAACGGGATCAAGGTGAAGAATGCCCTGCCGGAGCAGCTCAAGAGGCCGGCGAGAGAGATGCGAGGCTGGCTGGCCTATTTCTCGCAGAGAGAGAATTTCGAGGAGTACTGTGCCGCTGTCCGAAGGGCGGGACCCATCTTTCGCGAGGCGTGCACCTGGCCGGCGGCAAAGTCGGCTGCGATCCTGGTTCATTTCCGTCCCCAGCAGGGACTGTACCATGTCCGCGCGTATTCCGATGCGATCTTGGTGCGCCTGCCCACGCCGATGATTTGCTTCGACGAACGTCTCTTGCGGGCCGTGGCCGAAATGGCGTTCAAAAAGGGAGGTGACAGGAAACTCGTGCATGATGCCACGAGCGGCGAGCCTTATCAAAGGATCGCCTCGGAGTTGGAACTGCTCGGTGGCATCGTGGCACAGACGCGAGGGATGCACCATGACCTGGCGGTATCTTTCGACCATGTCAACGCCGCCTATTTCAACGGGGACATGAGCCGGCCTCGTCTCGTCTGGAGCCGGATCTTCGCGGCCCGCAAGTTCGGCCACTACGAGCACGCCCACGACACTGTGATGGTGAACATGGTATTGGACCGAAAGACCGTGCCGGAATTTGCGGTCGATTTCATCGTGTACCATGAGCTCCTGCACAAGCAGTTGGGCATCGTTTGGCAACGTAACCGAATGGCCGTCCACACCCCGGAATTCAGGGAACGGGAACGCAAGTTCAAACAGTACGACCAGGCAAAAGCCCTTTTGAGAAAGCTCGCATCGGAACGGTGAGTCAATTATGATTCTGCTTCTATGAGTGGACATATGCACGGGAAGAACAAGCCGGCTCAAGGTCGGATCGCGCGACGGGAGTTCCTGGCAGGATCGGTGCTCGCCGCAGCACTGGCGGCCGGCTCGGAGCATCCGCAAAGCACAACCTCTGGAGATAAGAACATGACGGCAGTGATTACCCTGCGGGAGAAGTTGTTGGAGTGCCTGGGCGGACCGTGGCCAAAACCGTGCGAGCTGAAACCGGTGACCCGTGAGACAATCCGCAAGGAGGGCTACCGCATCGAGTCGGTGACCTACGAGGTGGAGGCGGGCGACCGCGTGCCGGCGATGCTGCTCGTCCCCGACGGCGTCGACGCGAGTCATCCGGCCCCCGCCGTGGCGGTCTGGCACCAGCACAACGGCGAGTACCATCTGGGCAAAACCGAGCCGGCCGGACTGGCGGGCAACCCGATGCACCACACAGGCGTCGCACTGGTCAAAGAAGGATACATCGTGCTCTGTCCCGATGCTTTGTGCTTCGAGGAGCGGCAGAGTAAGGACCTGCGGGGCGGAGACTGCGAGCGATTCGAGTTCCTGCGCTACGTGGTGGCCGGCAAGTGCATGGCGTGGAAAAACATTCTCGACATGCGGCGGGCAGTAGATTACCTGTGCACGCGGCCGGAGGTGAAGGCCGACCGCATCGGCTGCTATGGCCACTCGATGGGCTCGACGCACACCTGGCTCGTCGGCCCGTGGGAGCCGCGGCTGGCCTGTCTCGTCGGCAACTGCTGTCTGCCCACCTACGCCGCAATCCACCGCACGCATATCCTGCACTGCTTCCCGAACTTCATCCCGGGTTGGTTCCAGTACGGCGACACGCCGGATATCGCGGGCCTGATCGCCCCCCGGGCGCTGCACCTGAATTTCGGCGAGCTGGACGACGGCAGCCCCATTCAGGAGGTCCGCGAAGGCATCAAGACCATCGCCCGAGCCTACGAGCAGGCTCGCGCCCCGGACCGCTTCAGCTACTACATCGAGCCGGGCGCCGGCCACATCCTATCGCAAGAGATGTGGCGGCGGACCCGCGAATGGTTCCGCAAGCATCTTTCATCCTGAGCAGCCGTGAGTTGAGGAACATTCCATATGACTCGGCAGTTCTGTATCATATCGCTGGTAGTGTTCATCGTCGCCATCTCCTTCCGAATCTGCCTGGGCCAGGGGACATATCAGGTTAAACTGACTCACCCGCGGCTGTTCATTGAGGATGTGCGGGAGCTGGCAAAGCGGTGCGACGGGCCGCTCGCGGAGGATTACCGGATCGTCAAGCAACGCGCGGATGAAGCGGTGAAGAGAGGCGGAATACAGTACATCACCAATCCATGGTCGATCCCCGACGACCTGATGAACTGCGGCATCGCCTATCTCGTGGAACGGGAGAATGGGCGCGACGGCCGCCCGTACGCCGAGACAATCATCAAACAATGGGGCGACGGCAGTATTATTTCAAATCGCGAGGGCAGTCACTTTGGCTACCACCCCATCGCCTACGACTGGATCTACGATGCGTTGACGCCGCAGCAACGGGTGCTGTTCGGCGATGCCCTTGGCTCCTGGCTGCGGTTCTTCACGGACAAGCCCGAAATCCTGCTCAAGTGGGGCCACTGGGAGTACAACCAGACGTGGGGCCCGATTCACCTGAACATCGGCAACAGCCGCGACTCGATCACGCAGAAACTTCTCATCGCGCTAGCGATTCACGGCGCAGGCACGGCGTACGAGGCAGACGCCAAGAGTTTTCTCGATTCCTGGAATCAGCGGGTGCCGACGGAGTGTATCGCGGCGTTCGACCGGATGGGCGGCGTCTGGTCGGAATCGTACGGGCATGGCGCCTATGGACCGGTGACGGTCATCCCATACGCTTTCCATGCGTGGCGCACAGCTACGGGCATCGACCTGTTCAAGCAGTTGAAGCCCTGGGGTTACCCGGCGGAATCGCCGCGATGGGTGGCGTACACGATGATGCCTCACAACGAGCGTACGGCCTGGATCGATGACGGCGACGGATCCCGGCCGGCCGCGTTTGCGCGTGCCGCGCCGATGCTTCGCGACAGCTTGTCACAATGGTTCGCAGATCGGGGCACGTCGTGGTTGCGAGAGCGGTGGCAGCGCGTGGCGTGCTACGATCCCTCGATCCAGGCGACGCCGCCGGACACGCTGCCGCTGGCCTATCTCTTTCCCGGCGCGGGGCACGTGTATATGCGAAGCGCCTGGAACGACCCCAACGCGACTTGGGCCTTCTTCGGCTGCGGCCCGCAGTTCGCCGGCCACTCACGCGATGACGAGGGCCATTTCCTGATCTCCAAGCGAGGCACGCTCGTCTCGCGCCAGGGCGGACAGGGCCACAACGACACGGATTACTATGCCGGCGGCTCGCTGATCTACAACATCGTCACGATTTTCGACCCCAACGAGAAATTCCGGCGTGACAAGAGCAATGAGAACGACGGCGGCTTTCTGCGGCATGTCTACGAAGGGGGCCCCTTTCCTCGCGAGCGAGGCCACATCGTGGCCTTCGAGCACAACCAGGACTACACCTACGCCGCCGCGGATATCACCAAAGGCTACAGCGACAAGAAAGCCCGCGAGGTGACACGGCAATTTCTGTACCTTCGAGGCGAGCGCGAGTTCTTCATCGTCTTCGACCGCGTGGAAGCGACCCGCCCCGACTTCCGGCGTCATTTCTTCCTCCATGTCCCCGCCGAGCCGGAGCATCAGGGCGATTGGCTGACGTGGCTCAGCGTGCCCGAGGCCGATGGCGACAAAGAGGTGCTGTCGCACGGCCGGTCCCGAATGTTCCTGCACACCCTGTTGCCGAACAAGGCCGAGGTTGTGATTCGAGGCGGTCCGGGCCAGGAGGCGTGGGGCCATCCGCTCGAACCGACGGCGCAGTATAACCACATGACCGAAGGCAGGAAGAGGCCGCCGATCTGTCCCTGGCGGATCGAAATAGCCGATCCGAACAGCGGAACTCGCACCCTCTTCCTGCACGTCTTCGAGATCGCCAATGAGCAGGCTCACCAGCCGGGCGAGGTGTCATTCGTAACGCCGGCAGGCATCGACATTGCCGGCCGATGGCAAGTGCGATTCAATCCCGCCGGACTGCTCGGCGGAACCGTAGGCAATAAGCCTCTGACGACAACCGTCAAAACTGAAACACAGTATCCATAGAGTTGCGAGTGATTGGAGGTACGATGCTATGATGAATCGTCGCGAATTTCTGCAAACGGCTGCACTGGCGGCCTCTGCCCTGCCGCTGTCGGCCACAGCGGCGCAACCGTCATCGTCTGCGCAAGGCAAGCCCAAAGTCGGCTGCCTGAGCTGGTGTTTCCACAGTCTGGGCCCCGCGGCCGACCCTGAGCCGGCCATCGACGTCATCGGCCAGATGGGCTTCGACGGCATTGAGCTGATCGTGACGGCACGCAGAGACCTCAAGGACTTCTGGACGGATGCCCGGATCGAACGGCTCAACCAGAAGCTCCAGCGAAACAAATTGCGTGTCTCGCAGTTCGCCGCGTTCCAGCCGGTGGTCGAGGACCTGTCGAGCACGGAACCGGCGGCCCGCGAGCAGGCTTTGAACTATTTCGAGGCGGCTTGCCGAATCGGCAAGAAACTGGGCGCGCCGATCGTGAATATCGTGGCGCCGTGGGCCCGCGAGCTGAAAGGACCGACGGAGTACCTGCCCCGCTACTATGAGATCGAGAATCCCAAGCCGGGCGAGAAATACCACATCGACATCGCCGAGGGGTTCGACTGGGACCGGGTGTGGAACACCTACGTGGAGACGACGAAAGCCTGCCTCTCGCGAGCCAAGGCCCACGGCCTGAAGTTCTCTATCGAGCAGCATACGCATTGCTTAGTCCCGGACGCCGCGTCGTTCCTGCGATTGTGGGACCAGATTCGCGACGACGATCTGGGCTACAACATCGACGTGGGCTGGACGCTGCTTCAGCGCGAGTACCCGCCGGTCGCAATTCACAAGATCGGCAAGCACCTGATGAACGTGCACATGCGGGATATCGACGGCGTGATGCGCCAGTTCCCGGCCTTCGGCCGGGGCGTGATGGACGTCCAGGCGATCGTCACGGCCCTGAAGAACGTCGGCTTCAACGGCTTTGCCTCCATCGAGCAGGACGGACACCCGGGCGACCCCGACATCCGAGACACCTGCCGTGAGTACTTGCGAATCATGCGGGAGTACATATGAGATCCTGTCGATTCCTCACCCTGGCAAAGTGCCTCGCCCTGGCAGCATCGTTGCCGGTCCTCACCGATTGCGGGCTGTGCCAATCTTCAATCCGCAATTGGACGCCTGCGGGCTTGTCAGGTGGAGGGGGCATGTTCTCCCCGGCGATCTCCCCGGCGGACCCGAATCTGATGATGCTCAACTGCGATATGAGCGCCGCCTATGTTTCTGAGGACGGCGGCCACAACTGGCGAATGATCCACCACGCCCAATTGCGAACCGACACCCAATGCCGGCCGGCCTTTCATCCCTCCGATGCCAACGTGATCTACGCCTCCTCCGGCGGCCGCTTGCGTATCAGCCACGATAAGGGCCGGACTTTTGAGGCCATCGGCAATCTCAAGGAATCGCTCAGCGGCGAAATCGCGATCAATCCCTCCGACGCGAATGTCATGCTTGCAGGCACGCGCAACGACCGATGCTGGCTATCGCGAGATGCGGGCGCGACGTGGACCGCCTGCTCCGGCCCACAGGGCCAAGTTATCGGGTTTCATTTCGACGGCCGGACTATGTTCGCCGCTACAGACAAGGGCATCTGGCGGTTGGACGACACCGGGCAGACCTGGACGGAAAAAAACGACGGACTGCCGTGGAAGGAGATTCAGGGATTCAGCGGCGGGTCCGATCCGAAGACGGGTGTCACAATGCTTTATTGCACTGTGCCAAGCAAGGACGAGAATGGCGTTTTCAAAGGCGGCGTCTACCGCTCCCGCGATCGCGGCCAAACTTGGCAATCCGCCATGGGCGCCGGGACCCACACGAGCATTGGCAAGAAAGATCAGTGGTCTTACGGCCCCATCGCTCAGTACCGGCAGATCCTGACGACCGACGCCGCACCGCTGACCGTCTACGCCTTAAACACGAGCACCGGCTTCCATCCCCCCTACCACGAGACGGTGTACCGCAGCGACGACGGCGGCGAAACCTGGCGTGCCACGTTCTACCAGGACCCGCGCTTCGCACAGTACAACGTCGCTCCGAACTACGTCACGGCATCGGCGGGACAGTCGTACAAGGGAGGCGACACGCCCTTCGGAGCCGCGATCTGCAACAGCGATCCAGGCCGGCTGATCCTCGTGTACAGCCAATCCTGCATCACGCACAACGGCGGCGACTCGTGGTTCACCGGCGACACTTACCCGGCCCAGGGCCAGACGCCGAAGCCGGGCTCTGCATGGGTCTGCACGGGCCTCGTGGTCACCACGACGTGGAACTACTACATCGATCCCCTCCAGGCCAACCGCCACTATATCGCGTACACGGACATCGGTTTCGCCAGGTCCGTCGACGCCGGCAAGACGTGGATCTGGTGGGACAAGAACTCCTGGGCCCCGTGGCGAAATACCTGCTATGAGATGGCGTTCGATCCCCAGACGCCGGGCAAGATGTGGGGCGGCTTCTCCGACGTGCACGACATTCCGAACGACAACATCATCTCCGAGCGTCATGGCCACAACGGCCCCGGCGGCGTGTGCATCTCACGCGATTTCGGCGCCTCGTGGAAGTCGGAGGCCCAGGGCCTGCCGCTTCGACCGGTGACGGGAACCGTGCTCGATCCGAAAAGCCCGAAAAACGCGCGGACCCTGTACGCCGGCGTCTTCATGGAAGGCGTGTACAAGTCCACCGACGACGGCAAGACGTGGATGCTGAAGAAGAACGGTTTGGGCGACCCGCTGAATATGCGCGTCTCACGCGTGATTCTGCACAAGGATGGAACGCTGTTCGCGATGATCTGCGCGATGCGGCCGGCCCGTGGCAAGCCGCTGGCGCCTGAAGGCGTCGGCCTGTACCGATCCAGGGACGGCGCGGAAACCTGGGAGAAGGTCAACGCCTCGCGTCTCTTCCTCTACCCCAAGGACTTCGCGGTCCATCCGCAAAACAGCAACATCATCCTCGTGGGCACGTGCGATGCGGGCGGCGGCGATCAGTCCGGCGGCTTGTACCGCACGGAGGATGGCGGCAAGACCTGGGAACGCATCGGCCGTCAGGGCTCGCAGACCTTCGGCGGGTACTTCCACTCGAAGCACGAAGGCTGGATCTACATGACGCTCACCGAGGGCGCCCCCGGCGCGGGCCTGTGGCTCTCGCAGGACAACGGCCGAACCTGGCAGCCCTTCGAGGATCTCCCGTTCTCCAACGTCCAGCGACTGACCTTCGACCCGTCCGACGACAGCCTGATCTACGTCACCACCTTCGGCGGCAGCATCTGGCGCGGCCCAGCGACACCGCACGTCGAATGACAATCTTCCAAGAGGCACAGCCGTGTTGCGGTGACACAGCCAAAAGGAGGCAAGAACAAATGAGTATCCCCCAGATGACGTCGAGTTCCCCTGAATCTCCGCCGGGGATTACGCGGCGAACACTCCTGAAGGGCTCGGCGGCTGTGGCGCTGGGAGCGGTGGCGCTCTCGTCGGTACGCGGCGTGGCCGGTGAGGAGGCTGCACCCGGCGCGTCGAGCGGGCCGCAGGCAAAAGGCAAGGTCATCGACTGTCACGCGCACTTGACGCATCACAGCCGCTCGAATTGGGAGGCGGACGACCGCAAGCTCATCGAGGCAGCGGACAAGCTGGGAATCGAGCAATTGTGCTGCTCGACGCTCACGCCGCGATGGCCGGCGAGCCTCGAAGGCTTTCGGGAATGCAATCAGTGGACGGTCGAGGGGATGCGGCGATTCCCCGGGCGGGTGCTCGGCTACTGTTACGTCAATCCCGGCTACGGCCGCGAGTCGCTGGAGGAAATCCGCCGCTATGTGGGAGACCGCGGCTTCATCGGCATCAAGCTCTACAACGAGTACACCTGCACCGAGCCGGTTGTCTTCCCCGTCGTGGAGCTGGCAATCGAGCTGGGCGTGCCAATCCTGCACCACGCGTCGCACTCCCACTACTTCGTGGAGGAGCAGCCGCGTCTCACCGACGGCGGGCACCTCGCGGAGCTGGCCCGCCGCTACCCGGAGGCCATGCTCATCTGCGCCCACATCTCCGGCGGCGGTGACTGGGAGTGGACAATCAAGGCCGCACGCCACGCCCCGAACCTCATGCTCGACACCAGCGGCAGCGTCACAGACGCCAACACAGTGGACATGGCAGCGGCCATCGTCGGCGTGGATCGGCTCGTGTTCGGCTGCGACTCGTCCATGACAGCGGGCATCGGCAAGATTCGCGGGGCGGACCTGAGCACGCAGGACAAGGAGAAGATCCTGGGCGGGAACATGATGAGACTCCTGGGGAGGCGAAAAGCATGATCATCGATGTGAATGCCTATCTCGGCCATTTTGCGTTTCGCCGGCTGCGGCACAATACGGCCGCGTCGCTGCTGGCGTTGATGGACTCCAGGAAGATCGACAAGGCGGTTGTCTCCAGCGCCGCCGCCATCACCTACCGTAACGCCCAGGCCGGCAACGAAGAGCTGGCGGAGGAGGTCAAGAGCCACCGCGACCGGCTGATCCCGTTCGCCGTCATCAATCCGTTTTACGCCGGCTGGCAGGACGATCTGAAGATCTGCCACGAGGAGTTCGGCATGACGGGCCTGCGCCTCTACCCCAAGTGGCACAACTACAGCCTCTCCAGCCCATCCTGCCGGGAGCTGGTGACCGCCGCGACGGAACGAGGCATGGTCATCTCCATTCCCATCCGCGTAGAGGATAACCGTGAGCGAAGCTGGCTGCTGAACATCCCCGACATCCCGTTGGAAGAGATCGTCGAGCTGGTGAAGGCTCACCCGAAGTCACGTTTCATCCTGCTCAACGGCCTCGGCTACACAGGCAGCCCGCTGGGTCGAAAGGACAACGGCCTGCCCACCAACTACACCGTCGAGATCTCCCGTCTGAGCGCCGTCCTGGCCAACGAGATCGGTCAGCTCATTACAAACCTGGGCGCCGAGCGGATGATGTTCGGGACGGGCATGCCCTTCAACTACCCCGACCCCGCACTGGTAAAACTGGAGGTCCTGGACGCAACCGAGCCGGACAAAGACAAAATTCGCTGCCGGAGCGCAGTGACCTGGTTGCGTCTGTAACACAATGATTGTCGACAAGCCCTCGTTCACCGCCAACTACACAGAAGGATGGCAGCAGCACCCGGGCTTTGCCAACTTTTCTCTTCTCTTCCCCTGCGCTTTTTAGCTTTACAATCGATCGCCAACCGTCCATAATCAACCACGGATTGGATGGCCCCCGACCCATGAAAGATGAGAGGCGTTGAATGAGGCCGTTGGGAATACTGGGTGGCGAGCGAATGTAGCTTATGTTTTTGGTCCACCCAAAATGACCAATGCCGTTTGGGAGAGCCATAATGGGAGACAACTCTATGGCGGTAGGCAAGGTCAGTCCTTGGATCAAAGGCATCGTTGACACCCTCGTCGGAGCATCACTCATCCGTCAGTCATCTATCCCTACAGAGAATCGCCTCGTGGTTATCCTGGTTGACACGGCCTTCGAAACGGCCTGTCGGGCTTATCTCAAGTACAATGCGAAGATACACTTGGATCAGAACCATTCGCACAGAGACAACATGGTAAAGGCGGTACGTGCTAAACTTCCGCTGGTCGATGCAGCGGTATGGGACAGTATCGACTACTACTACCAAGAAATACGGTGCGATTTCTACCATCAATCGGCTGGCAAGACCCTGACAGACAGTGACCTCTTGGACTACCAGGAGACTGTAGAATTCGTGATGGATCACGCCTTCGGCATCCGCGTAGCTGAGTTGGTCAAAGCCGAAGTCACGGTAGTTACCCCACCTGATAGCCCAACGCCTCAGGCTTTACCCACGGTTGCTTCCTTGACTGACGTGGATGACGACAGGGACAAGGTCCTTGTGGCAGTAGCTCAGGTCCTTCCCTCGTCTGTCGAGCAAGTGAATAGTCACCTTCGCCAACAGGGTGCAAGCTTGAGACTCAAAACACAGGACTTCACCAGTATTGTCGCCAGGAACAGTGGCACGAAGAAGTTCTACTTCTTCAACAAGGAACTTCGCCGCTGGGAACCATCGGCGCTAGGTAGATTCCGAATCAGTCAAATCGCGAAAGGACAAACCGATGAGTGATAAGTACACGTTGACAGAAGTGCGAGCAGAAATCCATCCTGGGGTGACGGTGATCGCGAGCGTCTCCACGCTTGACGGCCTTGCGTCGCTACTCGAGGATCTGAAGGCGCATGGCATGGGTCCCGACGATAGGAAGAAGAAGCATACGGATAAGGACGGGGCTGGTACGCAGGCAAAAGACGCTAGTGACGCTGCGTGCGACAGCCCATCAGCACGGATTGAGGTCAACGCTGGCATTGAGAAGGGCAGTCTTGAGAAGTGTAATGTGCTCGCATTCAAAGATGGCGTTCCGCAGTTGCTGCGTCCCGGCGCTTTCACCAGTGTCACGGAAGGTGCTCTTGTTCTCATACATGCAATCGAAATGGGGCTGAGAAGCCAAGGTATGGACTATGAGGCATTCAAGGGCCTGTATGAGGCTCAAAGCCTCAAGTCCGGCACGCCTCTGTCTATGCTGATGACAAATCTGAGGAACAGAGGGTATCTGGACAAGAATGCCTACCGGGACGGGCGGAAGATTCGGCTCACTGCCAAAGGTGATAAGAGGGCGGTGGAGATCATGAAGGAGATGATCGCAGGGGGATGATATTTGTCATTTCAGGAGAATGACGCTGAGGTGCCGGGAGGTCTACAATGTCCAGCCAGAAACAGTCGCTGAGCGCGGCAGAACAGAAAAGGAATAGAGAATTGGCCTACAAGGCGTCGCTGGACGGCTATAATAGTCGCGATGCCATGATCCAATCAGGCTTTGCCCACTTGGTGAACGTTTTCTTCATCTTTGTTGTTCTTATGGTGGCGCAGGCGGTTTTTGGCACGGACAAGGCCCCGGCGAAGTTATCTCTGACTCTGACCTTCATACTCGCGATAGTCGGATTCGGCGCACTGATCGGCCTTTTGGTTGCTCTTGAGGCAACTACGAGTTGCAAGGGAAAATTAAGAGAATTGGGCGAGATACTGGAGGAGGAACTCCAGATGGATCAGGCAGAGTCGTACTGGAAGGCCATACTCCGTAGAGAAAAATGTCGCCTCGAGAAGCTCGTCAAGTTCAAGCGTCGGCAGGGGGAACGCGAGTGGTCTTGCGGCAACGTCCTGATATGGGCTGCCTATGGGATCGTTCTTCTGTGGATACTCATATCTATCTGTTCGTTCATCAAAATTTGGGCGGAGGCTCCTGCATAGCTCCCTCGGGATTTTCCGACAATGCGGCGTGGCAATTCAACGGAAGGAGGACCACTCAATATGCAGTTCTTGTTGATGGGTTCGTTGATCATGGCGATGTGTACGGCCGAGCTAGCGGTTACGGCGGATAGGCCCGTCGTTGTCGAGGTTTGGCCGGGAGTGGCGCCGGAGGAGACCGGCAACATCGGTGAGGAGATGGTCCGCATGTCGCCCAAGCTGGACGGTAAGCAGGTTGAGGTCACGGAATCGACCCGGCTCATTACCAACGTCACCAAGCCGACGCTGACGATCTATCGGCCGGCGAAGGAGAAGGACACCGGGACGGCGGTGCTGATCTGTCCGGGGGGCGGGTACTGGGACCTCTACTGGCAGTTGGAAGGCGAAGAAGTGGCGGCGTGGCTGAACTCGATTGGGGCCACCGGGATCATCCTCAAGTACCGGGTGCCGCGACGACCCGATGAGATCAAGGGCGAACCCGCCCGAAGGCCGCTTCAGGATGCGCAGCGAGCAGTCAGTTTGGTGCGAAGCAAAGCCGGAGAGTGGGGCATTCAGCCGCAGCAGATCGGCATGGTCGGCTTTTCCGCCGGCGGTCACCTGGCGATTGCGACGGCGACGAGCTTCGAGCAGCGGACGTACGAGCCTGTCGACGACGTGGACAAGATCAGTTGCCGGCCTGACTTCGCCATTGGGGTCTATTCGGGCTACTTGAAGGCGAAGGACAAGGACGAGATCTCGCCCGGCCTGCACATCCCGACCGGAACGCCCCCGGTCTTCCTCGCGCACGGCGGGGCCGATATCATCAGTCCCCCGGAGCACAGCGTCTTGATGTACCTCGCGCTGCGGAAGGCCGGCGTCCCGGCGGAGCTGCACGTCTACGCCACCGCCGCCCACGACTTCGGCGTCCGCCCGAGCGACCATCCCTGCTCCACCTGGACGCAAGCCTGCGCCAACTGGCTGCGTTATCAGGGATTCCTCAAACCGCCCGCGCAATCACAGTAGGCCAAAGAACTATCTGAGATTCGTTTCATCGGGTGTGAGGCGGTACCCAGCGAGAGATGCCTTGGGCATCTTTCGTAGGTCGCGCGTCCCCGCACGACCCTCTTAGGCGAGCGAGGACGCTCGCCCTGCCAAGCGGCGCGCGACATAGCCACACACAAGGAGCCCTGCCAAAGAAAAAGCCCATCAGTCGTGGCGATTGCGGGCGCTTTCTGTTACCATTTGGCACGGTTGCTCTGCCATCGGAGTCTCCGCATCGTGCGGGATGCGATGGGGAGCCTCCTGTGTCTGGAGCGTTGATGACACCTTGGAGGCAACATCGGCTATGAGATCACACAAAGAATCGCGACGCACGAGATATGCACTGCTGGCGGCGCTGCTCGCCGGCATTTCAGGAATGGCATTGGTCCGGGCGGGAGAATCGCCTTTGGCGGCAGGGATCGCGTCGGCACCCAGGCTCTGGGACACGGGCTCGCCGTTTGGCGAGGCAGTCGATACAGCAAATCGCGGCACGTGGAAAGTAGTGCCCAGCGATCTTCTTAAGCTCGAAGTCGATCCGCTCAAGGCCTCTTCGGACCCGGGCTATTACGGCCGAGAGTATACTTTCAAGGGCGACGCGGTTGTGGAGAACGGCTACGTCACCGCCGTATTCTGGTCGGGCAAAGGGAGAGTCGTCCTCTACTCCAAAGCCGATGAAGCCAAGAAGGTCATCGAGCTTGTCCCGCTCCAGGTGAAGACCCAGCCGACGCGAGTCAGCCGTTGCGAGGTTCTGCGGAATGCCGGCGACGAAGTGGCTCTCAGCGTCTCGTTTTCTGTCGGCGCGGGGCAGGAACTGTCAGCGGTCGTCGCGTTCGATAAGACACCGATCATCGAGATCAGACCTGCGGAGAATATGAAGGGAATCAGCCTGGCGGGCTCCGTCGCGTACGGCGTGGCACCCAGCTTTGTCGGCGACGACCTCATCCTGGCCCCCGCACAGTTCACTTCGGCAAACACGCTCCATGCCCCGGCAGACAACCTTTTCCTCGGGCTGCTCCAGGGCGAGAGCAGTATGTTGACCATGACTTGGCCAAACGGTAAGCAGCAGATGAGGCTCAACCTGGGCAACGACGGGCAAGGGACACGCCTCATCGAATCCATCGACTTCGACAACGACGGGCAGAGCCTCTACCTGGCCCTGCTCGAAGCGCCCGGCATCTGGCACCGGGAAGAGTTGAAGCCCTCGTACCTGGAGAAGGACGTGACCATCCAGTGGAAGAGGCCGTTCCCGGCAGAATGGACGACCCAGTTGGATGAAGGCGGCGTGAAAGCCTCCTTCGGCTTCCGGCAATCCAAAGGGCAGATCTGGCGGGCCGCGGCGGGCATGTACATCTATCCCGTCTGGTTCGATGGGGACAACACGGTGTATCATCTGAGCAAGAAAGTCGCCCCCAAGGGCGAATCCCTCACTTACTTCCTGGAAGGAAAAGGCACTCCCGCGTCGATCCTGACACCTGGGGACATGATGAAAGCGACGCTGGGCCGGCAGGTGAGCGACACGATCCTCGACCCCGCCGGCCGCAAGTTGCGCACGCATCACCGAAGGGCCGGGGAAGGGGTCCGCCGTGCCTGCACCTGCGGATGCACAGAAGCCATACAGGCCGTCTGCGATGCGGGCCAGGAGGTCGAGAAGGCCGAGTACGTCGACGGGGCCGTAGACGATATGGTTTACTTCGTCACGCGGCACGTGGCGAGAATCGAGGAGTACCGGGCGTTCGCCGACGACATGATCAAATTCCTGCAGGCGACCGGTAATTCCTCCCCTGAGTTGAAGCCGTATCTTGACGGTCTGGAGCAGATCGCCCGGCAGATTTCGCAGGAGTACGCCACACAGAAGGAGAATATCAAGTCGCTGGACTATGCGGATGAGCTGGCCCGGAAAACCAAAGCCCTGACGGCAAAGAAAGACCCGCAGAACCTGCCGACCTACAAGGACCTCAGCGAGAAATGGCGGGCGATGGGCGGCGCTCAGGACGGCCTGCTCGGCCAATATCACGTGATCGTCCGAAAGCTGCATCAGGAGGCGGGATACGGCTGCGTGACTGAGCCCAAGGCCGTGGAGGTGGCGCAGGAAGTCCGGAGGCGATGCAGATTGTGCCTTCGAAATGCCGACGGCTACGAGATCTGGCCCAACTATTGAATGTGAAATGTCGAACCTGAGCGCATAGATCGGAAACAGCGAACCATGAGACACTTTGTCATAACTGCGATCCTCCTCTCCATCATTTTGGCCCTGCTCCAAGGCTGTGAACGCAAGGCGCCGGACAGCAGCTCCAAAACGCCGGCAAAAGGACCGAACGACGCGGCGACCGAATCCAAGAGTGAGATGGTCAAGATCGCCGGGGGCCGGTTCACGATGGGCGACAAGGACGAGGTGGATGCGCCGCCTCATGAGGTCACCGTGAGCCCATTCTACATGGACAAGCACCTGGTGACTCAGGAGCAGTACCAAAAGCTCGTGGGCGACAATCCGTCCCGATGGAAGGGCAATAAGAACCCCGTCGAGCAGGTGCGCTGGTCCGACGCCGTGAAGTTCTGCAACGCGAGGTCCCAGGCGGAGGGTCTCCAGCCCTGCTACGATCTGGAAACCTGGCAGTGCAACTTCGAGGCCAACGGATACCGGCTGCCCACAGAGGCGGAATGGGAGTACGCCTGCCGGGCCGGCGCGCAGACGGCGTACTTTTTCGGGAATGACGCCTCAAAATTGGGCGACTACGCGTGGTTCGACAAAAACTCCGGCGGGCATCCTCAATCCGTCGGTCAGAAGCGGCCCAATGCCTGGGGCTTGTGCGACATGACCGGCAACGTGTGGCAGTGGTGCAACGATTTCTACAAAGTGGACTACTACCAGGAGTCGCCGCCGGAAAATCCGAGAGGGCCGAAGGAAGGCGAGAACAAAGTGGTTCGCGGCGGCGCCTGGAAGTTCAGCGGTGACAACTGCCGGTCCGGGTACCGCTACAACGAGGCCCCCGGCTACGTGGACGTCTGTTTTGGCTACGACATCTACGGCTTTCGCTGCGTCAGAAATGCCCCTTCGCAGAAGTAGGCTCTATTCGAAAACGAGGGTGCCGAACTTCTCGAATTCGTGGAATCCCGACCCGACGCGGGCCCAGTCCCAGCTTGTCTTTTTGCCGTCGTCATAGTCCATGCGATAGAAGTTGGCGCGCCAGCGTGTGCCGGACTTCGGGGGCACGTTCTGCAGAGGCCGCAGCAGGTCGTAGGGGACGAAGATCTCCGCTGTCCACCCTTTGACAGCAGCGCCGGACTGCTTGACGCCGCCCGTCACGGCGGTCGCCTTCTGTGTCTTTCGCGCCCCCTCGTAATGCCAGGGCCGCCAGCCGAGAAACTTGCCCCCGAAATTCGGAATGAGGATCGGCAGCTCGAAACCCAGCGGCGAGATCTCGTACTCGAAATACACCGTGTACCGCTCGTCGGGCCACAGGAAGAACTCGAACACGTCCTCGTTCCACAGGTCGAGAAAGTCCGCGTTCATCGTGGCGGTGATCTTGCGGTCCTCCGCCTCCATGAGCACATATAGTCCGGTCTTGGAATAGAGCATTTTGACGCGTGTCGCGTACGGATTCCCGCCGGCATCGCGCAAGTGCAGCGGCTCCCAGGCAGTCTTCGTCCACGCAGATGCATCGCCCCTGCCGGTCACGGCGAAATCCTCCGTCGGCCGAACGCGCAGCACTTTGGGTGCCGGCTCCTCCCGGGCGGCCTGCGAGGCGCACCCCCACAGCCCGCAACCTGCCATTGCGGCCAGAACCGGCTCGACGAATAGACGCATCTTCATGATCGTTCCTTCCTTTCGCCGGATCGTACGCCCGGCTCAAAAGTTGATCGTTTGTCCCTGCCGGTCGGCGGATTCGTAGCAGCCGAGCACGAGCTGAAGATTGTGCAAGGCGTCACCGGCATCCAGCGGCGCGCCACTGATGATGGATTCGGCGTGTCTTGCGATCACCGCCTGGTAGATATTCTGCACCGAGTCGATCCTGATCTTTTCCGTTCGACTGAAATGGTCCACCTCCAACCGGACCTCCACCGGCTCGCCGGCATGGCCCGACAACTGAAACAGCGTACTGTACCCCCGGATCACCCCCTGTGAGCCGTAGATCTCGTAGCCCAAATTGCTCAGCGTGCCTCCCAGCCCACCGCGAGGCTGATTGAATGCCACGCGAGCTGTCCCCTGGACTCCGCTGCGCAGGCGAAACTGCACGAGCGCTCCATTCTCTACGGCGATGTCGAACGTCCGGGGCGTATACACGCAGGCCAGTGACGCGACCTCGCTGTCGAGCAGGAATTCCGCCATGTAGAGGCAGTGGCTGCCCACGTCGCCGATCGGGCCGCCCCGCTCCTTCGGATCGGCACAGCGCCAGCTCGCCGCCTCGCCCGGGACCGATCCGTAGCAGAATTCCATGTGAAGCGAGATGTCGTTGATCTGTCCGATGGCGCCCCGGCCGATCAACTCTCTGGCCCGGCGGTTGTACGCGTTCTCCACCATCATGTGGTCCACCGCCAGGCTCACGCCTCGCTCGCGGGCAGACCGCTGCAATCTCACAGCGTCTTCCAGCGTGGTCGTGATCGGCTTTTCGATGAGACAATGCTTTCCGGCACGGATGGCCTTTTCCGCCAGCGGCGCATGGGACAAGTTGTTCGTGGCGATGAACACCGCCTCAATTCCCGGATCACTCAGGAGGGCATCCGTCGAATCGTACCACCGCAGACCCAGATGTGACGCCGCATCCCGCCGAGCGGCGCTTCGGTCCGTCGCCCCGACAAGCTCGGCCCCTGGGTGCCCGGCAAACCGGCTCGTATCCAGGCCGAAGCCCTCCTTAGCAATGCGATTCTCCGCGATACCCCCGAAGCCGATGATCGCGTATCTGACCTTCCGCATGTGTAGTCCCCTGCAGGGTGGGCTATGCCCACCGTTCAGTGTCCTCGTCCATGCAAATGCAAATTGCTGTCGCACAGACGCAAGATATTGTGTCTCTACCTGGCGTAGGCCCGGATCACCTTGGCCAGAGCCGCACCGATCTGCCGGCAATCGTCCTCGGTGAAGGTCGGGAACGCGAAGCACGTGAAGGTGTGGCTTTGATGCCAAGTCGCGTTGGGCACCCGGGCCTTGCTGTAGTCGACGCTGGCGGGGTCGCTGTATTCCTTCGACGTGAACGGAAAACCGCTGCGTCCGAAGGCCCTGTGCTCGGCGTAGGCCCGCTCCGTGTGACATTGCGGCCAGAAGACCCGCCAGCACGGCACGCCCTCGGCACCGGCAGCAGCGACGAACTGGTTGATGTCGCACTTCATGCTCTCGATGTCGAGGGAGAAGGCCATGACGTACCAGCCGTTTTGCCGCTCCGGCGTGTCCACGGGCAGGTACTTGACCTGGGGCAGCTCGCGGACGGCGTCCATGATGATATGTGCGTTGCGGCGCCGCGTGGGCAGGTTCCACGTATCGAGCCGCTCCAGCTCCGCCAGCCCGATGGCCGACTGCATCTCCGTCATGCGATAGTTCCACCCGACCATGTTGTGGATATAGGGAAGCTTCTGCTCCAGCTCCAGCAGGTGCAGGCGTTCCTTGACGTCGTAGCCGTGATCGCGGAAGCTGCGGGCGTTCCAGGCCAGATCCTCGTCGTCCGTCGTCACCATTCCGCCTTCACCACCGGTGGTGAAGGTTTTGTTCTGGCAGAAGCTGCACGCCGCGATGTGGCCGAGCGTGCCGGTCCTGCGGCCTTTGTAGACGCCGCCGAACGCCTCCGCGTTGTCCTCGATCACATAGAGCTTATGCCGCCGGCCGAACTCCAGGATCGGGTCCATATCGCACACGTTGCCGTACAGGTGCACAGGCATGATCGCCTTCGTGCGTTTGTTGACCAGTTTTGTCGCCGAGGCCACGCTGATGCAATGGTCCTCGATGTTGACATCGGCAAAGCGAGGAATGGCGCCGGCCTGTACGATCGAGAAACTGCTCGCGATGAACGTGTAGCTGGGCACGATGACCTCGTCGCCCGGTCCGATCCCCAGCGCGCTGAGCGCGACGTGAAGCGCCGAGGTGCCCGAGGAGGTGCTGATCGCGAACTTGCTGCCCTGCCACGCCGCGAATTTCCTCTCGAATTCCATCCCCTTCGGCCCGGTCCAGTAGTTGACCTTCCCGGATCGCAGGACCTGCTCCACCGCCTTGATCGCGTTCTCGTCAAACTGCGGCCATCCGGCCAGTTTGTTCGTCACCGCCTTCGGCCCGCCCTCAATCGCCAGCTTCGCCATAATCGCAGCTCCTTAGTTCACTCCGTCAGCGGCAGCTTCACTACCTGCCCGGTTTCGATGGAGCGATCAATCGCCAGACAGATCTCGTGCGACTTGTACGCCTCGTGGATATTGGCCGTCGCTTCCTTGTCCTCCCGCAGGGCCGTTGCCAGGTCGTCCATCATCGCCTGGAACGGATGATGCGCGACATCGCCACTGTCGAGGAACGTGGTCGTGAAATGCTGCCAGCCGTGCTGACCCGGGAACCAGCTCTTCGTATAGAACTTCTCATTGAGCACGGAGCCTTTGCTGCCGTGGAGGATGATGTTCATGGCGTAGGGACACTCGTTCTCGAAGCTGCAGCCGGTCTTGCCGATCTTGCCGTTCTTGAACTTGACCACGGCGGCATAGGTCGGCTCGTACTCGTAGTCCTCGCGGTGGCCGAACGTGCCATAGGCAAAGACCTCCTCCACTTCGCCGCCGAGATGATAGAGCAGATCGACCGCGTGACAACCAGCCACCAGGCTGGCGCTGGGCCCTCCTGCTTTCGTGGCGGCCCCCCACTGCCAACCGCTCCACCATGGGCCGATCTCGTGGTAGTAGTCGACCTCGGTATAGTAGATTTCGCCCAGGCCGCCTTTGTCGATCATGCCGCGAATCGACTGGACGTGCGGGTTCCACCGGGCCACAAAGCCAACCTGTGATTTCACCTTCGCCTTGACGATGGCGTCGCGAATCGCTTTGAGTTCCTTGAGGTTCATGGCGATGGGCTTTTCAATGACCACATGCTTACCCGCCCTGGCGGCGCTGACGGCCTCTTCGGCGTGCAAGGCGTTGGGCGAGCAAATGTCGATCACGTGGATATCGTCCCGTTCGAGAAGGTCGTCGAACGTGTCCACGATATCACAATCCACACCGAGTCTGTCCCTGGCGGCCTGGGCTGACTGTCTTCGGCGAGAGGCCAACGCCACGACCTTCATGTGCGGATTGTGCATGTAAGCCCTGATGTGCTCGCCCGCGACCCAGCCGATGCCAAAGACGCCTACGCCGTACCTGTCCATTGCTCTGACCTCCCGTTTCGCGAATCATTCCGAACAACAGAAGTATCTTGCTGGCCAGTCCCCCACGCGTCAAGTCTCGTGCCAATAATTTCATTCGTCCGCCATCCCGGCTGGTGACAAGCGACGGAGACTTCCTATACTGGGACGATCATACAAAATCGCTTTGCTGAAAACCACGGTGATTCAGGAGAGATCTATGCTCATCAGTCTGCTGTTCCTGCTCCAATTGCACGTGGCGGCCCTGACGCCTGGCCCGGCCGAGTTGGCCGGCGGGTTTCACGAGCCGCCGGAGTCCGCCAGATGCTGGACCTATTGGTGGTGGCTCGACAGCTATGCCACGAAGGAGGGCATCACGAGGGACCTGGAAGAGATGAAACGCCAGGGGATCGGTGGCGTGCTCCTGTTTGATGCGGGCGAAGGCAAAGGCTCGCCGGTCGGCCCAGTATTCATGAGCGACGCCTGGCGCGACCTTTTCAAGCACGCCGTCCGCGAAGCTCACCGCCTGGGGATCGAGGTCGGCGTGAACTTGTGCAGCGGCTGGAATGCAGGCGGCACGTGGGTCACGCCGGAATATGCAGCCAAGAAACTCGTGTACGCGGAGGCGACGGCGAGAGGGCCAAATGATGTGACTCTGTCCCTGCCTCAGCCTGCGGCGACGGACGGTTACTACCGCGATATAGCCGTGCTGGCATTCCGGGCCAAGCGACCCAATCCAAACAAATCTGTCGAAGGCAAGGAAGCTCGCCGGCCGGGCATCAAGAATTGGGAACTGAAGTCGGCCAACCGGGAACTGCGAGGGCAGCCATCGGGCGCACAGTACGATGAGTATCCGGCCGTCGCGGGAGAGCAGGACTGCAACAGTGTCGAGGTCCTCGATCTGTCCGGCAGGATGGACAAGGCAGGTCAATTCGTCTGGAAAGCGCCTGAGGGCAATTGGACAATCCTCCGATTCGGCTGCACGCTGCTGGGGTCCAAAACCAAGTGCACCAGCCCCGGGGCCCAGGGCTACGAGATCGACTTTTTCAGCGCCGAAGCCATGGACCTGCACTTCGCCCAAACCGGCGAGAAGCTGGCCGCCGATGCACGCGACTACCTGGGCAAGACGCTCAAGTACTTCCACGTAGACAGCTACGAGTCGGGCGAGCCCACGTGGACACCGGGATTTCGCGAGGAGTTCCGGGCCCACCGCCGCTATGACATGCTGCCCTACCTGCCTGTGCTGGCCGGCAGGATCTTCGACAGCCGCGAGATATCGAATCGATTCCTGTGGGATTACCGCCGGACAATCGGCGACCTGTTTGCCGAGAGGTATTACGGCCGGCTCCGCGAGCTTTCCCAGCGTCACGGCCTCGGCACGCACCCGGAATCCGGCGGGCCCTTCTGGCCCCACATCGACGCTCTGCAGTGTGAAGGCATCAACGACATCCCGATGGGCGAGTTCTGGAAGCGGATGCAGGAGCCCGATGGCCAGATCTGGTGGGTGCAGGACTACAACATCTGCGACACGGTCAAGCAGGCCGCCTCCGCCGCGCACGTCTACGGCAAGCGTCTGTGCCAGGCGGAGGCGTTCACCTCCATGGGTCCGAACTGGGAGGAGGACCCGTTCATGCTCAAGGACATCGGCGACCGGGCGTTTTGTGCGGGGCTGACCCGCAACGTGCTGTGCTTCTACGTGCACCAGCCGCGACTCGACATCAAACCCGGCTACCAGTGGGAGGCCGCCGGCACGCACTTCGACCGCAATATCACCTGGTGGAACATGATTGGCGCGTGGCTGACGTACCTGTCCCGCTGCCAGTTCCTGCTTCAGCAGGGCCTGTTCGTCGCCGACGTATGTTACTTCTACGGCGAGGACGTGCCCAACTTCGTGCCCGCGAAGACCCACATGCAGCCGCCGCTGCCTCCGGGTTACGATTGCGACACCATCAACGCGGAAGCGCTGCTGGGCCGCATGAGTGTAAAGAACAACAGACTGGTGCTGCCCGACGGCATGAGCTATCGGCTGCTCGTGCTGCCTGACCGGCCGACCATGTCGCCGCAGGTGCTCCGAAAGATCAAGGAATTGGTTGTGGCGGGTGCAACGGTCGTCGGACCGAAGCCGCAACGGGCCCCTGGCCTGACCGGCTATCCGCAATGCGACGCTCAGGTGAGGCCGTTGGCGGACGAGTTGTGGGGTGATTCAAACGCGCAGCCCGTCGAGGAACGACGCGTCGGCAAAGGAAGGATCATCCGGGGTAAGACGCTGCAACGAATATTTCAGGACGATGGAATTGCACCGGATTTCGCATATGAAAGCGAGCTGAAGGACGCGAGCCTGGATTATATCCACCGAACCGTTGGGAGAATGGAGATTTACTTCATCTCCAACCAAAAGAGCCGAACCGAGCGAGCAACGTGCTTATTCCGCGTCGGCGACAAGCGGCCTCAGGTCTGGGACCCCGTGACAGGCGAACAATGGTCCGCTGCGGACTTCCGACAGGCAAAAGGGCGCACGGCGCTGCCGCTGGAGTTTGCGCCGCGACAGTCGTGGTTTGTAGTGTTTGGCGGACCAAGGTCGCTGGTGGAAGAACAGCCGAGCTTTGTGAAGCTCGCCCCTGTTTGTGAGCTAACCGGACCGTGGACGGTCCGATTCGATCCGGCCTGGGGCGGCCCCGAATCAGCCGCCTTTGAGAAATTGCAGGACTGGACAAGCCGACCGGAAGAGGGAATCAAGTACTACTCAGGGACGGCAACCTATCGCAAGACGTTTGACCTGCCCAAGCCTTCCGGCAGGCGACTCTACCTTGATCTGGGCATCGTCAAGAACCTCGCCGAAGTGCGACTGAACGGCGAGAATCTCGGCGTGGTTTGGACGGCACCCTGGCGGGTGGAGATTTCCAAGCTCGTACAGCCGAAGGACAACAGGCTGGAAATCGATGTGGTCAATCTCTGGCCCAACCGCCTGATCGGCGATGCAGGCCTGCCGCCGGAGAAACGACTCACGGTGACCAACGTCCGCAAGTTCAAGAAGGATTCCCCGCTGCTGGAGTCAGGCTTGCTTGGCCCGGTGACACTCCTGACTTCGGAATGAGCCTCTTTCGATCCGGCGAGCTATCTGCGTTGCACCCAGATGAAATCGATGCCGACGTGCGGGTTGGTGACGCGGCCGGGCGCGGCCTTCCATTCCAGCGTCAGGGTGTGGCTGCCCGCCTCCAACTCTCCGGGCATCAGGGCGATGCTCCGGAGCAGGGTCCGGTACGGGCAATACAGATCGATGCTTTCCTCCTTGTTATCCAGTTGCAGAGGCTTGCCGTCGAGATGGAACGCGACGTTGCCGGACTGCGCCGTCAGGACAAACGCGACGTGAATCTGCTGCTTGCCTGCCGATTGAATCGGAATCTTGAACTCTTTGCGATCGCCGTCTTTGGCGGGGCTCCAGGCGAGCAGCTTTCCACCGGCCCACATCGGTCCATCGATGAATTGCGTCGACCCCCTATCCGTCACGAGGTCCTCGGCGGCGAAGAACGAGACTGTAGCATTGTTACAGAGGATTTTCTCGCCTTCAGGCGTGGAGTTGGACGATATCTCCGAGAAAGGATTCTCTTGGAGGTACGGTCATGGATGGC
>Ga0315277_10002280_pt1 | contig 26882 bp, 21 predicted proteins | sample YL17G05_15_MG_FD_203695 | JGI IMG/M metagenome (GOLD analysis project Ga0315277, IMG submission 203695) | Sediment microbial communities from Yellowstone Lake, YNP, Wyoming, USA - YL17G05_15 | ecosystem: Environmental > Aquatic > Freshwater > Lake > Sediment | place: USA: Wyoming | collected... | reverse complement strand
CAATACCGATATGTTATGGCTTTTCCTCCATATCTCGCTCATCCCTTTATCTTACTTCTTTTCGCAGCAAGCTGCGGGGAAATGCCCTCCTTTGATTATATCTATTCGATTCATTCCTTAGAAATTATCTTGAACAATTATACCAACAACAGGCTGATAAGAAGCTCATACTCGATCCTTCTTTTTATGCTCTGAAATGCAATTTGGTTATTCCATCCATGTGTTTGGTAGTAATTTGTATGAAATACTTGATCTTTGATGATAAGTTATACAATACCTATGAGCAAGATTAAAGTTGTCTAAACAATATATGCTATTTCAAAATATATTGACTAGACATATATTTTACATTTATTATGACCTTCATCACAATAAAGCTGTGATATCTCCCACTGGTAAACTGTGATAGTATTCACATACTATAGGTGAATAAAATTTATTTTGTATAACTATTAGATGCAAAAAAGATAATATTATCTAAAAACATACAGGAAGAATTATTCATGACAACAATAAAAGGAGGTTATCGGTGACCACTGATATCACCAATGCTCGAACATTCCTAGATAAAGTGATCGAAACCACCCCACAGGGTGAGAGGCTGAGGCTCTGTTTACAGTGTGGCAACTGTAGTGGGATATGCCCTTTTGGTTACCTGATGGTTTATCCACCAAGCAGAATGATCGCTAATCTGCGAGCGGATAAGTTCGATAATATTCTTGGTGCCGATTCGGTCTGGATGTGCGTATCCTGCTATGCCTGCACTACCGCTTGTCCATCACAAATACCATTGACTGCTGGCTTGATGGCCCACATAAAAGAAGAGCTACTGCTTGCTGGTAATGTCCCGAGTGAGCTTCAAAGCGCGTTAGAGTTCTCTCAACGATATGGCAATCCACTAGGAGAATCACCCCGCAAACGATCAGATTGGGTGATTGGTCTCGATCCGAAGGTCAAATTGCTCGGACAGGTCAGAGGACCTGTGGATGTTCTTTGGTTCGTTGGGGATTACCCTTCCTATCACCCTCGGGTTCAGTTGACTACAAAAGCATTAACCCGAGTGCTTAACTCTTTGGGTGTGGACTTTGGAATCCTGGGTCCTGAGGAATCTAGTGATGGTGACTCTCAGCGCTTAGCAGGGGAGCAGGGTTTATTTGAGATGCTGGCTGAGAAGAATGGTAAGGCATTTAGCAAGTACCAGTTTAATAAAATTATCACCACTGACCCACACGCGTATAACGCCATCAAAAATGAATATCCAAAGCTGGGAATCTCATACCCCATTCAGCACTACACTGAGTATCTGGTCGAGAGACTTGACCAACTCAAACCATTGTTGACTCATGAATTAAAAGCCAAAATCACCTATCACGATCCATGCTACTTGGGCCGCGCCAATGGGATTTTCAATGAACCAAGAGCTCTCATAGAGTCCATCCCTGGTGTGGAAATTGTAGAAATGTCACATAACCATACAAATAGCCTATGTTGCGGCGGTGGTGGTGGTGGAATGTGGTTGGATGGCTTTCAATGGGAAAAAGCCCATGTCCGCCTGTCTGAATTGCGGGTACGTGAAGCGGTTGCCATTAGTGCAGACATCCTGGCCGTCGCTTGCCCATATGAAACACCACGTTTCGAAGATGCAACCAAGACGGTGGAGAGTGCCACGCAACTGAAAGTGAAAGATATCGCTGAGCTGTTGGTAGAAGCAATGGGTGTTTAGTGAGGTGAAAAAATGAACATCGTAGTATTGGTCAAACTAGTCCCCGACCTGGTTGAAGAACTAACAATTGACCCAAGCGGCACCAGTCTTGATATGACTTGGTTACGTCTGATCATCAATGAATTCGATGATCACTCCATTGAGCAAGGTCTTCTGCTAAAAGAACGAGGTGGAGGTCAATTGACGGTTGTTGCCCCGGCTGTTGAGGGTATAGATGATGTACTCTATACCGCTGCCGCAAAAGGAGCGGATCGATTGATCAAAATTCAAGGAGACTTTCAAGGCTGGGTGAACAACCATGCCCTGGCACGCGCCAGCATGGAAATAATTAAAGATCTCCAGCCTGATTTGATCCTGACCGGTGTGCAAGCCCACAATGATCTTGATGGAGCTTTGGGTCCTCTTCTGGCAGAATGCATGCAAATGCCATATATCGGTTATATCGCTGGTGTTACCCTAGATGGTGGGAAGTCCAAAGTTAAAAAAGAATATCCAGGTGGTTTGATTGCTGAGATGGAAGTAGCATTGCCAGCTGTATTAGGTATTCAGGCGGCAGAACAACCACCCCGTTATGTAGCTGTTAGTAAAGTACGCCAGGCTATGAAAATTTCTACCATTGAAGAAAAATCCACACCTGAACTCAATTCCCTTGGTGGACCAACAGTGGATCGTATGTTCCAACCCGAGGCTGCCACACGCGCATCTATGATTACTGGTGATGTAAATGAAGTGGCAAAGAAACTCGTTGATATTTTCAAAGAACTTGGTGTTCTATAAGAGGAGGACTTCCATGAACCAAGACACATATGTAGTTATTGAGCATATACGCGGACAGGTAGCCGATATTTCATATATCATGCTGGCTGCTGGACGCGAACTGGTTAAAGGATTGGGCGGTAATGTTGTTGCGATCTTGCTTGGTCATAAAGCACAACCATTAGCAGTGAACCTGGCTGCTGATAAAGTACTTTACCTTGACCATCCAGCGTTAGCGGAGTTCACTTCTGATGCCTATCAGAATGCACTGGCTGGGCTGATAAGTACAAATCCTCCACGCGCAGTCTTATTTGGTAGTACGACCATTGGTACAGATATTGCCAGCTCACTCTCCATCCGTCTTGGATTGCCGCTGGTCAGTTCTTGCCGTAGCTTTACATCAGATGGAAAGTATCTAAGTCAGATCTGCGGTGGCAAGATCATGGCTGAGGGTACCTTACCAGGCACAACAGCCCTGGTGACGATGATACCCGGTGGATACAAACCTGAGCTTGGGCAAAGTAAACAGGCTCCTGATGTTTCCCAAGTCGATGTACCAGCATTAGAGGCATTACGCGTCACTTTGACACGATATATCGAACCTGAAGCTGGCGACGTGGACATCTCAAAGGAATCCATCCTGGTTTCAGTCGGACGTGGGATCCAGACCCAGGATAATATCGAGTTGGCGGAAGAGCTGGCCAAAGCCTTAGGTGGCACGGTCTGCGGATCGCGACCAGTTATAGATCAAGGCTGGTTGGCAACTTCACGGCTGGTAGGAAAATCCGGTAAGCATGTAAAACCAAAAGTGTACCTGGCTTTGGGTATCAGTGGAGCCCCGGAGCATGTCGAGGGAATAACCGATAGCGATACGATCATCGCCATCAATATGGATCCTAGGGCACCAATTTTTGATATTGCTAAATTCGGTGCAGAGATAGATCTTTTCGATCTGATTGATCCTTTGATCGAACGCGTCAGGGAATCGAAGGGAGCTTAATATCAACAAGGGAAGGACGATATCCAATGCCAGAGCGTAGTGAATTTTGGGGCTTCCCCCTCACATGGGGCTCGCCACAAATCTATGTATATACCCTGATGGCATTATCCGCCATAATCCTGTTGGTACGCTTCTACCAGCGTGCTAGCCTATGGTGGCATGTTGGAAGGCCACTGGTCCGTTGGGATCATATCCACTTGAGAATAGGACGCCTCGTCAGTTATGCCATTGTTCAAACGCGTGTTCTGAACCAAAGATATCCAGGTTTGATGCATATAGCCATTGCCTGGTCCTTTTTTGTTTTTTTTCTGGGTACTGCACTTGCGACCATTGATTCTCACTTCTATAGATTTCTTCATGGCAATATCTACCTCGGATATAAGTTTGTACTGGACTCCTTTACAATCTTCTTCCTTATTGGGGTAGCTTTGGCTGCCTACCGTCGATATGTTCAAAAACCGCGACGCTTGACACTCGAAACTGGATTCACCTGGTCATTGGTTCTCATCGTCTTGATAGTATTAGGAGGATGGTTAACCGAATCGCTCCGCCTGGCGGTAGAAAAACCTGCCTGGGCACTTTGGTCTCCCGCAGGTTGGTTACTGGCACAGGCTTGGATTGCTACTGGCGCTTCTGATGTGACCCTCACGAATTGGCATCTTGGAATTTGGATATTTCACCTTCTAATCGTTGCTTTTACACTGGTCACTCTGCCAGTTGGGACTTTATTGCATAGTTTAACTGGACCTTTAAACATTTTCTTCTCCAAAATTGACCAACCAGCAGGACGCCTGGCCAAGATTGCGGAGACTGAGAAAGGCGAATCGATTTATGTTAGCACCTTGCAAGGATTGACTTGGAAGCAATTGCTTGATGGTGATGCCTGCACAGAATGTGGACGTTGCCAGGACGCTTGCCCCGCCTTTGCAGCTGGAACTCCTCTCAGTCCTAAGCAGCTGATTCTGGATATTCGTAATGCCCTTAGACAGGATGGATCAGCATATATAGATAAAAATAAAAACATGCCTGTTTTGGTCGGAGAGAAAATCAAGGATGCTGTTCTATGGTCCTGCACGACCTGTGGAGCTTGTGTGCGTGAATGCCCAGTGCTGATTGAGCATGTTGATGCCATTGTGGACATGCGCCGTCACCTGGTGATCGAAGGGCAGGTAGATACTGAACTTCAGGATGCCCTTGCCAACCTGGGGCGCTACGGTAACTCATTCGGTCAGTCTGAGCGTATGCGTGCCCGCTGGACACAATCAATCCAACCACCAATAAAAGATGCACGCAAAGAACCTGTTGAATACCTGTGGTTCGTGGGCGACTATGCTTCGTATAGCCCAACCTTAACAGAAACCACTCAAATGACAGCAGAAGTGTTCCAAAAAATCGGGTTGGATTTTGGCATCTTATACGATAGCGAACGGAATGCCGGTAACGATGTGCGAAGGGTAGGTGAAGAAGGTCTCTATGAAATGTTAGCAGAGAAGAATCTGAGTGCTCTCGATAAATGTACCTATCAGAAAATCATCACAACCGACCCACACACCTACAACACACTAAAGAATGAATACTCGTTCGATGGTAACGGACACCCTCAAGTGCTACATTACACTGAACTGCTTGACCACCTGATCGCATCTGGTGCAATAAAGTTCAGTAAAAAACTCAATAATAAAGTCACCTATCATGACCCGTGTTACCTGGGTCGTTACAATAACGTGTATGATGCGCCCCGTAGAATCATCAAGGCGGTTGGCTGTGAGTTAGTGGAAATGCCGCGCCATGGCGACCGGGCTTTCTGCTGCGGTGCTGGTGGTGGGCGTATCTGGATGGCAGAAGGTGAAATCCAGGAAAGACCCAGTGAATCACGTATTCGCGAGGCAGTGTCAATGAACGGTGTCTCAACCTTCATCGTCACTTGTCCGAAAGATATCACAATGTATCGTGATGCAGTCAAGACAACTGGCAATGAGGCCAAAATCGTCGTCAAAGATCTGATGGAGATGATTCACGCGGCATTATAAACGCCGAATGCAAAGTTATGTCGAATATATTTAAAGTTAGCCGTAGATTGCACTTTCCGGCATTAAGAATCGCGAACATAAAAAGCATCAGGATACCTATAGCTACCAGGTTGATCCTAAGCTTCCTATTGATAATTGTAACAACCAGCGTCATTTTTACGGTCGTCGGTATTCAATTAATCGGCAATCGCTTGATGACTGAAGCCCAGGAGAAGGTGAGATATGACCTGAATGCTGGTCGCGAAATATATCTGGGCAGATCGAATCATATCTACGACGTCATCCGGTTAACAGCTGGAAGGTTTTTTATATCAGAAGCAATTAGTAACGGTACTGTGAGGGATGCAACGGATGAGTTGATTAGAGTAAAGGTACGTGAAGGGCTTGATATATTAACTGTTACTGATGCAACAGGAAAAGTGGTTATAAGAACCAATAACATCGGAGTAACTGGTGATGACCAAAAGCATAATGAACTTGTAAACATTGTCTTACATAGAAATGTGCCAGTTGTTGGAACATTGATAGTATCTGCCGAAGATCTACTTAGGGAATCACCCCTCCTCAGTCAGCAGGCTTATTTCCAATTTATCGACACTCCTATGGCTAGGTACAGGGATGAGAAAGAAGAAACAGCCGGCATGATGATCGAAGCTGCTGCCCCGATCTTTAATAACCAAAATCAACTAGTTGCTGTCATATACGGTGGATTCCTTCTGAATAAAAATCACGAAATTGTCGACAAGATAAAAGAAACTGTTTTTCAAGATATGACATACAAAGGTGAAAATATCGGGACAGCGACGATTTTTCAAAACGATGTAAGAATATCAACAAATGTAAAAAATGCCGATGGTACAAGAGCGATCGGAACACGTATAGCAGAGGAAGTCTACAATAAAATATTTCTCGAAGGAAAACCCTGGATTGGACGAGCATATGTAGTAAATAACTGGTACATAACCGCCTATGAACCAATTAGAAATATCAATCACCAGATCATCGGGATCCTTTATGTGGGCATGTTGGAACAGAAATATCAAGATATCAAAAGACAAACTGTACTTGCTTATCTCATTATCACTCTCGTGGGTGCATTAGTCTCTATGGTATTGTCATACTTCATCGCCCAGAGGATATCTGTTCCAATCAACAAACTGGTGTCGGCATCCAGAGAATTAGCCAAAGGCAACATGGATACAAAAGTGGAGGTTGGCTCACGAGATGAAATAGGCGAATTAGCAGACACATTTAACACGATGACTTTGGCATTGAAAGATCGCGATGAAAGATTGAAAGAATTTACTAAAAACAAGATCATGGAATCTGAGAGGTTGGCACTTATTGGACAGTTGGCAGCCAACGTAGCTCATGAATTAAATAATCCGCTGGTAGGAATCGTTACCTATTCTCACCTGCTTTTAGAAAAAATCCCTGGTGAAGACGCATCAAGAGACTCCCTTCGAAAAATAGTTACCCAGGCTGACCGGTGCAGAGATATTATCAGAGGATTATTGGACTTTTCTCGACAGAGAAAACCAGATAAAACATTGTGTGATATGAATAATGTATTAACCAATTGTATTTCCCTACTTAAAGATCAAGCGTTGTTTCAGAACATTCAGATCAAAAATGATTTTGACACCGAATTACCTATGGCTATCATCGATCCTTCACAGGTCGAGCGAGTATTCATGAACTTGATGATTAATGCGGCAGAAGCTATGGAAGGTAAGGGACAGTTGGATATCGTGACCCGCTTCGATCAAAACAAGAGTTTCATCGAGGTGGATTTTAACGATACTGGTCCTGGGATCGCCAAAGAGAATCTGGAGAAAATATTCGACCCCTTCTTTACTACCAAAGCGACAGGACATGGGGTCGGATTGGGTTTAGCTATCAGTTACGGGATCATCAAAGAACACAATGGAACATTATCTGTGGTAAGTGAAGTAGGCAAAGGAACAACATTTACACTAAGATTACCTGTTACAGTACATGCAAAACTCAGGAATCGATGAGGAAAGTTTTATTTATGGAGAAAAAGTTCAAGATCCTGATTATTGATGATGAAGAAGTCGTTTTGGATTCCTGCAGTTTAATCCTGGAAGGTGAAAATCACCAACTGGCTACTGCAAATAATGGTGACCAGGGAATTAATCTCGTGAAAGAACTCCAGCCGGATCTGGTTTTTGTTGACCTGAAAATGCCAGGTATTTCTGGTTTTGAGGTTCTTGAAAAGATACGAGACTATGACCCTAACATTGTCACCATTGTCATTACTGGATTTTCCACAGTCAGTTCTGCCGTGGATGCAATGAAAAATGGAGCATACGACTTTCTACCAAAACCTTTTACACCCGATGAATTTCGTTTGATCACCCAAAGAGGACTTGATAAAAGGAGGTTGGTACTGGAAACCATAACCCTCAGGAAAGAGAAGGAAATGCTGAGGGAACACTTTGCTGCTATCGTTTCCCATGAATTAAAATCTCCTTTGGGCGCAATACAACAAAATCTCTATGTGATTGCAGATGAACTCTCCGGTCAAATCACACAAGAACAATCAGACCGGATTGAACGCATGAAATCCAAAATTACCGATCTGATCAACCTGATTCATACCTGGCTTCGTGTGATATCTGTTGATATAAAAAAACTTCAGGAAAGCTTTAAACCCACTTCTCTACCTGTTGTTATCTCAAAAGCGGTCGAAAGTGTTCAGCCTCATGCCATTCGAAAAGATATAAAGATAACTTCTACTTTTTCAAAAAAACCGGTCAGACAAATAAATGGTGACGAGGGTACGCTTGTGGAAGCATTGGTGAATATACTTGGAAATGCGATCAAGTTTTCCCGGGAAGGTGGCAAGGTAAACATCAAAGTTGAAGAAAAAGATAGCGATCTCATATTATCGATTTCAGATAATGGAATAGGCATATCAAGAGAAGATCTACCGAACATTTTTGATGATTTCTATACTGGCGAAACTGGCAAGGTCACCGAAAAGAGCAGTGGATTGGGATTAGCCATAACCCGTCGAATCGTTGAAGCTCATAACGGTTCCATCTCTGTGGAAAGTGAACTGGGAAAAGGAAGCACTTTTACGATCCATTTACCAGCTCTTTGAGCCAGGCAAACTGTACGGTTTTTTATACACACTATCAATATATTAAAATCTATTGCTAAGGAGATATCTGATGGATACACAAAAAAAATTACTCATCATTGACGATGACCCCGATTATGTCAGCGGGATAAAATCCATCCTTGAGAAAGCCAAATACGATGTGGATGTGGCTTATAACCCCAAGGATGGATTCAATGCCTTGCAGACGAAGCATTACGACCTTCTTCTACTTGATATCATGATGGGTCGAGGGGCGGAGGGTGTTTCGATCGCTCGCAAGTTACGTAAAGATACCAAACTGAGAGAGATCCCCGTCTTGATCATTACCGGCATCAGAGAACAGATGGCTTTCCTTTTCCCTGGTCAGCCTGTCCACCCACACTTTGTTCAGACTGATGAACTGATCGAGAAACCTGTAGAACCCAAGCTGTTATTAGAAAAAGTTGAAACCTTGTTAAAAATGGCTGAAGATAAAAAGTCATAAACCATTTGTCACAGAGGAGATTTATATGGATGCTGAACTCACTTTCAGCAGAGAAATTGGTAACTTGATGTATGCTTCTCATGGGAATCCGATCAAAGACTGCTTGCAGTGTGGGATTTGTTCCGGTACATGTCCGGCAGTTGAATTTATGGAACATTCACCCCGCACACTAATCGGAATGATCGGTGCAGACCTTAAGGACGAGGTATTGGCAAGCAATACTTACTGGTCATGTGCTTCCTGTTATCACTGTACTGTAAGATGTCCAGCCGGGATCGATATTGCTGACTTGATGTACGCTTTGAAGCGCTACTCAATTTGGAAAGGCAAACACGAGGATTTGATCGGTCCGGCGTTCTCTGAGGGCTTTGTTAAGATGATCGTTAGAACCGGCAGGTCCTTTGAACCCATTCTGGCACCTACTTACCTGCTCAAGTTTAATGCGATCGATCTCATTCGTGAAGCACAAACAGCTTCTACCTTGATCTTGAAGGGCAGAATGCCTTTACTTCCGAAGAAGTTAAAAGGGCTTAAGAACTTCCAACGAATGGTAAAGAGGATCATTCCAATAGGAGATGAAGAATGAAGCAATATGCCTACTATCCGGGATGCTCTCTGGAGAGTTTAGCAGTAAGTTACAACCTTGCCAATATTGAAGTTTCCCGTAAATTAGGGCTGGAACTCTCCGAGATCGAGGACTGGAATTGTTGTGGCGCCACGGCATATTTTCCTGTGGATGAATTTTTAGCATACACTCTGGTTGCCCGGAATCTTGCTAAAGGCGAAAAGATGGGTCTCGACTTTGTAACTCCTTGCAACGGGTGTTATAAGAATGCCTACTTCACAAATGCCTATCTTCAACAAGATCCTGACCTGGCTGAACATATCAATTCTGCCCTTGAAGAGGATAACCTTCATATTGAGGGAACCTCGAAAGTGAAACACCTGATCGAGGTATATGTCTACGATGTGGGATTGGAGGAGATCTCAAAGAAGATTACTCATCCCCTTCAAGGTCTGCGGGTTGCTCCATACTATGGTTGTCAGCTCGTGAGACCCAGAAAGAATGGTGAAGATGTTGAGAATCCTCGATACTTCGAAGATCTGCTGTCTACAATTGGAGCGGAGCCGGTTGAATACTACTCAAAAACACATTGTTGTGGTGGTTCCTTGATCGTTACGAATCGAATGGCAGCATTGGACATGATCAATAAACTCCTCCAGGATGCTGTGAAAAGTAAAGCTGATGTGATCGCAACCACGTGTCCAATGTGCAATGTCAATTTGGAAGTGTACCAGGGATATGTCAACCGGGAATTCGGCACAGACTACTCGATGCCTGTGATGTATTTCACCCAAATAATGGGATTAGCAATGGGTATAAAACCGAACCTTCTTGGGATCGGGAAAGAACTGGTGTCAGGGGCAACGCTGAAATCTTTTGCTCAGGTAAAGGAGTCTGGATGAGACAATCCCTGTATTCCGGACCTATTGTGTTAAACGGATTTCTAAAAATCTCTACACTGAATATGAAACAGGAGTGAAACATATGAGTGAAAAAATTGGAGTATATGTCTGTCATTGCGGCACTAACATCGCCGGCATCGTGAATGTGGAAGAGGTAACGCAATGGGCTGGCAGCCGCCTCAAGGAGCGTGGTGTGGTTATCGCGCGGGATTACAAGTTCATGTGTTCAAGCCTCGGGCAGGAATTAATTGAAAAAGATATTAAAGAACTGGGGCTTACCCGCGTGGTGGTAGCAGCTTGTTCTCCACACCTGCACGAACGCACCTTCCGCACTGCTTGTGAACGCGCCGGGTTAAATCCCTACCTCTCCGAACTGGTCTCGATACGCGAGCAGGTTTCCTGGGTGCATACAGACAAAATTGCAGCCACTGCTAAAGCAAAGGCGGTCCTTTCAGGTGGTGTAGAACGTGTGATACATAACGAACCACTCGAACCCCTCAAGGTACCCATTCATCCCGACTCTTTGGTTGTCGGGGGTGGCATTGCAGGGATACAAGCTGCGCTGGAGCTCGCAGATGGAGGCAATCATGTTTACCTTGTGGAACGCGAACCTTCCATCGGTGGGCATATGGCGCAGTTCGATAAAACCTTCCCCACCCTGGACTGCTCAGCCTGCATTCTGACACCACGCATGGTTCAGGCTGGGAATCACCCCAACATCACCTTGCTAACCTGGAGCGAGGTTACCAAGGTAGATGGTTATGTGGGCAACTTTGAAGTTGTAATTAAGAAGAAAGCCCGCTATGTAAATACTGAGTTATGTACAGGTTGCGGGATTTGCGTTGAAAAATGCCCCATGAAAGTGGTTGATGATGTCTTCGAAGCTGGAATGGCAAAACGTAAAGTTATATACACACCATTCCCGCAGGCTGTTCCAAATTTCCCTGTCCTTGATGCGCCAAATTGCACTTTCTTTCAAAAAGGTACATGCAAAGCCTGTGAGAAGTTTTGCCCGACCAATGCCATTGACTTCAACCAGAAAGATGAGGATATCACGGTTAAAGTCGGCAATATCGTCCTGGCTACTGGTTATGATCTGTTCAATCCACGGCGTATCCCCCAATATGGATATGGGCGACTGGAGAATATTATTACCAGCCTGGAATTCGAACGGCTCTGCAATGCCTCGGGGCCAACAGGCGGGAATATCGTTCTAAAAGATGGTGTTACCCCTCCAAAAACAGTCGGGATAGTACATTGCGTAGGCAGTCGTGATCAAAATTACAATGGCTATTGCTCAGCTATTTGCTGCATGCAAAGCATAAAATTTGCACACCTGGTGCATGAGCGTACAGGCGCGGAGATTTATAACTTCTATATCGACATCCGTACACCTGGGAAATCGTATGAAGAGTTCTATCAGCGAGTTCTTGATGAGGGAACGCATTTCGTCCGCGGGAAAGTAGCAGAAGTGACCGATGTCGCTCGTTCTCCTGAAGAAGAGGGCAAACTGATCATTCAGGTTGAAGATACGCTGATTGGGAAGCAGCGTCGCATCCCGGTAGATATGGTCATTCTTTCAGCTGGATTGGAGCCACGTTATGATGCGAAAGAGACCGGGAAGTTGTTTGGTATTGCCTGCAGCGCCGATGGCTGGTATATCGAAAGGCACCCCAAGCTTGACCCGATAGCAACCATGACCGAGGGTGTCTATATTGCTGGCTGTGTTCAGGGTCCAAAGGATATCCCCGCGACCGTTGCGCAGGGTGCAGCGGCTGCTGCCCGGATCCAGGGCAAGATCCAACAGGGTGAGATAACACTCGAACCCATTCGCGCCAGCATCAATGAAGACCAGTGCTCTGGTTGCCGGATCTGCAACGACCTGTGCCCATTCAGCGCCATCCTCTTCCATGAAGACCGTGCTGTTTCTGAGGTCAACGCGGCTTTATGTCAGGGTTGTGGTACTTGTGTGGCAGCCTGCCCGGCTGGTGCGATAAGTGGTACCGGTTTTAGCAACGAACAGGTCCTTGCTCAGATTGAAGGATTGCTGTTGCTGAATATCGAAAAAATAGAATCCAATAAGGTCCCGGCGTAAGCTGGACAAGATGGAGGCAATAATGAACAATAACGAAACTTTCGAGCCTGTCATAATCGGCTTCACCTGTAACTGGTGCAGCTACCGTGCAGCCGATACAGCCGGCACTGCACGTGTCAAGTATGCACCAAATATCCGGTTGATCCGGTTAATGTGTTCCGGGCGCCTGGACCCAACGTTTGTACTCAAAGCTCTGGCTAATGGTGCCGATGCAGTATTGATCACAGGCTGCCATCCCGGCGATTGCCATTATGTTGAGCAAAACTACAAGGCGTTACGCCGCTTTCACCTGCTCAAGCGGGTTCTTACCCAAATGGGTATTGAGCCTGGGCGGCTCAAACTTGTTTGGGCGAGCGCAGCCGAGGGTGCCATCCTGGCTGCTGAATTCGACAAATTTATCAATGAAGTACGCGCCCTGGGACCACTCAACTGGCCTTTGCAGAAGCAAAAGACATTTTCAACACCCGCGCTTGAGGAGGTGGCAGCATGAGTAAGAACGAAAAACCAAAATTCGCAATGTATTGGGCTGACTCCTGCGGTGGCTGTGATATCGCTGTTCTCAACATCCACGAGAAGATCCTGGACGTTGATGCTAATTTTGAGGTGGTCTTCTGGCCGGTGGCAATGGACGCCAAGTATAAAGATGTAGAGGCTATGCCCGATGAGTCCATCCTGTTGACTTTGTTCAATGGGGCGATTCACTCAACTGAGCATGAACATATCGCTCACCTGATGCGGAAAAAGTCAAAGATCCTAGTAGCCTTCGGCTCATGTGCTTGTGAGGGGTGTATGCCTGCTCTAATCAACCTGAGCAGTAAAAAGGATTTCTTTGATACGGTGTTCACAACGATATCCACGGACAATCCAGAAAATATTCGCCCCCAGACCTCGGTGAAAGTACCCGAAGGCGTGATTACTCTTCCTGAGATGTATTCCGTCGTCCGGACCTTGGACCAAGTCGTACCAGTTGATTACTATATGCCTGGCTGCCCACCCGAATCTCATCAGATCGCCGCTGTGATCGACCTGGTGATCCAGGTACTGCAAGGTAAGGCTGAATTACCACCACCCGGAGCTGTGATCGGTGCAGGAAATTCAACAGTGTGCGACGAATGTCCACGTAAGCGTGATATCAAGAAGATAAAGAAATTTGACCGCATCCAATTCATCGAACCAGATCCGGAGATTTGCCTTCTGGAGCAAGGGATTCTTTGCAGCGGTTTAGCTACCCGTAATGGGTGTGAAGCTAAGTGCCCATCAGCTGGTTCACCCTGCATTGGCTGTTATGGCCCGGCAGAGGGCGTGCTAGATTATGGCGCTCGCTTGATGTCTGCGGTAGCGTCAGTGATTGACAGCACCGACCCGGCGGAAATCAACCAAATACTGGATGGAATCCCAGACCCCGCAGGTCAGATCTATCGCTTCAATATGGCTGGTTCCTTATTACAGGCTGGCAAAACCGCCTGGAATAGGAAATAGGAGGTAACCATGGAACGTATCACAATCGACCCCATCACACGGCTTGAAGGCCACGGCAAGATTGAAATATTCTTGGATAAGGAAGGTAACGTAGCTAATACATACTTCCAAGTCCCCCAATTGCGCGGCTTTGAACGATTCTGCGTAGATCGGCAGGTCGAGGAAGTTCCACTCCTCACCAACCGCATCTGTGGAGTTTGTCCTGAAGCACACCACATGGCAGGTGCTAAAGCAGTTGACGCTGTCTATCACGTCGACCCACCACCCGCAGCCAAGAAACTGCGCGAATTACTCTATAGCGCTTTCTATGTCACCGACCACACTACTCACTTCTACGCTCTGGCCGGTCCTGATTTCGTCATGGGCCCGGATGCCCCCGTCGCCGAGCGTAACATCCTCGGCATCATTCACAAGGTCGGGTTGGAGATTGGAGGTAAGGTTTTACAATGCCGAAAGTATGGCCATACTGTCATCGAGATGATCGGTGGGCGTAAGGTTCATCCCTGCACGTCCATCCCTGGAGGCCTGACCAAAGGAATTACCGAGGAGCAACGCAAAGAGATCGAACAGATGGGCCGCTGGTCAATCGAGTTCGCCCAGTTCAGCCTGAAACTGTTCAACGACATCGTGCTGAGTAACAAGGCTTACGTCGACCTGATCCTGGGCGACATCTATACCCATAAAACCCATTACATCGGCATGGTGGACGAGAATAACAAGATCAACTTCTATGACGGTAAGGTTAGTGTGGTTGACCCGGACGGTACGCGCCTGGGTAAGTATGGCCCGGAGGATTACACCGACTGGATAGCCGAGCACGTTGAACCCTGGACCTATCTCAAGTTCCCGTATCTCAAGAAGGTCGGCTGGAAAGGCTTTGTAGATGGCAAAGACTCTGGCGTCTACTGTGCCACACCGCTTTCACGCCTGAATGCAGCCGATGGCATGGCTACCCCCCTGGCGCAGGAAGAATACGACAAGTTCTACCAGACCCTGGGCGGCAAGCCTGTCCATCAGCGGCTGGCAACCCACTGGGCCCGCCTGATCGAACTGCTCTACGCTGCCGAGCGCTGGGTGGAACTCGCCACCGACCCGGAGGTCACCTCGCCGAATTTCCACACCATCCCAACTGAAAAGCCAACCGAGGGTGTCGGTATCGTCGAAGCCCCGCGCGGCACATTGACTCATCACTATTGGACCGACGAGCGCGGTGTCACAACCAAGGTCAATCTGATCGTTGGTACAACCAACAACTACGCCCCCATCAGTATGTCAATCAATAAGGCGGCTTCAAGCTTGATCAAGAAGGGCACTGTTGTCACCGAGGGTCTGCTGAACATGGTTGAGATGGCTTTCCGTGCATATGATCCTTGTCTGTCCTGCGCAACCCACTCGTTACCTGGTCAGATGCCGCTGCAGGTCACCATCCATGATGCAGACGGCAACCCCTTAGAAGTGCTGAAGCAATATTGCTAAACGCTTACCAGGTTGGAAGGTTGAAAGTAAAACTCAACCTTCCAACCCTATGCTTTCCATGAAAACATTGGTTATAGGTCTTGGCAACCCCATTCTCGGTGATGACGGCGTTGGTTGGCGAATCGCTGAGCAGGTCAGGCTGCAAATAGAGAAATTATCCCTTCCCGTAGAAGTGGACTACCTGTCTCTCGGCGGTTTAAGCCTGATGGAACGCCTCGTCGGTTATGAAAACGTTATTATTATCGACGCAATATATTCCGGCCAAAAACCAGTAGGGAGTGTAGATTCCTTTTCCCTGGATGAATTACTCAATCCAAACGATGGTCACACTGCCTCTGCACATGATACTACACTGATGACAGCCTTGCATGCTGGTCGGCGTTTATCATTGTCTCTGCCAGAAAAAGTACAAGTGGTTGCTGTTGAAGTAAAAAACGTGCATGATTTTTCTGAAGAACTTTCCGCGCCTGTCGCTGCCTCTGTTCCACTGGCAGTTGAGCGTGTTATGGAACTATTGGGGACATTACATTCACGCAAGGTATAAAGAACAGCCCTCATCGATTGATGTACGAGACAACTCTATAAAGAGAACGTCACCCTGCCTGCCCCTATTTCGTCAACACTTGGCACTCAGCGGTGCTGGCTGCCTGCGTTGGGCGAAAAAACCTTCGACAGCATAGATGATTAAAGCCAGCCATACGATGCCGAACCCGGTCAGGCGGGCAGGCGAGAACGGCTCCCTGTAAACCAGGACTCCCAGCAGGAACTGCAGGGTCGGGGCGATGTATTGCAGTATGCCCACCAGCGAGAGTGGGATGCGCTGTGCCGCCGAGGCGAACATCAGTAGGGGGACGGTCGTTACCAGTCCTGCGCCCACCAGCAGCAGGTCCGAGACCGTACCGGAGCGCAGGAAGGCGCCCTGACCGCTTGTACCGGCGAGGAGCAGGTATCCCAACGCCGGTAGGAACAGGATGCCTGTCTCCAGCGCCAGTCCATACAGCGAGCCGAGCGGCGCGGTCTTCTTGACCAATCCATAGAAACCAAAGGTGAAAGCCAGCGTCAGGGCGATCCAGGGCAGTGAGCCATAGACCAGCGCCAGGTAGAGCACGCCCACGGCTGCCAGCCCAACAGGCAGCCACTGTAACGGGCGCAGGCGTTCCCGCAGGAAAATGACCCCCAGCAGCACGCTCAGCAGCGGATTGATGAAGTAGCCCAGGCTGGATTCCACCACGTAACCGGCGTTGATCGCCCAGATATAGGTCAACCAGTTCACAGCGATCAGCAGGGCTGCCGCTATGTAGATTGGGAAGGCGCGCATGGTCAGCGCCCGCAGGCGGAAGGCTGACCACTGCCTGCTGACCAGGATGACCATGATCAGCAGCAGGAACGACCACAGGATGCGGTGACCGAGCAACTGCAGCGCAGGGACATGCTGAAGCCACTTCCAGTAAATAGGGAATAATCCCCACAATGAGTAAGCCCCTATCGCGTACCAGATACCCTTGTTCATTTGCAGATACCGCCTTAAGTGCTTTTCTTGGAGTACAACAAGCGTCAAGTATACACTACCCGGTTGTATAATCCAGTGGAGAGAACTGAAGATCGTCCATGAAATTCGATCCGCAAAAACACCATCGCCGTTCCATTCGCCTCAAGGATTACGATTATTCCTCACCAGGCGCGTATTTCATAACGATAGTTGCCTATCAACGGGAATGTCTTATGGGGGAGATCATAAATGGCGAAATGCGATTCAATCCAACCGGAGAAATTATTGTGGGGAAAACATCCAACACCAGTTCGCTGACCTGACCGACGAGGATGGTTCCCTGGCAGAAATGGGAGACCGGCGGCCACGTGTCGGCGGGGCAAGTAAACCTTCGCCGATCAATAGACCAGCGGTTGAGTATATGATCGAGTCAGGAGAGACAGCCAAATAAGGGGGTTTAGTGAAAAAGCAGATATAATTTCTATGTGGGAAAAGTTTGAGCCGTTGATTTTGCTGACTTGACTGTCTAAGGCAGTAAGAGCCGATATGGACACTCCATTCTCTGACCAAGAATTTACACAAATGAAGGACATTCAGCACAGACTATCGCAGGTGCGCTCTCATCTTTCTGAGAATGAGTTCCCTTCAATAACCGAAATATCCGCCTGGTATTCTTTTCTTGCCAAGATAAAGTTCATTCAGGGGAATTTCAACAATGATATCAGCTTCCTCGCAACTTTAATGGCAAAGAAATACCTTGAAGAACGATACGGACTTCAAAACTTCGATGCCGCAGAGAAACCACAAGGCGCTGCTGGCATTGATATCGATGTCCGATTACCCGATGGTCGGCGGTTGATTGCAGAGATAAAAACAACCAGCCCATATAAACCGAACGATCTTGGTGCCCAACAAAAGGTGATGTTCGAAAACGATTTTTCCAAATTGGCCGATGCTGACGCGGAAATCAAGCTGTTTTTGTTGACGGAACAAGTAACCTTTGATCTTATGAAGAAGCCCAAATATAAGTCTCAATTATCGGGCGTCTCTGTTTTACTGCTAACTACCGGCGAAGAATTTACAGCGTAAAAACATCATCGAAATAGGAACTCCTAATGCCCCTCAAAAAATCCGAACTCTACGCCTCCATATGGGCCTCCTGCGACGAACTGCGCGGCGGTATGGACGCCTCCCAATACAAGGATTACGTACTCGTCCTGTTGTTCGTCAAATATGTCTCGGATAAATATACCGGGCAGAAGAGCCCGCCCATCGAAGTGCCCAAAGGCGGCAGCTTCGCGGAAATGGTGACGCTCAAGGGACAAAAAGACATCGGCGATGGGATGAACAAGATCATCGCCCGGCTCGCCGAAGCCAATGAATTGAAGGGTGTGATTGATGTTGCTGATTTCAACGATGAAGATAAGCTCGGCAAAGGGAAAGAGATGCAGGACCGGCTTTCGAACCTGGTGGCCATCTTTGAAAACCCCGGCCTCGATTTCAGCCGCAACCGCGCCGAAGGCGATGACCTGCTGGGTGACGCATACGAATACCTGATGCGTCACTTTGCGACGGAATCAGGCAAGAGCAAGGGACAGTTCTATACCCCCGCCGAAGTCTCACGTGTGATGGCGAAAGTGATCGGCATTAGCGCCGCCAAAAGGGCGGATACCACCATCTATGACCCGACCTGCGGCTCCAGCTCTCTGCTGCTCAAAGCCTCCGATGAAGCCCAGGTCAAGATCAGCATTTACGGGCAGGAGATGGACAACGCCACCGCCGCCCTCGCCCGCATGAACATGATCCTGCACGACAATCCCTCCGCCGAGATCTGGAAGGACAACTCGCTCTCCTCCCCGCACTGGAAGGAAAAAGACGGCCGGCTGAAAGCCTTCGATTATGTCGTCGCCAACCCACCCTTCTCCACCAAAGCCTGGAGCAACGGCTTTGATCCCGAGCACGATCTCTACGGGCGCTTCGAAGACGGCATCCCGCCCCAAAAGAACGGCGATTATGCCTTCCTGCTGCACATCCTGCGCTCGATGAAGAGCACCGGTAAAGGCGCGGTCATTCTGCCGCATGGTGTGCTCTTTCGTGGAGGTGCCGAAGGCGAGATCCGCCGCAGCATCACCCGCAAGGGTTACATCAAGGGCATCATTGGCTTGCCTCCCAACCTTTTCTACGGCACGGGCATCCCCGCCTGCATCATCGTGCTGGATAAAGAAAACGCCTCTGGGCGCACCGGCATCTTCATGGTCAATGCCAGCCAGGGATTTATGAAGGATGGCAACAAGAACCGCCTGCGCCACCAGGATCTTCATAAGATCGTGGATGTCTTCACCCGCCAGCTTGAGAGCTCCAAATATGCGCGCATGGTTAGCCTGGCGGAGATCGAAGCCAACGACTACAACCTCAACATCCCGCGCTACATCGACAACAGCGCCGAAGAAGATGTGCAGGATATCGCCGCGCACCTGCTGGGCGGCATCCCCGAGCGCGACATCGCCGGGCTGGATGCATACTGGCAGGTTTTTCCCTCCCTGCGCCTCAAACTGTTCGCCCCCGCACGCCCCGGCTACGTGGAGATGAAGGTGAGCGCGGCGCAGGTCAAAGCGGTGGTTTTTGAGCATCCCGAATTCAAAGCCTACCACGCTCGCAGCATGGATTTGTTCGAAGCATGGAAAAAGGCGCACCGCCCGCTGCTGGCCGGTGTACAGACGCAAAATATTGCGTCTGTACCTATCTTTCATCCGAAAGCCCTGATCGCCACCCTGTCAGAAGACCTGCTGGTAGCATTCGAGAACGCCGCCCTGGTGGACAAATACGACATGTACCAGCACCTGATGAACTACTGGACGGAAACCATGCAGGACGATATTTATATGATCGTCACCGAGGGCTGGCAGGCGAACCCAGATTTGATCCCGCCCGCGTTGTTGATTGCACGCTATTTCAAGGCCGAACAGGGCGCCATCGAAAGCCGGCAAGCCAAACAGGAAACCCTGAGCGCCCAGGTGGAAGAACTAAACGAAGAACACAGCGGCGAAGATGGTTTGCTCGAAGACGCCAGGAACGATAAAGGCAAAACTACCAAAGCCAGCATTATGAGGCGGCAGAAAGAGTTGACGGTAGACGATAAAGACGAAGCCGATTTGCTCGATCTCTACCTGCAATTGCTCGATCAGACGGTAGAAGCGGGCAAAAAAGTGAAAGATGCCCATCAGGCGCTGGACGCAAAGGTTGCCGAAAAATACAACGCTCTAACCCAACCTGAGACCATCACCCTGGTGGTGGATGACAAATGGCTGGCAGCAATCGCTGCCAGCGTGCAGAGAGAATTGGATCGCATCTCGCAAACCCTGACCGCACGCATCAAGGAACTGGCAGAACGCTACGCAGCACCTATGCCACGGCAAATCCAGACCGTGGAAGAATTAACGGGCAAGGTGGATATCCACCTGAAAATGATGGGGTTTGTATGGAACTGAAACCGGGCTACAAAAAAACCGAAGCTGGCATTATCCCTGAGGATTGGGGAATATATACATTTGCAGAAGTGTTTGAATTTTTGAACACTGCAAACAATCCACGAAGCGATTTATCAGAAATTGGCGATTATAAGTACATCCACTATGGTGATGTTCATGCCAATCAATCTGCATTCTTTGATTGTGAACGTGAAGATATTCCACGAATCCAAAAATCTAGAGTTCAACATCTGCCTCTTGTTGAAGATGGTGATCTGATAATGGTAGACGCATCAGAAGATTATGAAGGGACTGGTGTATCTGTTGAAGTAAAAAATATTAAAGAGCAATATGTGGTTGCTGGACTGCACACCTTGTTACTTCGTGGAAACAAGGAACTTATCACTAATGGCTATAAAGGATATATTCAATCAATTAGATTTATAAAACAAGAACTGATCAAGATAGCTACTGGTATCTCTGTTTACGGAATATCAAAAAATAATCTTAAAAGAATCTCTATTCCTCTACCTCCCCTCCCTGAACAACGCCTCATCGCCACCGCCCTGAGCGACGTGGACGCCCTGATCGCCGTCCTCGATACCCTCATTGCCAAAAAACGCCTCGTCAAGCAGGGTGCCATGCAGGAATTGCTGACGGGGAAAAAGCGATTGCCAGGGTTCAGTAGGGAGTGGGAAACGAAGAAGATTGCCGAAATTACCCACACAACCGCTGGTGGAACACCGAGTACGCTAGTTGAATCATATTGGGGTGGAGAAATAAAGTGGATGAGTTCGGGCGAATTGCACTTGAAACGCGTCTATGATGTTGATGGCCGTATTACCGAAGAAGGTTTGCAAAACTCCAGTACAAAGATTATCCCGCCAAATTGTGTTTTGATTGGATTAGCTGGTCAGGGAAAAACTCGCGGCACAGTTGCTATGAATATGGTGGAACTTTGTACAAACCAATCAATAGCCGCTGTTTTTCCGTCCAACGTTTTCATTCCCGATTACCTTTACTACAATTTGGATTCTCGTTACGAAGAATTGAGAAGTATTTCCACGGGGGATGGCGGGAGAGGCGGTCTCAACTTGACGCTTATAAACAATATGGAAGTGCCACTTCCATCATTGAATGAACAACAAGCCATCGCCGAAATTCTCTCCGACATGGACTACGAAATCACCGCGCTGGAGGGACGGCGCGAGAAAACCCGCCTGCTCAAACAGGGCATGATGCAGGAACTGCTTACGGGAAGGATACGATTAACGTAGAGACAAAACCTTGCGTCTCTACTGGGTGATGCCCATCATGGATAAATTCAAAGGCAAATACCGCATCCCCAGTGCGCGCTGGGCGGCGTGGGATTACAGCAGTAACGCTGCCTATTTTGTCACCATATGTGTTGCCAACCGCGCCCACGACTTTGGCGAAATCACAGACAGCGGAATGACCCTGTCCCCTTTAGGGCAGTCCGCGCTGGTTTGCTGGAATGAAATCCCCGCCCATTTCCCGTTTGTGGAATTAGGAGAATTTATTGTCATGCCCAACCATGTCCACGGGATTGTGGTGATTAACAAACCCGTATCGGACGCAATCGTAGAGACGCAAAATATTGCGTCTCTACGGAATGGCCCTAAAAACCGATTCGGCCCGCAATCGCAAAATCTGGCATCCATCGTGCGCGGGTATAAAATAGGTGTAACGAAATTCGCCCGGCAGAATGGCATCCCATTTGTGTGGCAGGCACGTTATTACGACCATGTCATCCGCAACATGGGCGAATATGAACGAATCTATCAATACATCCTTGACAATCCGCAAAAATGGAAAGAGGATGAATACAATGCCTTGCAGGTAAATCAGGATTAAGCTATGACAACAGTCGGTCAACGAGAATTCCTCACCCAAAAACGCGTGGTGGCCTTATTCCGCGATACACTGGGATACAGATATCTCGGCAACTGGAAACATCGTCCCGATAATCGCAATATCGAAGAAGTCCTTCTAGGCCAATTCTTGAAAGAGCGCAAGGTCATAGAGCCGCTCATCAGTAAAGCGCTGTATGAACTCAACAAAGTGGCTGGTGATCAGAATAAAAGCCTGTATGACATTAACAAGGAAGTCTTCAGCCTGCTGCGCTACGGCGTCAAAATAAAAGCCGATGTGGGCGAGAACGCCGAAACCGTCTGGCTGGTGGATTGGGAAGAACCGCTCAACAATCATTTTGCCATTGCCGAAGAGGTCACCGTCAGTGGACAAAATAACAAACGCCCCGACATCGTCCTGTATGTCAACGGCATCGCCCTGGGCGTGCTTGAAATCAAACGCTCGGTGGTATCCATCAGCGAAGGCATCCGTCAGAATCTGGATAACCAGAAGAAGGAATTTATCCAGCAATTTTTTACAACCATACAATTCGTCATGGCAGGTAACGATACTCAGGGCTTGCGTTACGCCACCATCGAGACCCCAGAAAAATATTACCTGCCCTGGAATGAAGATAGCAAGCTAGAGAATCCATTTGACCGGGCGCTAACCCAACTCTGTGAGAAAAATCGGTTTCTTGAGATCATTCACGACTTCACCGCGTTTGATGCGGGCATTAAAAAACTCTGCCGCCATAACCAGTATTTTGGTGTGAAGGCCGCCCAAAAACGAGTCGGAGACCGTAAAGGCGGTATCATCTGGCACACGCAGGGCAGCGGCAAGAGTTTCATCATGGTCTGGCTCGCCAGATGGATACGTGAAAACGTTACCGGTTCGCGTGTTCTCATTATCACCGACCGCATCGAACTGGATGAGCAGATTGAGAGAAAATTCTTTGGCGCGGGTGAAGAAATCTACCGCACGAAAAGCGGAGCAGATCTCATTTCTCGTCTCAATACCGCCAAACCCTGGCTGCTCTGTTCACTTATCCACAAATTTGCCGGCAAAGAAGAAGGTGATATCGCCGGGTATATTGCAGAACTGCAAAACAACCTGCCCAAAGGTTTCAAAGCCAAAGGCGACATTTTTGTTTTTGTGGATGAATGTCACCGCACCCAATCGGGTGACCTGCATAAAGCTATGAAAGCGATACTGCCGAATGCTATGTTCATCGGCTTCACCGGCACGCCTTTGTTGAAAGCCGATAAACAAAAGAGCATCGAAGTCTTTGGTAGTTACATCCACACCTACAAGTATGACGAGGCTGTTAAGGACGGCGTGGTGCTCGACCTGCGTTATGAAGCGCGTGACATTGACCAGTACATCACATCGCAAGAGAAAATTGATCAGTGGTTTGAAGCCAAGACAAGAGGGTTGAACGATATCGCCCGCGCCCAACTCAAGCAGCGCTGGGGTACCATACAAGCCCTGCTCAGCTCGAAAGACCGTCTTGAGAAGATCGTCGCTGACATTTTGTTCGATATGGAAACCCGCGATCGTCTTCAAAGTGGTCGCGGTAACGCACTGCTGATCTCGGGCAACATCTACCAGGCTTGCAAGTTCTACGAATTGTTCGTCTCCCACGGTTTCACCAAGTGCGCCATTGTCACATCCTACAGGCCATCGCCTGGCGACATCACGGGCGAAGAAACCGGCGAAGGGCTGACGGAAAAACTCAAGCAGTACGAAATTTACAACAAGATGCTGGATGGACGAGACGTTGAAGAGTTTGAGAAGGATGCCAAGAAGAAGTTTGTGGAAGAACCAGGGCAGATGAAATTACTCATCGTAGTGGACAAATTGCTGACCGGGTTCGATGCACCTCCAGCCACCTATCTCTATATCGACAAACAAATGCGCGATCACGGCTTGTTCCAGGCAATCTGCCGTATCAACCGTCTTGATGGTGAAGATAAAGAATACGGTTATGTAATTGATTACAAAGACTTGTTCCAGAGCCTTGAAGTTGCTGTCAATGATTACACTTCTGGAGCCTTCGATGGATATGACAAAGAAGATGTCATCGACTTACTCACTAACCGCCTCGATAAAGCCAGGGAACGCCTCGAAGAAGCCCGTGAAGCCATCAAAGCCCTGTGTGAAGCCGTTGCCCCGCCAAGAGGCACCCTGGAATACCAGCACTATTTCTGCGGAACAGATACATCTGATAAGGACCAGTTAAAGGACAACGAACCTAAACGTATCGCCCTCTATAAATTGACTGTCTCGCTCATTCGTGCCTACGCCAATCTTGCCAACGAATTGCCCGATGCCGGATACGCCGCGCACGAGATTGAAACCATTCAGAAGGAAGTGGACCACTTCGAAAAGGTGCGCAAAGAGGTAAAACTTGCCAGTGGTGATTACATTGACCTGAAAATGTACGAACCCGCCATGCGCCATCTGATCGACACGTACATCCGTGCCGAGGAAAGCCGGACAATTTCTGCTTTCGACGATATGACCCTCATCCAGCTCATTGTCGAGCGTGGAGAAGATGCTGTAAACGAACTCCCTAAAGGAATTGCTGCTAATCCTGTTGCGGTGGCCGAGACCATCGAAAACAACTTGCGCCGAGTCATCATTGACGAGCAGCCCATCAACCCCAAATACTATGAGCGAATGTCCGAATTATTGGATGATTTGATCCAGGAACGCAAAGCGCAGGCAGCAGAATACGAAAAATATCTGGAAAAACTGGTGGAACTGACCAAAAAGGTAGTCAACCCCGCCAGCGGTGGAGTCACCTATCCCAAGGCGCTGAACACCTCCGCACGCCGTGCCTTATATGACAACCTTGAAAGAAACGAAGAACTCGCAATTGCCCTGGATACTCAAATCTTGGCCATCCGAAAGGACGATTGGCGTGGACATATAATCAAAGAGCGTGAAATAAAGTATGTAATCCGTAATATCATTGATGACGAAGCTGAAGTCGAGCGTATATTTGAGTTGGTCAAGAACCAAAGAGAATATTGAGAATGCATCATATTGATGTAAATGGGCTGATCGTAGATGTAGTCCGTAAAGACATTATGAATTTACACATTGGGGTTTATCCTCCTACCGGCCGGATCCGTGTTGCTGCTCCATTACGCATAAATGATGAAGCCGTAAGGCTGGCTGTAATATCGAGACTTTCATGGATTAAACGCCAGAAGCTAAAGTTCGAAGAACAAGAGCGGCAGACAAAACGTGAATATGTGAGTGGAGAAAGCCACTATTTTTTTGGCGCACGCTATTTACTGAATGTTGTCTATCATGATAATCCTGGCAAAGCGATTGTTCGCAACAAGAAAATTATTGATCTGTTTGTTCGCACAGATAGCAATATAGACCGGCGCGAGCGGGTTATGTTAGCTTGGTATCGAGCACACTTACGGCAAGCAATTCCACAATTGATTGAAAAATGGGAAAAGATCGTTGGTGTGGATGTTGCCGATTGGGGTATCAAAAAAATGAAAACCAGATGGGGTTCTTGCACCATTGAAGCGGGCCGAATCTGGCTCAATCTTGAACTGGCAAAAAAACCTCCTCATTGCCTGGAGTTCATTGTAGTTCACGAAATGGTGCATCTACTCGAACCCCATCATAACGAGAGATTCGTGGATTACATGAACAAATTTTTACCCCAATGGCGGCAATATCGTGAGGAGCTAAATCGAGCACCATTGGCGCATGCGGAGTGGGAATATTAGCTTATATAATATGAAACCAAATGTTATTGATCTTCAATAAGATGATATTCTTGAATATTCACCCACCTATCCTGTGACCGTAAGGTCTCCTCTTGATTGAGCCTTCACACTGCGTTTATTCGATTTCATCACCACACCCCCCTCCCGCCTCCCCTTGATCTATAACCGGAGATTTGGTCAGCATAAGAAGGCTCCATATAGGATATGGGGGAGGGGCGAATGGGAGACAGTTTCACCAAAGGGCGGCTCGCAGTGACATGCTCTGGGGGGAGGAGACTGCCACGCCAAAGACCGGCTCGCAGTGACATGCTCTGGGGGGAGGAGACTGCCACGCCAAAGACCGGCTCGCAGTGACATGCCTGGGGGAGGAGACTGCCACGCCAAAGACCGGCTCGCAGTGACATGCCTGGGGGAGGAGACTGCCACGCCAAAGACCGGCTCGCAGTGACATACTGGGTGGGAGGAGGCTGCTCCGCCAAAGGGCGGCATGAGGGTGAGGCGCGGGTCTGGAGGAGACTGCCACGCCAAAAACCGGCTCGCAGTGACATGCCTGGGGGGGGAGACTGCCTGCTTTCAGCACCCCGTCAAACGGGGCGAGCGGTGCTTCGCGATCGCCGAAGACCGGCTCGCAGTGACATGCTCTGGGGGGAGGAGAC
>Ga0315277_10002278_pt1 | contig 26888 bp, 25 predicted proteins | sample YL17G05_15_MG_FD_203695 | JGI IMG/M metagenome (GOLD analysis project Ga0315277, IMG submission 203695) | Sediment microbial communities from Yellowstone Lake, YNP, Wyoming, USA - YL17G05_15 | ecosystem: Environmental > Aquatic > Freshwater > Lake > Sediment | place: USA: Wyoming | collected... | reverse complement strand
CGCCGTCGCATTGCCTTGGACATGCAGCGGGACCTACACGCTCCCGCCCGCTGCCAAACCATCGTCACCCTCCATCAACAACGCGAAACGGGGTAACTATGCTCTGTAACGTTGCTACAGTCTCAAATTGCTTTGGTTTTCAGTGCACGGAGCAGGAGAAGCACGGGTCATATGCCCGCACGAGCTGTTCGCAAAGCAGCTTCAGCTTGGGCTCATCAAGGCCACGATGCCGGGTAACCAGCTCCTTCAAGTCCCTTTCGATGACCCGGAAGTTGTGCGAGGTCGGCGTGACGATATTCGCCTCTTCGACGACTCCCTGCCTGTCGACTTTATACCAGTGATGCAGCAGGCCACGAGGCGCCTCGGTGATCGCCCCACCTTCGCCCGCCTCGGGCCTTGCGAAGAGTTCCTCGTCCTCGAATGACGTAGACTCAAGGACCTGGATACACTGCTCGATGCCGTCCACGACCTCAAGACTCTGTGCCAGGTTGTTGTGGAACGGATTATCGTCCGGCGGCGAGAAACCGACTTCCTGCGCGATCGATCTCGTGCGCTCCTGCAGCTTGTCGAATTTGTTATTGAGCCGCGCCAGGGCCCCGACGCGGATCGTGCCCGTGTCGCGGGCGTCCCGCCCGCGATCCGAAGGCGAGACGCCTTCGACACGAGCTTTGCCGATGACTCGGCCGGCGATCACGGACTTCTTGGCGAATGCATAGGGCACTTCGGCCTCCTGGAAGTGCTCGCCGTACTGATCCACCGCGATGGACAGCCCCCTGTCGGAGACAATCGTGCCTGTGTTGATCGCATACCGCTCTTCGGTGTCCAAGGCCAGATGCTCGCAGGGCGCGTGGAAGTCCGGAACGGCGAAATCCGCGACGTCCCGCACAACCCGTCCTGCGTCCTCGCGGATGGACCTCAACTCCTCCAGTATGCCGGCAAACTCCTGGGGCTTGGGGATGGCGGTGAAGCCGCCGGGCAGGGCGGTCACCGGGTGCAGCGCCCGGCCGCCGATGATGCCGGTCAGCCTGTTCATCACCTCCTTCATCCGCAGCATCCGCAGGACGCGGTCGCCGAGTTGCCCCTGCATGCCGACGATTCCCGGATAGCCGTAGTAGTCCGGCATGGCCAGCACGTACAAGTGCACCAGGTGGCTGGCGATGATCTGGCTCAGACACATGAGCCGCCGCAGGGTCACCGTTTGCTCACTGACCTCGATCCCCGCGGCCTTCTCGACGGCCTGGATCGCCGTGATCATGTGAGAGACCGGGCAAATCCCGCAGATCCGCGAGACGATGTCCCCGACCTCGTCATACTTTCGGCCGACGAGAAAGCCCTCGAAGAACCGCGGCGGCTCGAAAATCCTCAGTTGCAGGAACGGCTCGCCGTCCAACTCGACGACCAGCGCCGTTTCGCCTTCCACCCGCGCCAAGTAGTCTACTTCTATTTTTGTGCGACGGCCCACGTTCTCACCTGCCCCGGTTTCCACTCGTTGGCGGGTTCCCCGAACTCCGTGAATTTCCTGTAGACATCGTCGGGCGTGAGCCCGAGTTTCGAGAATCGATTGGCCAGCGCCCTGGCGTTGGCGGCCTTCATGGGTCCCCAGCAACCGTAACAGGCCCGATCATGCGAGGGGCACAGCGCCCCGCAGCCGGCGTTGGTGACCGGGCCCATGCAGGGCCAGCCGTACGCGACCAGCACGCAGATGTTGCCCTTGAGCTTGCATTCGACGCAGACGGCGTACCGCAGAAACTCCGGCCGCTTGCCCAGCAGAAGCGAGGTCACGAATTCCGTCAGGTCTCGCTCCCCCATCGGGCAGCCTTTGATATAGCCGTCCACGGGGACATATTGATCGACGGAGTGGGCCCGCATGGAAGTGATCTTCGACGTGTCCGCGTAGACCCGGTTCTGGACGAGGTACTCCTCCTGGGTGTTCTTGATCGCCGGCACGCCGCCGCAGACGGCGCAGGAGCCGATGGGGATCACCCATTTGCTGACGCTGCGGATCTTCCGCAACTGCTCGACCTGCCAGTCCTCCGTGACCGTCCCCTCGATCAGCGCCACGTCGAAGGGACCCTCCTCAACGCCGCCGGACTGGAGCATCCGGCAGTAGATGATGTCCGCCGCCTCGAACGTCTCCAGGATGTGCTCTTGAAAGAAGATGAGCTGAAACTCGCAGCCCGCACAGCAACTATATTTGAACACCCCAATCCTGGGCTTGCCGTCGCTCACAATCTGCTCCTGAATGAGGACTTGTCGGTGTGCATTGCACACCTTCATTTATCCCTTATTTCAAAGTGTCAGGAACCTCTCGATAGTCCACGCTTATCTCCTATCTTACAGCAACGTATCCTGGAACCGGGTGATGTCCGACAGAGCGAAGACGGGTCCGTCCTGGCAGACGTACCTGGCGCCGATCTGGCAATGGCCGCAATGACCGATGCCGCACTTCATTCTGCGTTCGAGCGAGACGTAGATGTCCTCCGGCCGCTGTCCGTCGAGGATCAGCCCGCCGGCGACGAACTTCATCATGACCTGAGGCCCGCACGTGAAGGTGATCGTGTCCGACAGAGGAACGTGGACGGAGCGGAACAGCTTCGTCACAAGGCCCTCCTGGACCGGCAGCAAAAGCTCGCTCGTCACCCGGTCGGCCGCCAGCAGCACGGTGATCGCCTCGTTCCATTCAGAAAACTGCCGCCCGTATAGCAGGTCATCAGAGGTCCTGGCCCCGTACAGCAGATATACATCACGGAAGTCGTCCCGATGGCTCAGCACGTGGAGCACGACTGGTCGCAGAGGCGCCATGCCGATCCCGCCGGCCACGATGAGCAGGTTTTTGCCCCGGGCCCGCGCCAGGGGCCAGCCTGTGCCGAACGGGCCGCGAAACGCCACCCGGTCGCCGTGTTTCAAATGGTCCAGCGCGGAGACGACGTTGCCCGCCGTTCGGATGGTGTGGACGAATGTGCCGTCGCCGTTGTCTAAAGAGCTGAATGAGAACGGCGCCTCGCCAAATCCGGCGAAGCCGACCATATTGAACTGGCCGGGGCTGTACGCCATCGCCTCGGAGTCGATCTGCGAGAACCGTAGCGAGATCGTGTCGGCGGTCTCCTCAACCTTGTCTTCGACACGGGCCAGATTGGCGACCAGTGGATTGACAGCCAGTGTGCTCATCCGCGCTTATTCCACCTCCAATCCCCGCGAGGGGGCGCGTTGAATTTCCTTGGCCATTTCGGCGATGTCGATTCCCGTGGGGCACCAGGTCATGCACCGGCCGCAGCCGATGCAGCCGAAGCACCCATACTGTTCGAGCCACGTGCACAGCTTGTGGGTGAGGAACTGCCGCAGGCGGGCCTGTTGCGGCTCGCGGAAGTTGCCCGTGTGGACCTCGGCAAAGCCGTAGTCCTGGCACGAGTCCCACTGCCGGCCGCGCTCGACCATCCTGGGGCCGAAGTCCGGCCGGTCCATCACGTTGTAGCAGTAGCACGTCGGACAGACCATCGTGCAATTCGTGCACCCGAGGCACCGCTCGTCGGCGACCTCCTTATACACCGGATGGTCGAACGTCCGCATCAGCAGCTCAGGCAAACCCCGCACATCGAGGCTCTTCTGGAACGAGGCAACCGCCTGCTGCTCGACGGCCGCCTTCTTTTGCTGGTGCTCTTCGCGGGCGGTCTGGAGACCCGGCGCAGCCTCGATCAGCTCCCGGCCGCGCTGCGAGCCGGCCTCCAGCAGATAATCATCGCCCAGCCACGTCATGACCACGTCGTATCCTTCCTGAATCCGCAGGAACGGGCCCGTGCCCATCGACGGGCAGAACCCCTTATCGCACGCGCGATTGCAGTTCAATACCACCGTAGCCGTTCGTTCGCGCAATTTGGAGTAATAGAAATCTTGAAAATCGCCGAGGAAAGTCCTGTCCAGCACGGTGATCGCGTGCATGTCGCACGGGTGAATGGCGAAGATCAGTTGCATCCCGTCCGGCCCCGGATCGATGGGCGTGCATGTGCCCGTCTCGCGGTCGATCTGAAAGAGCTTCTGGACGGACGGATAGATGAACGAGCGCGGGCTGAGCATCGTGGTGCAATAGGCAAGGTTCAGTTGTCCGCTGTCCTCAATCGGCTCGAACGTCGTCTGCCCCCTCTTCTGCAGGACCGGCCCGAACACGCGGAACCGGCGGGTCAGATCATCCACCCAGCGGCCCACATCGCTCGCAGAAAGAATGTGACTGGTTTCCATTTTCAGTCCCCGGTTCTACCTCTACGTGGAGTTTCGCAAAATGGAAGTTGGGCTTACTTGGGGAAGGAAAAACACGTCTTTCGTTTTTCCTTCTCCAAAACGACTGGCGAAGGGATGCCCTGGACGCTCACAAGGTTTCCAGGGCATTGCACGCAGCCTGGCCCTGGCGCACCACCCCTTGTCGGCGCATCAGGGCGGAATGATGCATGGTACGTGCCTCGTAATTCAAGGAAATCCCAAAGCTGATTTCCTTGAATAATAAGCCCAACTTCCATTTTGCGAAACTCCACCTCTACTTGAGAAGCCTCAATGCGCCATCGCCTTCTCGTTCTCTTCCACGACGGCCTTGTACTTCTCGTGGATCATCGTCCTGTCGAATTCCCAGAACTCGTCGAGCATCGCCTCCTGCTCGGCCGGGGAAAGGTAGCCCATCACGGGAAGGAAGAACAGTTTGTCCTCTTTGCGGATGTGCAGCGGGTAGAAGGTGACGAGCATGTCGATCTCGTGCATGATTTCCGTCCGCACGTCCGCGCCCTGGACATATCGCTCATAGGCGGCCGAGAGCCTCGCCACCGCCTCTCGCATGAGAACGTGCTCGTCGACCAGATTCTCCATCATCTGCCTGTCTTCATCCGAGAGCGGCTTGGCGGAAAGCTCTCTGAAGAGAATGCCTTCCTCTTTGCCGTGGTGGGTCCGGTCGGCATACGTGCGGAAGAAGTCCACGCCCACCGCCAGAAGGTTCGTATCGACTTCAGCGGCACTTTTCATCTCGCGCAGTTCATTATCCAGCAGTCTGACCATCCGCTCGATGAGCCTGTGCTCGATCATCAATGCCCCGATGGGTTTCATATCCACATCTCCCAATGCGTCTCATGCCGAGTCTTGCCTTGTTTGCTGTAATGGATCAGCCGGGCGTTGATCGCCACGATGATCGTGCTCAGGGACATGACCAGCGCCCCGACGGCAGGCGGCAAAACGACGCCGTAGTGGTACAGCACGCCGGCCGCCAGCGGAATCGCGATCACATTGTAGCCCGTCGCCCAGGCGAGGTTCTGCACCATCTTGCGGTTCGTCAGCCGCGAGAGCGAAATCACGGCGGCCACGTCCCGCGGATCGTTCTCGACCAGAATCACATCGGCCGTCTCAATGGCGACGTCCGTCCCCGCGCCGATGGCGATGCCCACGTCGGCCTGGGCCAGGGCCGGAGCGTCGTTCACGCCGTCGCCGACCATGGCCACCCGCCGGCCCTGCTGCTGAAGCTCCCTGATTTTCTCCGATTTCTTATCCGGCAGCACCTCAGCAAAATACGTATCGAGCCCAAGCTCTTTGGCCACATAGCGGGCGGTCGCCTCGTTGTCGCCGGTGATCATGGCAATCTGGAGATTGAGGTCCTTGAGCATTGCGACCGCCTGCTTCGACTCCTCGCGAATGAGGTCCGCCAGGGCGATCAGCCCCTGGACCTTGCCGCCGGAAACCACGAGAACGATCGTTTTGCCCTGCGAGGCGATCTCCTCGACTTTGTCCGAGACGCCCCTTGCGTCCGCGCCGGCTGTCTCGAGGATTCGCATATTGCCGACGTAGATTTCCTGACCCTCCACGGTTGCCTTGGCGCCTTGTCCCGGCATGGAGTCGAAGCCAATGACGTTTGCGAGCGGCAGTTCCTTCTCTTGTGCTTCGCGCACGATACCCCGGGCAATCGTGTGCTCGGAGTTCTGCTCGATGGAGGCGGCCCTTCGCAGCAGGTCGTCGCCGCTCCAATCGCCAAAGCTGACGATATCGCTGACGCCGAAGCGGCCCTGGGTCAGCGTCCCCGTCTTATCGAAGACGACGGTGTCGAGGTTGCGCGCGTTCTCGAACTGGGTCCTCTTGCGGATGAGCAGGCCGTTGCGGGCGGAGACTGCGGTGATCATCGCGACCACCAGCGGCACCGCCAGCCCCAGCGCGTGCGGGCAGGTGATGACCATGACGGTAACCATCCGCTCCAGGGCGAAGACGAATGGCTGACCGAGAACCAGCCAGACAACGAGCGTCACCGTGCCGACGACCAGGGCGATGATGGTCAGTGCGAACGCGGCCTTGTCCGCCAGGCCCTGGGCGCGGGACTTGCTTGCGGAGGCCTGTGCGACGAGCTTGGCGACTTGCGACAGGTAGGAATCCTCGCCTGTCCGAGTCACTTCGACGGTGAGCGAGCCGGTGCCGTTGACCGAGCCGCCGATCACCTGGTCGTCTCGTTTTCTGGCGACCGGCCTGGACTCGCCGGTGATCATGGATTCGTCGATTTCGCTCAGGCCGTCGGTGATGCGGCCGTCGGCGGGAATCTTCTCGCCGGGGCGGACCAGCACTTTGTTGCCGCTCTGCAACTCATCGAGCCGGACATCGCGGACGGAGCCGTCCGCGTCGACCCGATGCGCCTCGGCGGGCAGCAGCTTCGCCAAATCCTCCAGCGCTCTCGATGCGCCCATCACGGAGCGCATCTCGATCCAGTGGCCCAGCAGCATGATGTCGATCAGTGTGGCCAGCTCCCAGAAGAAGACCTGCCCCGGCACGCCGAACACGACCAGGCTGCTGTACACGTACGCGACGGTGATCGCCAAAGCGATCAAGGTCATCATGCCGGGCAGCCGGTCGCGCAGCTCGTCGGCAAGCCCTTTCAAGAATGGCCAGCCGCCGTAGAAGAACACGAACGTCGACAGCGCGAACAGGACCCACAGGTTGCCTGGGAAGGTGAGCGTAAAGCCGAAGACCTCCTGAATCATCGGCGAAAGGATCACGACAGGGACCGTCACGATGAGGCAAATCCAGAACCGCCTCTTGAAGTCCTCAACCATGTGGGCGTGGTGAGCGGCGTGGCCGCCTTCATGTGGGCCGTGCAGGGCGTGGGCCGTCAGTTGGTCCTTCTCGTGCCCCACGTGTTCCGCCACACCGGCGGCTTCGTGATGCGCGTGGTGTTCGTGTGCTTCATGTTCCCGGTGGTCGTGCCCGTGCACCGGCTCATATCGTCCGCCGTGGCCGGCGTGGTGTTCGTGGCCCGTATCGGATGCAGGCCCATGCTCGCCGCTTGCGTGCTCATGCATATGCCGCGCCCTCCATCGTGTCTCACTGCCTCAGGAAGTACTCATCCCTGCACGGAACCGAGCAGAAATGCACAATTCGGCCGTTGCACATGACCGTCAGATCGTTGTCCGTCGGATCGATCATCATATCGCAGACCGGGTCCATCACCAGTCCGCGGCCGGACGCCCCTCGGCCGGAGGTTCCGCCGTTGCCGTTTCGGCTTCGCGTCAGATCGGAGTTGTTCACCAGCTTCCTGACCTCCTCGGAACTCCGCGCCTTGAGACACTGCTCAGCCAACTGCTCGCACCGGGCCGCGTCGAGCGTCGAGACAAGGTCCTCCACCTGCGCCAGGAAATGCATATCGACGCTCAAGTCCTTGAATCCGAGCCCGACGAGCAACGGGACCAACTGCGGGTCTGAGGCGATTTCGCCGCAGATGCTCAGCGGCTTGCCGACCCTGGCGGCGGTATCGACCAGGCGTTTGAGCATCTGCAGGGCGGTCGGGTCCTGCGCCCGGTAGCTCTGGCTGACCCCCGCATCGTCCCTGGCCACCGCGAAAAAGTATTGCAGCAGGTCGTTGGTCCCCACGCTGGCGAAGTCCACCGCCTTGAGCAGTTCCTCACAGTTCCACGCCGCCGACGGCACTTCAATCATGATCCCCTGCTGGAATTGGCTTTGGTAGTCCTGCCCTCGGGCATTAAGGCTTCGGATCGCCTCGGCCAGCAGGCTCTGCACGAAGGACAGGTCTTCGAGGCTTCCGATCATCGGGTACATGATTCTCAGGCCGGAAGCGCCGGCCGCCGCCCGCAGGATCGCCCGCATCTGAATGATAAAAATCTCCGGATGCTCACGATAGATCCGGTGTGCACGGACGCCCAGATACGGGTTCTCCTGCGGACCCAGCGAAAAATAGGGTAATGTCTTGTCGCCTCCGATGTCGGCGGTGCGGACCGTGACCGGGTAATCCGATGGGCAAACCTGGAACAGCGATCGATAGACCTCATACTGCTGCTGCTCGCTGGGGAAGTCGTCCGTCTGCTCCATGAATAGCACCTCGGTGCGGTAGAGCCCGACGCCCTGAACTCGCTGCAGGTGGCTGGACGAAACCTGCGACGGGTCGGCAATATTGATCCATAGCCGCACGGGCAGGCTGTCGCGATCGATGGTCCGGCCGGGCGACGCAGACTCCAGACCCTCCAGGATCATCTGCGGGTTGGGCGATATCACAATCTCGCCGTTGGTCGCATCGACGAGAATCTGCTCGTCGCAGGCCCACTGCAACACGTTGAGGTCGTCGATCCGAAGAACCGGAAATCCCAGAGACTTGGCCAGAATCGCCGCGTGCGATAACCCGGTCCCCCGTTCCACCACAAACCCCACCACGCTGCTGTTCCTCGCTTCCAAGACGACAGACGGCAGCAGTTCCCTCGTGGCCAGCACGATGGCTCCTCTGTCTCGCAGGGCCTGGAAGGCCTGGCGGCTCTGCTGGTTGATTCTCCGGCTCAATCGACTGAGAATATCGCGAATATCGCTGGCCCGCTGGCGGAACAGGTCGTTCTCGGAGTTCTCGAACGCGTCGATCATCCGGGTCAGAATGACTTCGATGGCGGTTTCCGCCGCCCGGCCATGCTCGCAGATTTCCTGCCGCACGTCCCGATGGAACGCCGGGTCCTTGATCAGATAGATATGAGTCCTGAGGATATCCGCCTGCTCGGCAGCCGCCTCCCGCTCGAGAATCTCGACCGCCTCGGCGATCTCGCCGACGAGAAAATCGATATGGCCTTTGAACCGGGCCAGCTCCTGCTCCGCGTCCATCACGGGCGCCGGGCCCGGCCGCGAAAGTGTAAGGTCGCTTTGGAAGAACAGCAGCCGTCCAACCACAGCCCCCGGCGACACTGTCTGGCCAACCAGCTTCTGTGCATACGTCGAGCCCTCCCGAATCCCATCCTTGAAACTCCTGCCCTTTACAACCGTGCTCATTGCCTGATTCCCTTGCTGCGTTACTCTTCTCTTCTTGCCGTGTGCCGGCCTGAGGTCCGGTGCGTTTTCCTGCGTTCAAATTCGTTCTCAAAAACAGGGGCGCCTCATCTGGCAAGGCGCCCCTCCGCCGGTCGCGCAATGTTCTCTGAAGCATCTTCATTCGCTGTCCCGTTGCGGCCGGCACTGCTGAAACCATGCTCCCAAAGGAGCCGTTGCCCCGAGCTACTCGCGGGCCTGCACCTGGCCCTGGACCTGCGTCTGCCCTTGGGCCTGCATCATCTGCTTGCACATCGGGCAGTTGTCCATGATCTTCTGCATGTTGGCGAACATCTGTGCTGTGTCGATCTTCAGTTCCGTGTCTTTGACGACGTTCAACTGGTTGTCGTACTTGATCAACCTGTTGCCGACGGCGACGATCACGCCGCCGTCCGGGGTGGCGGTCATCGTCTTCCACATCATGGCCCCGGTCATCATGCCGCACATGGCGCAGCCCTGATGGGCCATCATGCCTCCCTGCATCATGCCCGGTCCCCGGCCCATGCCTCCCGGCCGTGAAGGCGTTGGCGTCGTCTGCTGCGCGATAACCCCGTAGGTGCCCATCATGGCCAACAGTGCAACTGCAACAGCTACCATCATGAACCGTTTCATTGCGACACCTTCCTTTCCCTCAAATCTGTTGACAATCCATTCGTGCAACGACATCTGATCAACGGCTCCCTCATGGGGCGGGCCGCATCATTCCCGCTCATCGCCTCGGAAGGCATCGGACACAACCATCCCATCAGCGCCAACAAAAACAGCCGGAGCATCCCATCTCCGGCAGACAAGCTTCATGACCAGCACGTCCGCTTCTACTACGGCAGAGCACGCCAGCGGCAGGAGAGGGTTTTGCCTAAAGTATTGTAGGGGAATGGCTTACGTGAGCTTCTGCAAGACGGAGATTCAGCGTGCAGAACAATCAGAGGATGAGCATGGCGTCGCCGTAGGAATAGAAGCGGTAGCGGCGCTCGATGGCGTGGCGATAGGCCCGGCGGATGTTGTCCAGGCCCGCGAACGCGGAGACTAACGCCAGAAGCGTGGATCGAGGCAGGTGGAAATTCGTGATCATCGCGTCGACGGTCTTGAACTTGTAGCCGGGAGTGATGAACAGGTTCGTCGTGCCGGTGCGGGCCTGGAGCGAGCCGTCGGCGTCGGACACAGTTTCGAGCACGCGCACGGCGGTCGTGCCTACGGCGACGATCCGCGCACCCGTGCGGCGGGCGCCGTTGACAATCGCAGCGTTCTCTTCATCGATACGATACCACTCGTGATGGATTGGATGCTCCTCGACGGTTTCCGTCGCGATCGGCTTGAAGGTCCCGGCGCCGACGTGCAGGGTAACGCGGGCGAGCTGGACCCCCTGCTCGCTCAATCGGCGAAGCAGTTCTTGCGTAAAGTGCAGACCCGCGGTCGGCGCTGCCACGGCCCCCGGATAACGAGCGTACACGGTCTGATATCGCTCGCGGTCCGCTTCGGCCTTCGCCGCATCGCGGCCCCGCCGGATATAGGGGGGAAGCGGAGGAAAACCCACCACCTCCAGCACGCCCTCGGGCCCGCACGGTCCCTCGACTTTGAGCAGGCAGACGCCCTCCTGCTTCTTTTCCAGGATCTCGGCCGTGCAGAAGTCGCAGCCATCCCGGCCCTCCAGGATGATTCGCTCGCCGCGTTTGACCTTGCCGGCGCCTTTGAGCATCACCTGCCAGATTTCGGCGGCCGAGCCGGCGGATAAGAACAAGCCTTCCAGCCTGCCGCCGCTCTGACGCCGCGCGAAGAATCGCGCCGGCAGGACCTTGGTGTCGTTGAGCACCAGGCAGTCGCCGGCCTTGAGAAAATCGCTCAGCCGGTCGAAGCGGGCGTCGGTGAGGTCTCCCGTCCGGCGGTCCAGCACCAGCAGGCGCGATTCCGCGCGAATCTCAGCGGGGTCCTGCGCGATCAACTCGGACGGCAACTCGTAATCAAGCTGATCTGTCTTCACCGCCTCACATTATCAGACGGCCCCGCCGCGAACAAAAAATTTCCCGGCCAATAATCGGGCAATTTCAGGGCCGTGCGGGCAAACAGAGGTTTTCCGCACAAGCGGGCCTGGCGGCAATCCGATAGCGACAATGCGGCCGCAACGCGGGGCGCTTACAGGAAATGGCTGTTTGATTCCAAAGGTCGAGCCGGTGTATTCACGCGGATATTTTGAACGCAAGGCAGTGTCGATCGCCACCTTGGAGAGGGACGAGCTGAAGAGGCGAATCAAGCACTTTCACGGCTCCTTCAAGCTCGACTTCACCGACGATTATCTCAACGCGGCCAGCGTCGACCGCCTCCGCCACATCCTCCTGGCCGCCCTGATCACCTGCAGATCGCCTTACTGAGACTCTTTCGCCCTGCCAATGAAACAGGCACAGCCTGTGGGGCTGTGCCTGTGAGTTGATTCACGAGGAACCGACCAGGACTACCACCGGTCGCCGGCCTTGCCCCAGACCCATTTGCGGAAGTCCCTCAATTCCTTTTTCCCTTCCTCTGTCTGTGGATTGAAGACGCCGCCGCCGTAGTAGTCTCTATGATCCCGGCCGAACTCAATCGTCTCCGCGGCGCTCCACTTGAGGTGCGCGACATGCCCATCGGCCCAGGAGACCGTCGTGCCGTCGCCGTGCCGAACCGGGGGATTGTCCCACCACGGACCGGTGGGGTAGTTTACCGCATAGCTGTCCGGCGTCATCGCCCCTTCATCGATGAACACCATCCGCTCCGGGGGTCCCGGACTGACAATCTCGCTCTTGCGCTTGATCCACAGCACCGTCTGGCCCACCCGCGTGCCCACCGCGGTAACATGGTTGCCGGGCCCAGCCGTGCCGCTGCGAGACAAGCCGTTCATCGCATCGACGATCGAGTAGGTCACCCACTCGTTGCGCCGCCCGGTCGGGCACTTGTAGGACTTCTCTTCACTGACCATCGGCCGCAGAGCCCCCTGCTGAATCGCCAGCTTCTGTATCGTGTCATTCACAGCGCTATTGACCAGGCGCGGGTCCCCATAGTTGTCCTGCCAGCCCTTGCCGACCCAGGCCCGCTCGACGATATCCGCCGCCGCACCATCGGTGGTGTAGCCGCCGCCCCGCTGGTAATGGAAGCCGCCGGCCCCGTTGACAATCCTGTCGTTGTTTTCATCGGCGTACATGAGCCAGGCCAGCGACAGGTTCTTGAGGTTGCCCTGACAGACGGCCCGGCGGCCCTGCTCGCGGGCCCGGTTCAACGCCGGCATGAGGACCGCCATCAGGATCGCGATGATCGCAATCACCACCAGAAGCTCAATGAGCGTGAAGCCTTTTCTGCTCTTGTTCATGATTCCGCTCCTAACAAACTCAACCCCGGCACGCATGGTCGTCCAAAACATCGCCAGACCGCCGCTTGGAGATTTGAACCACTTATCAGTATTCCTTGTGACGCTGCATCCACCTTTTCGTTGTCGCATGCGATCCGCGCCGCGCGATCACCGGCCCGGGAAGCTGGGATGCATCTGACCCCAGCAGCCGACATGGATGAAGCGCAGGTCGTCCCAATCCTCCTCGGTCTGCGGAGCACAGCCGCCCGCCATCCAGCCCTGATGGTCTTTGCCCCACTTGATGGTTGTCATGCCCTTCCACTTGCGGTAATCGGCGCGTCCGTCGGCAAACGAGACGTTGGTGCCGTCGCCATGGCGAACCACAGGCTGATCCCACCAGGTCCACGTGCTGTTCCAATGCACGGCAAAGCTGTCGGGCGTGGCCCAGCCTTCATCGATGAAGGCAATCCGGGAGGTGGGATCAAAGATGTCGCCCCTGTTCTTGACCCAGAGTTTCTTGCCGTTGGGACCTATGGCGGGCGAGCCGCCGTTGTTCGTCCCGGACCTCGGCATGCCGTTGACGCCGTCCATGAGGTTATAAGTGAGCAACTCGTCGCGAATGCCGGTCGGACAGGCAAAGGCTTCGAGCTCGTTGACGTAATTGCTCTTCCAGAAGGCACCATCCTGGATGGCGAGGGTCTGCTGTTGGGGCGTCCGTCGCCTGCCCCCTTGCGTGCCGTACTGGTCCCAGCACTGGCCGACCCAGTAGCGTTCCTTGGCGTGCAAGGCCCCACGAGTGTTCCAGTCGACTCCGGCCTCGCCGTTGACGAGCCGGTCGTCGTTGTCGTCTGCGTACATGATCCACGAGAGGGTCAACTGCTTGAGCGTGCTCAGGCAGACTGCCCGCTGGCCCTGCTCTCTGGCTCGCCGCAGCGCCGGCATGAGAATCGCCATCAGGACGGCGATAATGGCAATGACGACCAGAAGCTCAATGAGGGTGAAACCTTTTCTGCTCTTGCTCATAGTACCGCTCCTTACACAGTTCTGCGCCAGCACACCATCAAAACCGACAGCAAACCACCATCTGAAGACGCGACCTGCTAATAGTCTTTGTAGCGTTGCATCCATTGCGGCCAGTCCGACGAAACAGCCCCTCCGGCCTTCGTCCACGTCCCGCGGGTGTTGTAAGTCTTGTGCCACTTGAGAGTCCACAGTTCCTTAAGGCCGACCTTACGAACAGTCCAGTCGGCAAAGAGCGAGCCCACGAAACCATTATGCCGGTCCACGCAAACACGGATCATCTCGTTGACACCAACTTGATCCCGCGGTCCGTTCTCAGTCGGGGGCGGCTGGTCAATGTCGAGAGGCCAGTAGTCCACCCACCAACCGCCGGCGAAGACCGGCACTTCATTGCCGTACTGGGAAGGCGGGGCGCGCCAATACCGCGACCGGCCCAGCGAATCCTTGTCGGCACGGCTCCATATGGTCGTCTTGTCGCCCTTGGCAGCGGCGATATTCAGGATCCAGCCATTAAGCGCGTAGCTGCCTACGTCGCCATCCGCCTCCCACGCGGTGGTAGTCCAGTTACTCGTTGGGATGCCACCGTTGGGCGGCGGTTTCACTGCCTGCGGACAAGTCCACATCTTTTTTTCTTTCGAATACGGCGCCATGGTGATTCGCCAGAACCCGCCGGACCCTACATTTCGATTTCGGGTCACTCCGTCTACCGTGGCCATGACGGTGCCGCGGCTTCCTTGTACCTCGCCCGAGAAGAAGTACCCGTCGTTATCCTGGCAGTATAAGGAGAATGCCAAGCCCCACTGCTTGAGCTGCGCCAGGCAGGCGGTCAGCCTCGCCTGCTTTCTCACCCGGTTCAGGGCGGGCATGAGGATGGACATCAGCAATGCGATGATTGCGATGACCACCAGCAGCTCAATCAGTGTGAAAGCTCTTCGTTTACCCATATCTGCGATACCTGATCCGTCGTCTCCCACTGGCCCCGCCAGGTTCGTCGACATCTCCGGGGATGCGTCACCGATCCCTGCGAGTGATCCCCAGTACCCACGATACTGCCATAACAGCGCCGAATCGCTGATCAGCGACTCCACGAACCAGATGCGCAAAGCGCAGGAATTGTTCCGTTCCGTGCGGATTCCCGCCTGGTGTTTTTCGCTATTTTGCTGTGATGAAAAGAAGGGACTACCCACTCTACTCGGCGCCGACTTTGCCAAAGAACGAACTGTCAGACGAAACCGCCATTTTACCGCCGATCGGCCGGATTGTCAAGAATCCACCCGGCAATTATGGGACGAGACGATTGCAGATTGTCTCCAGATGGCTTTGGCGGGGCAAGGATCGTCAAAATGACCCGATTGGCGCCTCCGAGGATTTACCGGCGTCTACCCAATCCGCCCTCCGCCATCCCCAATCCGCAATCGCTACAGAACCCCCTTTTTCAGGATAATATTGGCGTAGAGGGCCTTTTCGCCGGTGGCGACGACGGCGTAGGCCTGTTTGGCCCGCTCGTAGAAGGCGAACCGCTCGATGAATTCAAAATCCGAGAACTTCTCGCCGCTGGCCTTGATGATGGCCCGGTACTGCTCCCAGATGGTCGGTTTGGTCTTGTCGCCGGGCACGACGGCCATCAGGGCGACCGGGCGCTCCACGTAGATGTCCAGCGGCAGGAGCTTCAGGATGGCCTCCAGCAACTCGGGCACGCCGTGACCGTCGCAGCGAACCAGCCTGCGGGCGACTGCGGCCGCCGGAAAATTGCCGTCGGCCAGCACAATCTCATCGCCGTGGCCCATCTCCATCAGGACTTTCATCAGCTCCGGCGAGAGGATCGGGGGAATGTTCTTGAGCATGGGCTGGGCTCCTAAAGGGGCATAGGACGTATAGGACGAATGGGACCCATAGGACTATCCCTACGCTTGGCTGTCGTTCAGTCCGTGTGGAAGACTTCTTCCATGCCCCTCCACTGTTCGCCTTCGGGGGTGCCGGGCAGGCGGACCTGCAGCGGGTCGGTGTAGCTCCACCAGGTCTTGGTGACCTTGTCGGCGATGCCCGCCATGTCGGCCTTGAAGTCGTTGCCGACGTACTCGAAATAGCTGAAGAGCAGATACTGGCCGGGCTTGATCTGGCCTAAGTAGATGGAATAGTTGCGGATATTGGCCTTGTCGATGGCCGCCAGGACGCCGGGCCAGACCGCCGCGTGCATCTGCGTATAGGCCAGGATGTTCTGCTCCGGCATGCCGATGATCGAGCCATGTCGCGACTTGATGTCGCTCTTCTTGTACGCCGGGCCGGTGTGATGGAAGACCTCTTCCCATGTCGCCCACCACTCGCCTTCCTTCTTCGTCGGCAGGGGCTTTTGCAGCGGGTCGGTGTGCTTCCACCATTCCTGCGTGGTCTTATCTTTGGCAATCTTCGCCGTATCGGCCTTGTAGTTGCGGCCGGTGTACTCAGAGTAGCTGAACAGGTAGTGCTCGCCGGGGGCGGCCTCGCCGAGGTAGATTGAGTAGTTATGGATATTAGCCTTGTCGATGGCCTTGAGCACGCCGGGCCAGGTCTCCGCGTGCAGCCGCTTATACTCGGGAATACTCTCGGCGTGGATGCCGATCACCGCCCCCTCCCGCCGGCTCTCGGACTGGAAAAATGGGCACCCCGGCCTCTGACAAGTCGGCCGGCAGCCCTCCGCCAGAAATGCCACTGTCACAATCAGCAGAACCACGAAAGCAGGACTTCTTCGTTGTCTCATGACTGAACCTCCCGAATGAAAACCGATCACGCGCACGTAGGGTGGGTTCCCAACCCACGCGTCAGACTCACGCGAAAATGACATACAGGGCGATCATAACCACGAACAGCACGCCGGCGAGGACCTTGTAGTTGCCAATTCCCGGCCAGCCCGGCGCTCGCAGCGCCTCCAGCGGATTCTTCCACACCAGCTTTTCGCTCTGCTCCGTGTGCTTGTGCGGCCAGATCAGCGAGGTCACCACCAGGATGATCGAGCAGACCACGAACAGCGAAAAGGCCGCCATCATGAACTGAAGGTTCCAATGGGTGTATTCCTTGAACCAGTCCAGCAGAAACACGGTCAGCCCGAGCAGAGAGCCGATGGCCAGGGTCGCCAGCGCCGCCCGGCCCGACGCCCGACGCCAGAAGACGCCCCAGATGAATACCGTCGTAATTGGCGGGGCGAGATAGCAGATCACAGTGTTGGAGCCCTGGTAGATGCTCTGATAGTGGCCGACCAGAGGGGACCAGAAGATCGCGACGACCATGGCGACGAACGTAGCGATTCTCCCGACGACGACCAGCTTATGGTCCGGCGTCTCGGGGCGCCAGCGCCGGTACAGGTCGTAGCTGAACAGCGTCGCAATCGAATTCAACGCTCCGGAAACCGTGCTCATCAGCGCCGCCAACAGGGCCGCGGCAAGAATGCCCCGCAGGCCCGGCGGCAGCAGATTCAGGATCATGTGGGCGTACACGGCGTCAGATTTCGCTTTGAGCACACCTTTATGGACGAGGCCCGTCATCGCCTGATCCACTTCCTGCTTGCCGAGTCCCGTCTGTTGCGTCACGTAGTCCGGGCGTACGGCCTCCCCCTCGCCTTTATAGTCCCTGACGGCCCGATAGACCTTTTGCTCCGTCGCCGACAGGTCCGCCGGCGATGCCTGCGCGGCATCGACTTTCAATGCCGGCAGAGCGGTCAGCCGGCCCTGGTTCAGCAGGGCCAGGCAGATCGTGCCTGGAAACACAAAGATGAACACGGGCAGGATCTTGATGAACCCGGCAAACAAAGGTCCGACCCGCGCGTGATTCTCGTTCTTGGCCCCCAGCACGCGCTGCACGATCGTCTGGTCGGCGCACCAATACCACAGGCCAATCACGGGGTAGCCCAGGAAGACCGAGTACCACGGCAGGTTGGCCGGATCGCTCGCCGGACGAAGCATCGTCAGCTTGACCGGATCGACGTTGGCCGTGACACCCTCCCACCCGCCCGCGTGGAAGTAGGCAATCAGCGTAATCAGGATCGCCCCGGCCAGAAGGATGATCGTCTGAAGAGACTCCGTCAGTACGACCGCCAGCAGACCGCCGACAATCGTGTAAATCCCCGTCAGGATGGAGGTGCCGATGATGCTCGTCCACTTGTCAATGCCGAACATCGCCTCCAGCACGACCGACCCGGTGTAGAGCGTAAAGCCGATGTGAATCACGATGGCGGAGACGATCGACAGGCCCGCCAGGTAGTCCCGGCAGCCCCGGCTGTACCGCTGCTCCAGGAAGTCCGGCAGCGTCGCGACCTTCGAGCGGAAATAGAACGGGGCGAAGAACAGGGACAACGTAATCAGCAGGAACGGCGCCATCCACTCGAAATTGCCGTAGGCCAGGCCGTTCAGATAACCTTCCTGGGCTTGGCTGACCAGGTGGATCGTTGAGATATTCGTCGAAAACAGGGCCATGCCGATGAGCGGCCAGGTCAGCGTCCCGCCGGCGAGGAAGTATCCCGCGCTCTCCGTCGCGCCCCGGCGTTTGAGCCCGGCCCAGACCCCCAGGCCAATGATGATCACGAAATACAGGATGATCACGGCGATATCGATATTCGCGATGGCGATCTGCCCGGCCCCCAGCACGCAATTGGTCATGTTAAAGCCCTTTCCTGTCTTGAGTGCCCCAACGGTCAACCGCCGATGCAGTATAGTCACCGGCAGCCCAATTGCAAGCCCGTGGGGCATTGATGATGGATGATTGATAATCGATTATTGAAGGCGGGCGCAGCCCTCGTGCAATTCCGAGTGCGGCCGGGGGAATCAAGGGCCACGGCATGCGGCCGGCCACCGTCCCCGCCAACGAATCGTCAATCATCCATCATCAATAATCAATCCAGGGCTGTTGACACGGCCGGGGCGAGGGCGTATGATAGCGGCTGTTGGGCGTTGGGGCATGTCGCCACGACGCAGAGGACTCTGAATCGACGATTTGCCACTCGCTATGTGCGATTTCGTGTACATCGCAGCCAGTGCGGCTTGCGGATCGCCGGCAGCAAGGGTGAATCGTCAATCGAAAATCGTAAGTCCGATGTGAAGACAGTAGTTTGTATTCCTGCTCGCTACGCGTCCACCAGATTCCCCGGGAAAGTTCTCGCCAAAGAAACCGGCAAATACCTCATCCAGCACACGTGGGAGCAGGCGCGCAAGGCGAAGCTGCCGCAGCGGGTGCTCATCGCCGCCGACGATGAGAAGATCGTGCAGGCCGCAGGCGAGTTCGGCGCCGAGTGTGTCCTGACCTCGCCGAACCACCAGAGCGGCACAGACCGCATCGCCGAAGCCGTCGGCGCCACTGACGCGGGCATCGTCATCAACGTGCAGGGCGACGAGCCGCAGATCGATCCCGACCACATCGACTACCTCGCCCGATTGCTGCTGGACCACCCCGATGCACCGATGGCCACCCTGGCCGCCGCCTTCACCACCCGTGAACAAATCGCCGACCCGAACGTGGTTAAGGTGGTGGTTGCGTGTCCTGTAGGGGCAACCCCCCGTGGTTGCCCTCCCGATGCAGGGCAGGCACAGGGGCCTGCCCCTACGCGCAACGCACGACGCTCGACGCAGGATGCTCCAGCCAAGGCGATTTACTTTTCCCGCTCGGCGATTCCCTATGATCGGGAGCGGGCGGGCGTGGGCGACATGGGCCGGTATTTGCGCCACATTGGAATCTACGCCTATCGCAGGGAGTTTCTATTGAAGATCACCTCGCTGCCGCAGACGCCTCTGGAGAAGCTCGAGAAGCTGGAGCAGCTCCGGGCCATCGAGCACGGCTACGCGATCCTCGTCGGCAAGGTCGAGCACACCTGCGAGGGCATCGACACCCCCGAGCAATACGCGGCGTTCGTGAAGAGACTGGCAGAACGGAATTATGAGGGACAACTATGATTGTTTCCCATCTCCGCTTGAAAAACTGGAGGAATTTCCAGGCCGTCGACGTGCCGCTGAGAAGCCGCATGTTCCTAGCGGGCCCCAACGCTTCCGGGAAATCAAATCTCCTCGATGTTTTCCGATTCCTTCGAGACATTGTCAAACGAGGCGGCGGCCTGCAGCAAGCAGTTGAGGAGAGGGGAGGTCTCTCCAAAATCCGTTGCTTGGCTGCAAGAAAAGAGCCTGACGTCGAGATCGAAGTACATCTGGCAAGTAGTGCTGATGAGCCCCCCTTGTGGAAATATTCCATGGGAATCAAGCAGCACCAGCGAGGCACGAGGTTGCCCTATCTTGTCTATGAGCGTATATGGGAGGGCGAGCGCGAAATCCTGAACCGACCGGACGAGTACGATGAGAAAGATGAGATGCGTCTGACGCAGACTCACCTTGAGCAGATTAGCGCGAATGAGAGATTCCGAGATCTATCCCGGTTTTTCGAATCGGTCTTGTATCAGCATCTCGTGCCTCAACTGGTTCGACATCCTCGAGCCTTCACTGGACCTGGGGTCCCCGGCGATCCATTCGGACGCAATTTTCTTGAGAGGGTTGCGCGAACGACGGAGAGAGTCCGTCGATCACGACTGCGCAAAATCGAACAGGCATTGAAGATTGCCGTGCCCCAGCTCAAGGACCTCGCCGAAGTCAAAGACGAAGCGGGCATACCCCACCTTGAAGCGGTCTATGAGCACTGGAGGCCCATGGGGGCAAGACAGCGGGAGGATCAGTTCTCAGATGGGACACTCCGACTAATCGCACTACTGTGGTCCCTGTTTGAGGGGGAGGGATTACTTCTGCTCGAGGAACCCGAATTGTCCCTGAATGCGGCAATCGTCAGGGCTCTGCCATCGATCATCTATCGGCTGCAGCAGAAGCAGAAGCGCCAGGTTGTCGTCAGTACCCATAGTGCTGATCTTCTGTCAGACAAGGGTATCGGGGGGGAAGAGGTTCTTCTCCTGACACCGACTGTTGAAGGTACAAAAGTACAAGTTGCATCGGGAATCCAGGAAGTGAGATATCTCCTCGAAGGAGGTCTCACCGTAGCCGATGCTGTGATGCCACGGACCGAGCCGCAAGCTGGTCAGCAACTCTCGTTTTCGTTTTGATGCCTGAGATTTGTATAAATTTGGTGTTCGAGGATGCCCTGCACGGGGCCGTCATAGGTAAGATCTTGGCTGCCTCTCGCCAGAGATACCTCGTCGGTCTTCGCTACAATGGCGGCGGATTCGGTTGGATTCAGAGAAGGATCAATGGCTTCAACAACGCCGCCAAGGGAATGCCTTACCTTGTCTTGACCGATCTCGACCGCCATGAGTGTGCGCCAGCTTTGATCGGTGCATGGCTTGCTGGTCCTCGGCACCACAATTTGCTCCTCCGAGTCGCAGTTCGCCAAGTCGAGGCATGGCTTCTTGCCTGCCGTAGGGATTTCGCGCATTTTGCCGGGGTGCAGGAGCACTTGATCCCGCCTGATGCGGACCGAATTGCCAACTCGAAGGAGTTCCTTATTGATCTGGTAAGACGATCCCGGAATTCCAGCCTGCGATCAGATATAGTTCCCGCCAGAGGGAGTACTGCCAAGGTAGGTCCGAACTACAATGGAAGACTCATATCCTTTGTAGAAAGGCACTGGGACCCTATTGCGGCCAAGGAATGTTCTCTCAGCTTGAGAAAAGTGGTGGAAGCGTTGGATGCCTTTGAACCTGTATTTGAAGGTCCTCGTAACTGAGGAGACTGCGGAAAATGGAAACGGAGTGAACCTGTTCTGGAATCATGTGGTCGATATAAGCAATGCCCCGTAAGGTGTACGAGGCACACCAGCATTGAGGTCAGGGATGATCGAGCTGAAAAGCATGGAGCATATTGAGGTTGGAAATCAGATGGTTGATAGCAGGGAACTGTTTACGAAGATCAGCGACGCCTCCACGGAGAGCGAGTTCTTCTCGCCGATGCCGCCGAACTACCGCAAGGGCAAGACCCGCTACGTGTTCGTCATGGGCACGGTGATGAGCGGGTTGGGCAAGGGGATTTTCTCCTCGTGCCTGGCCAAGCTGCTTCAGGACAAGGGCCTCAGGGTCGCGCCGATCAAGCTGGAGGGATACCTGAACATCGACTCCGGCACGCTCAATCCCTTCCGCCACGGCGAGGTCTTCGTCCTCGACGACGGGATGGAAACGGACATGGACCTGGGCACGTACGAGCGGATTCTCGACCAGGACCTGAGCCGGGCCAACTTCGCCACCAGCGGGCAGATCTTCAGCTCCGTCCTCCACAAGGAGCGGCACGGGGATTACCTCGGGCGGGATGTGCAGATGATCCCGCACGTCACCGGAGAAGTGAAGCTGCGATTGCGACAGCTCGCCGCCGAGACCAAGGCCGATGTCGTTTTCGTCGAGATCGGCGGCACGGTCGGCGACCTGGAAAACGCCTACTTTATCGAGGCGATGCGCGAGCTCGCCTACGAGGAAGGGCCGGGCAGCAGTTGCTTCGTCGCCCTGACCTATATTATGGAGCCGCCCGCCCTCGGCGAGCAGAAATCCAAGGCCGCCCAGCTCGGCATCAAGCAGGTGATGCAACTCGGTATCCAGCCCGACATCATCGTCTGCCGGGCCACCAACCCCGTCAACGAGAAGGCCCGCCAGAAGATCAGCGTCTACAGCAACGTGCCGCTGGAGCGGGTCATCAGCCTGCACGATTCGGCGAGCATTTACATGATCCCCTCCATGCTCCGCGACAATGGCCTGGACTTCGAGGTCCTGCGACTGCTCAAGATCGAAGACCGTATCAACCTGCGCCACGAGCGAAAGGCCTGGGCCAGGTGGTGCGACTTCACGGACAAAATCGGCGCCGCCAAGTACGAGACGACCATCGGCATCACCGGCAAGTACACCTCCGTCCGCGACAGCTACGCGTCGATCATCCACGCGCTGGAGCACGCCGGCATCGCCTTAGGCTGCGATGTCAAAATCAAGTGGATCGAGACCACGGCCATCACGGATGAGAACGTGCAGCGGCACCTGGCCGAGGTGGACGGCATCATCGTCCCCGGCGGCTTCGGGGCGCGCGGCACCGAGGGCAAGATCGCCTGCATCAAATACGCCCGCGAGAACGACCTGCCCTACCTGGGCCTGTGCTTCGGATTCCAGATGGCAGTGATCGAGTTTGCCCGCAACGTCTGCGGCCTCAAGGACGCCAACAGCACGGAGCTGGATGCGAATGCCCCGGAGCCGGTGATCGACACGCTGCCCGAGCAGAAGAAGATCGAGGGCCTCGGCGGCAACATGCGTCTCGGAGGCAGGGACATCAAGATCACGCCGCAGACGCTCGCCTGGAACCTCTTCGGTCAGAAGGACACCGTCCGCATGCGCTTCCGCCACCGCTACGAGGTCGATCCCCGCTACATCGAGACCTTGGAGGCCGGCGGCCTGGTCTTCTCCGGCCGGGCCCCCGACCAGCCGATCATGCAGATCCTCGAATTGCCGAGCCACCCGTTCTTCATGGGGACCCAGGCGCATCCGTGCCTGACGTCGCGACCTTTGCGGCCGCAGCCCATGTTCGTCGGTCTCGTCGCCGCCGCCATGCAGCGCCACCACCTCCAGGGCAACCTGCCCAGTTGCGTCGAAGCCGTCAGGAAGGTTTGCGCCTACGCGGAGGTGTAGGTTGCATAGCAAGCCAGCGGTCGTTGAAGTGCAATGATGTCAATTCCGCCGGCGGCGGCACCTGCTCCGCCGAAACCAGCGGGCATGGATCGATGAAATTGATGCCGCGCTTCTCCAGAGCGCATCGCCATTCCCACTCCACCCACTTCGAGCGGCTGGCAGCTCGGGACCAGAACAGGTACAATACGTCGCGCCTGACAATCTCCTCCTGGAGCCTCGTCTGCCAGTGCTCTCCCGACCGCAGGTCCGCCACGTCGACGAAGACGTTGAGGCTGGGACGCGCTTTCTCCATGCCTCGGATGATCTCGACAACATGTACCCGGTCTTGGCCGGCATAGGATGCGAACGCCTTCTTGTACCGCCGTTGCCGCTCCTGAAGGCGTAGTGCACCGGGGGCCCGCTCTCCGACCTCGATATCGAAAAGCACCGTGGCGATGGCCAGTCCGCCCGTCAGGATGATCGCCGCACCCTCGTAAGATCCGTTCGCGGCGTCTGCCGGGACGATCACCCGGAAGTTGGCATTTCCGATCTCCCCCACCCAGAGGATTGGCTGATGTGCCGGGGTCACCCGGAGACCGGCAATCCGCACACAGGCCGTCAGCGTCGTCCCGCGCACCACCGCGACGGGTCCCTCGTCCTGGATCAGGACCTTTCTGCGACCGAGCTTCTGTCTGGCCCTGGCAAGCACCTCATCTCGCTGTTCGCCCAAGTGCGCCCAGACATCGAGGATAGGCTTCGAATCGGGCACCATGACAGGAGCCGACGTCACGGAGAAGTGCACCGGGTCGGCCGTGCCTCCGGGAATCTCAGGGGTCCCCTCGACAATCGTTTCGTCGTGGGTAGGAGTGCCGGAGCGCCCCTTGGCGGCACCCTGGCCCTTGGAAGAAGGCAGCAGGACGTCACCAATCGTCCGCCGGAATGTATCAGGCAAGGTCTTCTCGAAGCCCTCGCCTTCTGAATGAAGTATGAGGTCTCCGATGTTCTCAGAGGAATCCTGTTGGGCCGGATAATCGAGGGAAGGACCGGAGGAAGAGGGGGAGGCCGGTGACGGCATGGCCGTGTCATTCTTAGCGTCACGAGCCCGACCGCCAGGGGTACGAGGAGTATGGCTCCTGTCCGGATCAACTCGAAGACGCCAAATATCCTCGAGATGAGGAGGAGTACTAGGAGTGTAATTGCCGCCTGGACCCGGGCCGGAGGGCTCAGGAGGGGCCCCGGCGCCGGACACAGACTCCCCCGGACCCGGCGTGTGTTGGTCAAGCACACTGCCGTTATTGACGGAGTCAGGTAGTTGAGCCAAGAGTGTATCTGTCCGCTTATATCGCCCGCGCCGCCTTACAACATGGCTCAGGAAATATGCCACCAGGGCCAGACCGAGCGCCCACCATGAACGCGTGGCCGCCGCTATGGCCAGGCACGTCGAACAAACCGCCACTGTGACCGCCAGCCAAACGCGGACCCAGCGACGATCTCTTGACGAACCGCGCCAATCGAGGACTCTCAGCAAGATTTCCCCATCGAGCAGTCCAACGACCAACGCAGCCGTCCAGAATAAGGTTGCCCAGGTCATACGTGACGCTCTCCCTTCTCATCTGACTGACGCAGCCGGTTGTGGCGCGACCCGTGGCCGGAGGGACAGCCCGCTGCATACTACGATCGAGCACACTTCAACGCTGTCGATGCCGATCAGGGCCGCGCTTTGAGCTTCTCGATTTCGGCCCGAAGGCCCTCGACCTCTTTGCGCAGTTGGGCGTTCTCGTCCATCACTTTCGTGGTCACGTCGCCGACTCGCTCGGCGATGCCCTTCTGGAGGTCCTTCTGCATCGCCTCGATGCGCGCCTGGCAGCGGGCCGCCTCCTGATCGCGCTTGGTGAGTTCCTCGCCGTGTTTCCGTTGCAGTGCCGCGATCTGCTTTTGCTGATCGGCCAGCCGCTGTCTCAGGTCGATGTTCTCCGCCGCCAGGAGTCTGGCCTGTTTCTCGCTAGGCGTCGGCTGCTGGCATCCTGCGAGCGCCGCCGCGACGATGAACGAGGTAACGGCCACAATGACGCGGCTGGAGTGTCTCTTGCCCATATCCCTGCCCTTTCCTTTCTCGACACCGGTCGGAACCACGCCCATTCTACCGGCACGCCACCCGCCGTCAACCCGCCTGCCCGCGGCTACAGCGAAGGGCCCCCACCTGCCACGTCACAAGCGACCATTCCATGCCAGGATAGCGGTGTGCACAGCACACCCTACGGCTGCCGCCCTGCTCTGGCCCTACCATCAGGATGCACGTGGCCGAGACCCGGCGCGAGCCGGTAGGGTGGGCTTTGCCCACCGTTCTTCTGTGGCGAGACAGATTCCGTCACTCAAACAGGACTGCAAGTCGCTGTTTCTCGGCGGGGCTGATGTGATCCGGGGCGGTCCAGACGGCCAGCTCAAGACTCTTGCGGCAGGGACAGCTCTCATCGACAAGTTGCTCGTCGCCGGCCAGCAGGGCGCAGATCAGCGCAAGGCTGTTGTCCGTCGCCCGGTGCAGGTTGGCGAGGATCTCCTGCAGCAGCGTCCGGCGCGCCTTGGATTTGTCGTGCTCTCGCCAGACGTCGTAGTCGCTGGCCAGGGCCACGAGGGCGTAGCACATCTGCGCCTCGCGGGCGAGCTTGGCTTCCGGCAGGGCCGTCATGCCAATCACGTCGCCGCCCCAAGCGCGGTGCATGAGCGACTCGGCGCGGGTGGAGAACTGCGGCCCTTCCATGCAGACGTACGTGCCGGAGGGGTGGGTCCGGATCTCCAGAGGACCGGCGGCACGCGCCAGCGCATCGCGCAATCGGCCGCAGCACGGCTCGGACATCTCGCAGTGCACGGCCCCGTACCCGGTGAAGAACGTATTGGCCCGCTTGAAGGTCTTGTCGATGAATTGATCGGCCAGCACGAGGTCGCCCGGGGCGATCTCCGCCTGGAGCGAGCCGACGGCCCCGCTGGCGATGACGGCGTGCACGCCAAGCTTCTTGAGCGCGAAAATATTGGCGGCGGACGGCACCTCGCTCGGCGACAGCTTGTGTCCGTCGCCGTGGCGATTGAGAAAGGCGATCCGCCTTGTGCCTAATGTTCCGAGCAGGATCGGCCCGCTGGTTTTGCCGAACGGCGTGTCCACCTCCCGGCGCTCGGCCCCGGTCAGTCGGTCCGCCAGCGCATCGCCCAGCCCCGTGCCTCCGATGACGCCGATCAGTTCACCTGCCATAGCCAGGTCTCCTTTCTATGCCGGAGGCTATGATAATCGGAGCCGCCAAGCGCGTCGAGGGGCAAGGGTGGACGGGAGTGGACGCAGTGGACTGAGTGGACTTGTGCCCGGCGACGAGAATCAAGCGTCCTGTTCGTCCACCGCGTCCACTACGTCCACTTTCGTCCACTGAACCGGCCATCCGCGCGCCCGTAGTAGCAGGAAACCCAACTCATGGTAAGGAGCCGGCAATGATCGACCTCGTGATCGCGGTCAAGGAAATCAAAGGGCGCTGCCCGACGTTCAGACCTGGTGATTCGTTCACCCTCAAGGCCTGCTACCAACTGGTCAGCGATGTCCCCGTCTGCATGCACGCCCTGGCGGCGCTGATGCCGTGGTACAACGCCCTGCGGGTCTCGGAGCCCGCCGACTGGCGCCTC
>Ga0315277_10002277_pt1 | contig 26898 bp, 15 predicted proteins | sample YL17G05_15_MG_FD_203695 | JGI IMG/M metagenome (GOLD analysis project Ga0315277, IMG submission 203695) | Sediment microbial communities from Yellowstone Lake, YNP, Wyoming, USA - YL17G05_15 | ecosystem: Environmental > Aquatic > Freshwater > Lake > Sediment | place: USA: Wyoming | collected... | reverse complement strand
CATTTTTCTTTGGTCTCCTCGGCTTTTTGTTCTTCTTCAGTGACTAAAAGCGGCTGGATATTTTTGCATTCAGGATAATTTGAGCAAGCTAAGAATTTGCCATAGCGGCCGGTTTTCATTACCATGGGTGAGCCGCATTTTTCACATTTTAATTCTGTCTTTTCCTCAATAATTTCTTTTTTAACTAATTCTTTTTCTTTTTTAGCGAGTAGCGCGGCAAAAGGATCATAAAATTCTTTGATAACAGGCTGCCATTTTATTTTGCCTTCGGCAATTTCATCCAGATCCTCTTCCATTTTGGCTGTAAAATTCAAATCAACAATTTGAGGAAAGTTTTCAACTAATAAATCATTGACTACCACGCCGATTTCAGTTGGCTGGAGTTTTTTCTCCTCATTTTTTTTAACATAATTTCTTTCTTGGATTGTTGAGAGCGTTGGGGCATAAGTTGAAGGACGGCCAATGCCATATTCTTCCATAGCTTTGATTAAAGTTGCCTCGCTGTAACGGGCTGGTGGTTGGGTGAAATGCTGTAATTTTTTTAATTCAATTAAATTCAGTTCGTCTTTTTCTTTTAAGGCTGGCAAAATATTTTCTTTGATAGCGGTTTTATAAATTTTTAAAAAGCCGTCAAATTTAATAACTGAACCATTGGCGCGGAAAGTATAATCATTAGCTTTGATATCAACTGTGGTTGAATCTAAAATTGCTGGTTGCATTTGGCAAGCCAAAGTTCTTTGCCAGATTAATTTGTAAATTTTTAATTGTTTGGGATTTAAATAGCTGGCGATTTCATCTGGCGTGCGATTAACATCTGTAGGTCTGATGGCTTCATGGGCTTCTTGAGCGCCTTTGGATTTGGTCTTGAAGAATCTTGGGTTGTCTGGCAAATAATTTTTGCCAATTTTATTTTGCACATAATCACGGACATTATTTAAAGAAAATTCAGATAAATTTAAGGAATCAGTCCTCATGTAAGTAATTAAGCCAACTGAACTTTCTGATCCCAATTCAATGCCTTCATATAATTGCTGGGCCAGCATCATGGTTTGTTTGGCGCTATAGCCTAGTTTTTTGCCAGCTTCTTGCTGTAAAGTACTGGTGGTAAAAGGCACAGGCGGTTGTCTTAAGGTTTCTTTTTTAACCACGCTAACAACTTGGTATTTGGCTTTGTTTAAATCAGCTAATATTTTTTGCGCTTCTTTTTCGTTTTTAATTGCTAATTTATCAAGTGATTTATTTTTAACTTTAGCTAGCTGCACAGTAAATTTTTGCTGATCCTTTTCTAAATCAGCTTCAATTGACCAGTATTCTTCTGATTCAAAATTTTGGATTTCCCGCTCGCGGTCAACGACTAAACGCACAGCTACAGATTGGACGCGGCCAGCGCTTAAGCCGCGAGCGACTTTTTTCCAAAGCAGGGGAGAAAGTTTATAGCCAACCAGACGGTCTAATATTCTGCGCGCTTGCTGGGCATCAACTAAATGTAAATCCAAATCCCGGGGATTTTGCAAGGCCTCTTCAATGGCTTTTTTGGTAATTTCATGGAAAACAATTCTTTCGGTTTTTTTATTTTTCAAATCCAAAGCTTGGGCTAAATGCCAGGCAATGGCTTCGCCTTCGCGGTCTTCGTCAGTGGCCAGAATAATTTCCTCTGCTTGGTCAGCAAATTTTTTCAATTTGGCAACAGTTTTTTTAGCTTTAACTGGAATTTCATATTCTGGCTCAAAATTTTTCTTAACATCAACGCCCAGGGTTTTGACTGGCAAATCCCGAATATGACCAAAAGAAGACTCCACTTGGAAGTCTTTGCCTAAGAATTTGGTAATTGTTTTGGCTTTGGTGGGAGATTCCACGATGACGAGTTTACTCATAGGTTATATGATGGTTTAGGAGGTTTTATTAGGTTAGATAAAGTTAATAATGAATGCCGAATGACGAATGACGAATTACGAATTATGGAAAATTTTTATTTCAGCTTTCAGCCTTCGGAATTCAAGTTATTACTACTATTAATAACATTAAATTCTTGAGTTGTCAAATTTAACTTAAAATCTTGACATTTTTTTGAGAATTTGCTAAGGTATAATATTCCCTTATTTTAAGGGTGAACATTTAAAAAAGGAGGCAGTAATGGAAAAAGCAATAACAGCTTTAAACCAAGCGATGGCTGCTCAGGCAACAGACAAAACTGTAAGAGCAGTTGCAATTTGGAATAAGCTGAAAAGGCAACCCAAAAAGGAGAGGGTTAATCTTCTATCGTATGTTCTGTGCAATTATGGACTTATTGACGAAGACCATGTTGTTCTTAAAAATCAGGGCTTAAATATAATGCTCTGGGAACAATTATGCGGAGAGATTGGCGATGAGGTTGATGCTGAAATAGAGCGAATTTATAAATGCAAGTGCTCAACTTCGGAGATGTGCCAAAAATTCTTAGAGTATATTTACAAACAAAAAAGTTCAAAGCGCAAGATTTTTGTTTTGGCCAGATTACTCCACTACGATTTCATTCCCCTTTTATCAGATGAGGAGCGTGAAGGCGCTATTTTCATGAATGAAGTACAATATGCTGATTTTGTGGAAAGGCAAAATGGCACAGAATTGTACCAAACTTTAAGCGATATCAAGATTGGCGGTTTTTCAGAATGGTCAGAGATGGCGGGTGCCATGCTTTTTCAGCTGGATCAGAAGAAGAACACAGAAGATAAGCTTATGGTAATGCTTATGGCTATGCTCCCAGTAAATCCCCGGTCTTATTTTTCCAAAAATTTCCCTGGCGCTGAGAAAGTGGATGACGAAGACTTCTGGAAGTACAGGGAAATAGCAAAACAAAAACTCATAACTCTAAATAAGGTTTTGGATTCAAGCCTTTTAACAAATAAACCAGAAACAGCTGGAGTGCTTCTACACCTGATCAATAATGAGCCAGTTAAAGAAATTCGGATTGTCCTCATGGCAGAACTTTTGCGCTTAAGTGCGAAAAGATTTGGTATCGGTATTATTGCCGAACTCTTGGCCGCTAGAAGACCCCCTAATATGGAGGATATATTTGCCGATATTATTGGAAACGCTCTTTTAGATCCGGAAAAATGTGCTCAGTGCGAAAAATCCAGTTGCCCAGTGCATCCTTCGCATGGGGCATAAAAACTCAAAGCTCTTGTCAGAAAATGGCAAGAGCTTTTTAAATTTAAATTATTTAAAAGGGAAATAAGAGCGAAAGGAGCTAAAGGTGAAAAAGTGAATAGGTGAAAGAGGTGAATTACCCCTTTTGCACTTATAGCTCTTTTAGCTCCTATCCCACTTATAATAAAATATAATTCTGACCGCCTAGATTTTTAATCAAACCTTTCATTTCCATTAAACTTAAACAGCCAGTCACCAGAGAAACTGGCAGATTGCTTTTTTTGATAATTTCATCAATATGAGTCGGGTCATTGTTTAAGGTTTGCAAAATAATTTTTTCTTCATTGGTCTCAGGCAAAACTTTTTGGTTAGCCACAAAACTTTTAACTTCCTGCAAGTTTAATTCATCCAAAATATCTTGATAGCTAGTGATTAATTTCGCGCCTTTTTGGATTAGTTTGTGTGTGCCGATGGAATTGCGATTAAATAATGAACCGGGCACGGCAAAGACCTCGCGGTTTTGTTCCAAAGCTAAAAAAGCAGTGATTAAAGCACCCGAAGTTTCAGCAGCTTCAATCACTAAAGTGCCCAAACTTAAACCAGAGATAATTCTATTTCTGGTTGGAAAATTATGTTTGAGTGGCAGCATGCCCAGAGGAAATTCAGATATAATTGTGCCGCCATTATTTAAAATGCTTTGAGCTAAATAACGGTTTGACGATGGATAAATGCTTTTTTGGTCCAGGCCGCTGCCCAAGACAGCGATTGTTTTGCCTCGGGCTTCAACTGCGGAATGATGAGCCAAGGCATCAACACCTAAAGCCAAGCCGCTGGTAATGGTAAAACCATTTTGGACTAGGGGCTTAACAATTTCAGGCGTGATTTGTTTGCCATAATTGGAAATTTTTCTAGTGCCCACAACTGCCAGATTAAATTTGCTATTTAAATTTTGCAGATCGCCTTTAATGTAAAGTAAAGCCGGGGGATTGAAAATTTCTTTTAAAAGCTTGGGGTAATTTTCATCTTTGACAGTTATGACTGCAATTTTTTCCAGCTTAACTTTTTCTAATTCCAAATCAGGGTTAATGTCTTTTTTAACAATCATAAATTCACTGGCAATATTTGGTTCCAAACCGCTTTTTTGCAATTCCAAAAATCCAGCTTGCCAGGCAGCTGCCATATTAGGAAAATAATTGTATAATTTTTTAAACCTGGCTGCGCCAATTTTTGCAAACTGATTGATGGCGAGCCAGTATTTGAGATCGTCTATCATACTTTAATTATATTAACATAAATTGGGAAAGGGGAAGAAGGGCAAAAAGGGGTCTCCTTCGCTAAAGCTTCGGAGACCGAAGGTAAGAAGGGTTTTGGTGCTTGACAAAAGGTGTTTAAAGTGATATGATGAAAAGTATTGTGATGAAGTCGATTTGTTTATTAGTTTATTTGTTTATTGGTAAATTTCCTGACAAACTAATAAACTAATAAACTTTTAAACCAGTAAACATTAGTATCCAAAGTTCTATCTGCCAGCGGGAAATTAAAAAGACCCTCCTTCTTTTTAAAAGTACCAGGAGTTAGGGTGTTTAGCTTTATGCTGAATATTCTACGCTGGTGGGTAGAACTGTGGGTATTAGTGAGTAATGAGTAATGTGTATTGAGCAAGTGGACTTGGTAGTTTTTTAAAATTGGTAATTTGTAATTGGTTCTTGGAAAATTTTTTAAAATAGCAATTTGCGCTGGCATGGCTGGCGTTAAAAAATAATCCTAAGTGAGAAAAGGAGGTAACTAATGAGCAAAAGAACTGTTGAGCAAATTAAGACTGATATTGCAAAATTACAGGAATTGATGTCAACTCTCCAAATTGTTGCAGGTGAGGGCTATACTCTTCGACAAAGAATATCTCATCATAAGGAAATGGTTTCACTTTTGGAGGAGTTACTTGAAACAGAAAATCAAGGATGAAGATTAAAAATCCATTTAACTATCATTTGCCAAGACGATTTGTGAAAACGAGTCGCCTTTTTTGTTTGATACTAATTTACTAATATTATTACTAATCTACTAATAAACTCCCGTAAGTAAAGCGGGAGCTTTGGAAATTATTAGTAGTATTGGTAGTAAATTTGTAGATTAGTAGCCTAATTAAATTTATTTTGGATTTTTTCTAATTTCTCGCCTTCAATTATCATTTGGACTGCATTGAGTGCATCTAGGAAAACACTTTTTAATTTTTTTTCATCTTCCAGAGAGAATTTTTGCAAAACAAATTTGTCAGCTGGGATTTTGGTGCGCAGTTCATTGGCAATGCCGATTCTAATGCGAATAAAGTTTTTGGTTTTAATTTCTTTAATTATTGATTCCACACCTTTATTGCCGCCTGAACTGGCAGCTTGAGAAATGCGAATGCTACCAATGGGCAAATCAATATCATCGTGAATAATTATGATATCTTGAGGTTTAATTTTGTAAAAAGTTTTTATTTTTTTTACAGCTAACCCAGAATTATTCATGAAAGTTTGGGGTTTGGCTAAAATTACTTTTTGTTCACCGAAAGTACCCTCGCAGATTTCTGCCTGGAATTTTTTATTTTGTTTAAGGGATTTTAAAATCAGGTCTTTTGCGATCATATCAATAATCTGAAAACCTATGTTATGGCGGTTGTTTTTATATTCTGGGCCTGGGTTGCCTAAACCCACAATTAGTTTGGTCATATATTTTAATGCCGAAGTCCGAATTCCGAATTATTAATAATTTTAGATTTCGGCGTTCGGAATTCTCAAGGTAATTTATTCGCCACGATATTTAAGACACGCGGCAGAACTTTGATGTCCAGATAGGGTAATTCTATCACTTCACCATCAATTTGCATATGAGTTTTTTTATTAAAAGGGAGGAGGTATATTTCTTTAACTTTGTGATATTCATAGCGCCAATCTTTTTGGATATCTTCAAATAAAAAACGATGGATTAAAATTGCCAAATCTTTGATTCGCAATGTTTTTAATATGCTGATATTCAGATAACCATCATCAATCCTTGATTCAGGATTTAATTTTAAATTAAAAAATTTAGCATAATTGGAAATGAAAATGCTCTGGGCAGTGACTGTTTTGGAATAGCCGTCAAATTTGAGGAAAAATTTATTGGGTTTAACATTGAAAAAGTTTAAAATCACGGTTACTACATAGGCTAAAAAACCCCAGGCTCTTTTGGCTTTGCGCGAAGTATTTTTAATGACTCTGGCATCAAAACCGCAGCCAGCAGCAATTAAAAAATAATGGCGGTGATTGATTAAGCCAACATCAATTTTAAAAACTTTGTCAGAAAAACCAAGTTTTACTGCCTTTGCCAAATCTAAAGGTATGCCCAAAGATTGGGCTAAAATATTGCCACTACCAGCAGGAGCAATGGCTAAAGGAGTCTGGCTTTGACTTTGTAAAATCCAAGAGGCGACTTCTTTAATTGTGCCATCGCCGCCGCAAACAAAAATGCGGTCAAATTCATTGGGCTTTAAATCAGCAAAAGGACCGCTGGAAGTATCATGCCAGACAATTTCAAAATTATACTGTTTTAAGAGGTTTTTAATCTGTTTGTCTTTTTTGCTTTTTTTGCCAGCAATGGGGTTGTAGATAAAGAGGGCTCTCATTGTTTTAATAGGGGAAATATGAGCGATAGGAGCGACAGGTGAAAAAGTGAATAGGTGAGAAAGGCGAGTTACCCTTTTTCACTTATAGCTCTTTTAGCTCTTTTCCCCCTTTTTAAGGCTAATATTTATTGGCGTGCCGATTAAATTAAATTTTTCCCGCAAAGAATTCTCTAAATATTTTAAATAGGCCTGGGTTAAAGCGTCTTTTCTTCTGATCTGCAAACTAAAACTGGGCGGATTTGTGCGGATTTGTTTTAAATTAGAAAGGTAAGGCCGGATATTATTTTGATTAACTGGGGGTTTGTGTTTTTTTAAGGCTTGCTTTAAAAATTTGCTTAAAGCACTGTTAGAAATTTTTGTTTGGCGCGCTTGATAAACTTGCAGGGCCAAATCTAAAACCTTATGAACATTTTGATGGGTTAAGGCTGAAACAAAAATAACTGGCGCCCAGGTTAGATAGGGAAAATTGCGATAAATATATTTTTTAAATTTGTCTTGAGTTTTCATCTCTTTTTCTGGAATTAAATCCCATTTATTGGCAATGATGATAATTCCCACTCTGGCATCAAGCAAAATTTTACTCAATTTATTGTCCTGCACGGTTATGGGTTGGGAAATGTCTAAAACCAGGAAGCAGATATCAGATTGTTTGGCATTGGCTAGGCTTTTTCTAACAGAAATTTTTTCCAAGCCAGGGCCAATATGGGCTTGCTTGCGAATGCCAGCTGTATCAATTAAAATTATATTTTGATCTTGATATTCTAAATAAGTATCAATGGCTTCACGCGTAGTAAAAGGAATTGGCGAGACAATAACTCTTTCTTCGCCCAAAAGAGCATTTAATAATGAAGACTTGCCTACGTTGGGTTTGCCAATAATAGAAAATTTAAGAGCTTTTTTAATTTCAAATTTTTTGGCTTTTTTTGATTTTTTAATTTTTTTTAATTTATTAACCACTGCATCTAAAAGATCACCAGTGCCAGCGCCATTAAGAGCAGAAACATAAATCGGTTCGCCCAGAGCTAATTTAAAAAATTCCGCGCCTTGAGCTTGAAGATTTAAGGAATCAGTTTTATTAGCTACTAAAATGATTTCTTTGTTTAATTTTTTTAAAGCCAAGGTTAATTCTTTGTCTGCGGGTAAAAGGCCTGTCTGAATATCAACTAATAATAAAATTAAATCAGCTTGCTTTAAGGCAGCTTGAGTTTTTTTTATAATATCCAAAGAGTATTCAATGTTAAATTGAGGCGAGATTTTTTTAAGCTTTTTTTTGGGAATGATTGTTTCAATTCCGCCAGTATCCATTAATTCAAAATTTATGCCCTGCCAGTAAATTTGGCCAATTAAAAAATCGCGGGTTGTGCCCGCTATTTCTGAGGTTATGGCTTTGGGCTTTTCCAACAAACGATTAAAAAGCGTTGATTTGCCGACATTGGCTCTGCCCATGATAATGACTTTTGGCAGTGGTTTCATAAAATTAAAACATTAATCTGCTTTAGTTATGGTTTGCTGATCTTGCCCCAAGATGATCAAAAAGTCAATATTGGAAGAATAAATAATAGTTGATTCTGGTCCATTTGAAGTTGTGGCAGTTTTTAATTGGTTTTTTAAATTTTCCAATTCTGCTGCCTTTTGGCCATTGGTCAAATCATAAATAACAGTTTTTTCATAATTTTGTTGTTGGGCATTGCCAATTTTGATAACTTCAAAACCTTTATTGCGCAAGGCCAGGGAAGTTTGATAAGCCAAACCTTCAATTTTGGTGCCATTTTGCACTTCCACTTTTATTTTTTCTTTGGCTTTGGCTACTTGGGCTGGTTCAAAAATATCTTTAACCATTTGCTGGACCTGATAAAAAGACATGTCGCGCGGCAGTAAAAGATAAGCGCCGCCAATATTGGTGGCATAGAGGGGGCCAGTATCGCCGTTTTCTAAAACTAAGTTAATAATATTCTGTTTGTCGATTTTTTTGCCCAATTTTACTAATTTAAATATTTCCCAAACATCTAAATTTGTAACCACATGCTCCTGATACATTTTCATTAGAGCGGAAATTTTATGATAGCTTAAAAAAGTGGTGAAAGAAAGAGCCTCGTCTTTAACAGCTTGCAAAACTTGCTGCTGTCTTTTACTGCGGGCAAAATCAGAATTTTCATTATTAGTGCCATGGCGCGAACGGGCATAATTCAAGGCAGTTTGGCCATTCATCTTTTGCCAGCCCTGCTTGAAAATAACAGTTTGGTAGCCATAATCATCTGTGGGGAATTGCGGGTCAGCAAAGCCATTTTCAACATTAATTTTAATACCACCTAATTCATTAATCATTTTTTCAAAGCCAGAAAAGTCAACGCGCACATAATAATCAATAGGAATATCAAAAACCTGGCTAACAACTTGAGCGGCAAATTCCGGGCCAGAACCCTCTTTTTGTATTTCACCAAAATGATTGGCATTATTTATTTTTCGCCAGCCATAGCCAGGCATAGGTACGGATAAATCTCTGGGAATTGAAATTAAAGCCACTTTTTTTTCTGAAGGTTTGATAGAGGCCAAAATCATTGTGTCTGTCAGATAAGGGCCAGGATGTCCTTCTCCGCCCATACCTAAAAGTAAGATATTGACCCGATCATCGTTTTCGCCTTTAAGCAATTTATCCTGGCTGACTGAAAAGCCAAAATTACTGAAAATATTAATTTTTTTCAGATTTTCTTCTACGCTTTCACCGGAAAGCAGCACTTGAAAGGAGAAAACTAAAATAAAAATAGCCAAAAAGGTCAAGGGGTAAAAAAATAGTTTAGAAACAGATCTTTTTTTGCCTTGAGATTTTTTTTCCAGATGTTCCAGAAAGTTTATTTTGGGAATTTGCATTTTTCTTCCTTTTAGATAATTAAAAACAATTAGCAAAATTTTGCCCTACTCTTTTATTTAACCAAAAAAAAAGAAAAAATTCAAGCAAAGCAAATTTGCCAAGTAAAAATTTTTATGCTATAATTTTAACAATTCTTTTATTATTAGCAAAAAATAAAATGACAGAAAATAATCAATTTGAATGGAAGACAAGGTCACATTATGATTCTATCTGGCAAACTATCAGTGAATTTGTAGTGGAAATTATTAAAGTGGTCATAATTTCTTTGGCCATTATTATCCCGGTTAGATATTTTTTAATTCAGCCATTTTATGTCAAAGGCGCGTCTATGGAGCCGAATTTTTATGACCATGAATATTTAATTATCAATGAAATACTTTATCGTTTTGAAAAGCCGCAAAGGGGAGATATTATTGTTTTTCGTTATCCTAAAGATCCGAGCCAGTATTTTATAAAAAGAATAATCGCCTTGCCAGGTGAAAAGGTTAAAATTAAGGAAAATAAGGTTTTTATATACAATGATCAATATCCTGATGGTATCGCCATCAATGAAGACATTTATTTGCCTGAAGAAGAATCAACTCCTAATTTGGGCAAAACAGAATTTATTTTAGCTGAAGATGAATATTTTGTATTGGGCGATAACCGCGAAGCCAGTTTAGATTCGCGGCGTTTTGGTCCTGTGCCGCGGCGCTTGATTATTGGCAAAGCCTGGATTAGGGGCTGGCCTTTTGATAAAATAACAATATTTCAAACGCCCAAGTATAATATGTAATTATGAATCATGAAGGCCGAATTATGAATTTTGGGATTATATTATATTATTTTAGCTTTCAGCCTTCGCTGACCGAAGTCAGTTACGGCTGACGAAGGTCAGAATTAAGAATTCGGAATTAAATAAATTATGCCCAAAGTAAAGAAATCTAAAAAAGTTAAAAAAATTAAAAAAGCTAAGCCGGTTATAAAAAAAGAAAAAGTTGAACCAGAGCTTAAAACTTTTAAAGTTTCAGCCAAGACCCCCCAAGTTTTGCGCGGTTTTAAAGATATTTTGCCTAGTGAACAAAGATATTGGGATTCAATCAGAGAAAAAGCTAAGCAGATTGCCCGGGATTATGGCTTTGAAAGAATTGATCTGCCGCTTTTAGAAGAAACAAGTTTATTTAACCGAGCAGTTGGCAAAGAAACTGATATTATAGAAAAAGAAATGTTTTCTTTTGAAGATAGAGGCGGTGAAAGAGTGAGTTTACGGCCCGAGGCAACTGCCCAGATCGCCCGAGCTTATATTAATCACGGCATGCTTAATTTGCCCCAGCCAGTAAAACTTTATTATCTGGGGTCAATGTTTAGATATGACCGGCCTCAATCAGGACGTTATCGCCAATTTAATCAGTTTGGTTTTGAGGCTGTAGGAGATATTCATCCTGTCTTGGACGCGCAAATCATTTTAATGACCTATAATTTTTTGCAAGAATTAGGTTTGAAAACAAATATTCAAATAAACAGCATTGGCTGTGCGCTTTGCCGCAAAGAATACAAGATTCAATTGATAAATTATTATAAAACCCAACGCGCTGATTTGTGCCCTGATTGCAAACTAAGGCTGACTAAAAACCCTTTGCGCTTATTGGATTGTAAAGAAGAAAAATGCCAGGCCATTTCGGAAGATGCGCCTCAGATTGTTGATTGGCTTTGCGAAGAATGTAAAAATCATTTTGTTAAAGTTTTAGAATTTTTGGATGCTCTGGAAATTCCTTATAATCTCAATCCTCATTTGGTCAGAGGGCTAGATTATTATACCAAGACAGTTTTTGAGGTTTGGCCTGCTTCGCAAGGCGGGTCCTTGGCTGAAGGTGAAGAAAAAAAAGCGCAAAATGCTTTGGGCGGCGGCGGACGCTATGATACTTTAATTGAACAGCTGGGCGGTCGGTTTACTCCGGCAGTAGGCGCTTCAATCGGCATTGAAAGAATAATTTTAAAAATAAAGGAAGAGGGAATTGAATTTGAAGAAAAAGAAAAATTTGATATTTTTGTGGCCCAGCTTGGGGAAGCAGCTAAAAGAGAAAGCCTGGGTCTTTATGAGAAATTAAGAAAAGAAGGTTTCAAAGTAGCGGAAAGTTTTGCCAAAGATGGCTTGAAAAATCAATTGGAGATTGCTAATAAATTGAACGTGAAATATACGCTTATTCTCGGCCAAAAAGAGCTGGCTGAAGGTACAATTCTATTGCGCGATATGGAAGGCGGAGTTCAGGAAACAATAAATTATAGCAAAATTATTAAGGAACTAAAAAAAAGGCTGGAAAAATAAAATTTTTTTAAAATTTCATCTAAAGATACAGCAAAAACAGGCGTTGGCTAAAACCAGCGCTTTTTGCTTAAATTCAGCATTTTTGAATTTGACGCTGTTTAATTTTAATGTTATGATTAAAGTAACTTTTAGGAAGGGAGATGCAATTAAATAAATGACTGAAACTAAAAGGAAAAAAAGCGAGACTTTTGAGAGCTTGCTAAGGCGTTTTAATAAACGAATGCTCCAAAGCGGCAAGTTACTGCAGGCTAAAAAGGTAAGGTTTTTAGAAAAAGAACCAAATAAAAATTTAGCTAAAAAACTGGCCCTAAGAAGAATAAAGATTAAGGCCCAGAAAGAATATTTAAAAAAAATTGGCAAAGAATTGGAGGAATAATAACGTTACGAATCTACAGATATGCTACGGGTCTACAGATATTTAAGATCTGGAATTATTCGTAGATATTTGTAGAAATTCGTAGATTTGCAGCCATGTCAATTTTAGAGCAAATTAATAATGATTTTCAGCAGGCTTTCAAAAATAGGGAAGAAAGCGCAATTTCCACTTTGCGTTTAATTTTGGCTGTCCTCAAGAATGAAAGAATAAAAAAAATGGCTGATTTAGTAGATGAAGATGTTATTAAAGCCTTAAAGAGTGAAGTTAAAAAAAGAAAAGAGGCAATTTTAGATTACCAGAAAGGCCAGAGAAACGATCTGGTTCAAAAAGAAGAAGCAGAAATAAAGATTATTGAAAAATATTTGCCAGCCCAAATGAGCGAGGAAAATGTTCGGCAAAAAGTTAAAGAGATTTTAGGTGGTTTGGAAGATAAGGGTAATTTAGGCAAGGTGATGGGTCTGGTTATGAAAGAATTAAAAGGCGGAGCTGACGGGAATCTGGTGAAAAAAATCGTAGCAGAGGAATTAGCTAAATAAAAGCAAAAATTTAAATAAAAACCCATGCTAAAAAAATTTCTCTTGGCTTGTAGGCAAAGCCTAGGGCAAAAAAAGAAACAATTTGGAATTTACACTGCCAAAGTATTTATAGTTTTTATTTTGATTTTGGCGGTTTTTTTATTGTTAAAACCTGTTTTGGCACAGACTATTGAGCCTGGTCTAAACACTATTGCTCCTTATATTGGTTTGGGAACTACTGATATCAGGGTGACGATTGCTAGAATTATTCAAGTTGCTTTGGGCTTTCTGGGAATCTTAGCAGTAGTGTTGATTCTCTATGGCGGTTTTGTCTGGATGACTTCAGCTGGTGAGCCAGAAAAAATTGATAAAGCCAAGAAAATTTTGAGGAACGCAGTGATTGGCTTAATTATTATTTTATTGGCTTTTGCCATTGCCAGCTTTATTTTAAACGCTTTACTTTTGGCAACTTTGGGGCCGCCAGGGCCACCGCCAGGTTATGGCAGCGAGGGCGGAGCTTTGGGCAATGGCATTATTGAAAGCCATTATCCGCCGCGCAATGCCATTGGTATTCCGCGCAATACCAGCATTGTGGTTACTTTCAAGATGCCGATGAAGGTTGATACTTTGGTAACAAATGATTTGATTAATACTGACAGCGTTAAAATTCATAGGACTGGCGAACTTATTTATGTAACCAATGTCAGGGCCTCTTATACTAATGATTTTAAAACTTTTGTTTTCAAACCCTTTGATTTATTGGGCAGTCCTGATCAGCCGATTAATTACACTGTGGAATTAACCAATAATATTAGAAAATTTGACGGCAGTGATGCTTTTGGCGCTTTTGGCGGCTATGACTGGAAGTTTGAAGTTTCCACTCTGACAGATTTAACTCCGCCGCAGATAGTGTCAGTCATCCCTAAACCAGTTAATGATTCAGATATAACAGTGCCCCGCAATATGGTCATTCAAATCAATTTTAATGAAGCCATTAATCCCATAACTATGCGGGGCAAAGTTGAAGTGCAAAACGGACCATCCAATACTTTGGGAGAATTAAAGCCCGATACCTTTAATAACATAAATATCTCTACAACCAAAGATGCTAATACTTATTATATTGCCGGTGAATTTATGTATGGCAATGAGTATAAGACAGTGGAATTTGTGACTAATGATTTATGCGGCACCAATGCCTGCGGCGGCGATGTCTTTTGTTTGCCTGGCATGGCTAATATTTCTGTCTTAGCCAAAGCAGCCACTTTAGATATTGTTGGCAGGCCGAGCGCGGTTTTTCCTTACACTGGCCTAGTTGATATGGCTGACAATTCTTTGGATGGCAATTTAGACGGTCAAGCTCAAGGACCCCAGGCCCAAAGCGCCAAACCAGCCTATTTTCTAAATGATAATATAGTTAAAAATAAATATGTCACCAATCCTGATCAGGGCGATGATGCCAAATGGACTTTTTACACTAATGACAAAATTGATTTATTGCCGCCAGAAATTGATCTTGATCCGACTAATAAATATTATCCCGAAGCAAACAGTAAAGATATAAACCCAGTAGCCAGTTATACGATTCCTTTTGACAAACTGATGATGGCCACTTCAATTAAGCCAGACCGGGGCTATGGCGATGGTTATTGTCCTTGCAGTCAAAATAGCGACTGCAGCAGTAGCAAATGCGATTTAACCAAAGGTTATTGCCAAGATATTAATGGCCAGAGATTTGTTTGCACTAATAGTATTCCTCAAGTGCCATGTATAGCGCCTATAGAATGTAAAGAGATGCATCATATAACCTTAATTCAGCCAACAACGCCAAAATATATACCCCGGGGTTTTTGGTGCGGCAGTGCTAATAATGGAGCAGAAACAAAAACCACAGCTTTTCTTAAACATGCTGTTTTAGCAGAATATTTGACCTATGGCATAGATGTTGGTTCAGGCGTTAAAGATTTAATGCAAAATTGTTATCAGCCTTGTTCTGGGCCAGGTTGTATTAGAATGCTCAAGCCAAAAGGAAAGCCCAATGAGTATATTCAAGACACGCCTTGGCAGGGAGTTTATCCATCTTGTGATTTAACAACCCCAACGCCATAAATAAATAATTTATTATATTTTAGTTCTTTATGAAAAGGCAGTTGGCAAAAAGATTAATATTGTTTGGCTTAATTATATTTTTGGGTATATTTTGGCTTTGCACACAGGCGAGTGCCTTGGAAGTAGGTTTAAACGAAATTAGCTCGCCATTAGGTTTGGGCCAAGAAGATATAAGGGTGACCATTGCCAAAGTTATCAATCTATCTTTGGGAATTTTAGGCCTTGTTGATTTGCTAATCATAATTGTTGCAGGCGCGCTGTATCTGACTGCCTTGGGCGATCAGGAAAGAATTGCCAAAGCGAAAAAGGTATTAATTTATGCGGGGACTGGTTTGATTATAATTTTAGCGGCTTTTTCAATTACCAATTTTATTTTTAATGAGCTGATAGGTGCCGTAGGGGTAGGGGGGAATGCTAATGAGGCTCCAGTCGCTGGGGAAGAAATACCGCCATACGGTACTTATATTTGCACAGGGGATGATCCAGATTGGTCGGTTATGTGCGATTATGATGATTATGATCTGACAAAAGATTTGCCCAAAACTCTTGTGGCAAATTGTACAGAGGCAAAAAAATGTGAATATATTTGTAATTCTGGCTATCTATTTCTAGGCGGCAATTGTCAAAAAAATCCTTGTGGTACAGGCTTTATTTATACGGGAGGAATATGCAAAGCTACAGGTTTTGCTGAAATAACTGCTGATAATATGTACGATCTATATTTAAATGGAGCTTTGGTCGGGTCAGCCGGCACCTGGGAGGATATTGAAAAATATCAATTGAACTTTACGCAAGGATTAAATGTTATGGCCATAAAAGCTCAAGACATGGGAGAAGCTTATGGCCTGATCGCTCGGTTTGGTTATGGTTCGCAGACTTACTTTGTCACCAAAGGAGGCGATTCCAACTGGAAGTGCAAAAATTACAATTATCAACAGTCAGATCCGAGCGGTTGGCAAAATGTAAGTTTTAATGATTCAGCCTGGGCAGTGCCTGTAAAACAAACAGATATTTGGTCGCCAAGTGGCAGGCTGCAATATAAAATACCTGTGGCAGAATGGATCTGGACGCCTACAGGAGGATCAGGCACAAGAATTTTGTGCCGATATAAATATACATTTTAGTTTGTTTGCGGTTAGTTGAGAAAAATAATTTTAAACAACAAATCATTTAGATAATTTATGAAGAAAGCCAGAGGAAAAAGATTAATATTTTTAGGCCTAGTTATATTTTTAGGTTTGTTTTTGTTTTGCACTCAAGCGAGCGCTTTGGATGTGGGTTTAAATGAAGTGGCAGCCACTGGTTTAGGCACCCAGGATATCAGGGTGACAATTGCCAATCTGATTAGGATTGCCATGGGCTTATTAGGCATAGTGGCAGTGGTTTTAATTATTATTGGCGGCGTAATGTACGCGACTTCAATGGGCGAGCCAGAAAAAATTGATAAGGCCAAGAAATTATTAATTGGCGCAATTATTGGTCTGGTTATTATTTTAACAGCTTTTGCCATTGCCAGTTTTATAATTAATGCATTATTAGGCGGTGGCAATTTTAACGTTGTTATCATCCCTCCTCCTCATCCTCCAGGTGGTGATGGCATTGGCTTTGGCTGTAATGATCCTAATTCAAAAACCAATGGTCCTTATATTTGTAAATTGTCGCCGTCTTCAGCTGTTAAAGGTGACTTTGTGACTATTTTAGGCGGCAAATTTCAAACTTATAGTTCTGTCACTAGCAGAGTGTATTTTCTTAAAGACACAAATAAGATCGAAGCTACTATTGTTTTGTGTAATGGCAATCCATCTTGGGCTAATAATCAAATTGTGGTTGAGGTGCCTAATAATTTACCTTATGATGCTGTTGCTCTAAATGATTTTCAGGTTATTGTTGAAACCAGGGATGGCAGCAGTGCTGACAAACCAGTAGGCGGCTTGCCGCCCGCTGACCAATTTATTTTAACTGCTGGCCAGCCCAGAGCGGGAATTGCCTGCATTGTGCCTGACCGGGGCAAAGAAACTACAGCTGTTGATGTTTATGGCAAACGTTTTGGCTCTACCCAAAATGACAGCACCTTAAGATTTAATAATAATAAAAACGCGACAGTCACAGATTGGGCAGATGAGCAGTTGGTAAGCAGTGTGCCAGGAGGAGCAATCAGAGGCGAGGTTTTTGCCAGAGTTGGCGGTTTAGATAGTAATGGCTATTATTTTATTGTCACTTGCGATACGAATGCTGATTGCGGCACCAGTTGCTGTTATCAGGGCTACTGGGGCAAAGAATGCGCTGATGCTAATTATTGTTTGCCTGGCGAGGGTGAAAGCTGTGATACTAATACTCTTACTCCTGCTTGCGAGCCAGGCGCTTGTCAAAGCGGCTTAATCTGCGATAATGCGACTTGTCTTTGCAAAATCGCGGGCTTGGGTTCGCCTTGTGACGCTGACAATAATCCAGCCAATGGTTGCCAATTAGATAATAATAAATGCGGCCAGGGCTTTTATTGCTCGGCTACTGCTGATCCCAGCTGTACTTGCCAATATTTACCGCGCATAGATGCGGTTGTGCCTGATAATGGGGCAATTGGCAATTTTATTACCATTTGGGGCCGGGGTTTTGGCAATGTGATTAATAGCAATACTAAAGTAATATTTTTGGGCGGAGCCGGAGATGCTGATGATAAAGTGGCGATTTTGCCAGCTAACTGCGCTCAAGTTGATTTGTGGCAGGACAGTCAGGTTATTGTCCAGATTCCAGACGGAGCTATTTCCGGACCACTAAAATTGGTAAATCCTGACGGACTTTTTGATACCACTGCTGATGATTATGGCTGGAAAAAAGATTTTGTGATTAATGAGATTGTGAGGCCAGGCCTTTGCGGTACTGTACCGCCAAGTGGTGGATTTGGGCAAGAAATTAGCATTCTGGGCATTAATTTTGGTACAACTATAAGCCAAGCCTTGATTGGCGGAACAGAATTTGATAATAAAGCCAATTGGAATTGGACCAATGATTTAATAACAAGCGCTAAGGTGCCTAATCTCAGTCCAGCAACTTTGCCAGTTCAGGTTAAAGTCGGAACAGAAAACTCTAATCCTGTTAATTTTGTAGTTACCCTCCCAGTTTCAGCGCCAAAAATTGATTATATTGATCCTATATCTGGGCCAACTGGCCAATATGTGACAATTTTTGGCAGTAATTTTGGCGCCCAAATCGGCAATGTGAGATTTAATAATGGCGAAACAGATTCCAAAAATTGGTTATTAGCTGATACTAATTTCCCAGCAGCCTGCAGCCAGGCTGGTTATTGGCATGACAGCTATATTGTGGTTAAAGTCCCGAATCTGGGCGCTATTTATAACACTCAAATTATAGTTGAAACCAAAGAAAATTTATTAAGCAATATAGTTGAATTTAAACGCTGTGTGCTGGGCGGAAATTGCGTGTTAAGGCCAGGCGTTTGCGCCATTGTGCCTGATCAAGGACCAGTAGGCACTAAGGGCGTGACTATGTATGGCGAAACTTTTGGCGATTATGGCGCCTCATGCCAAGTTAATTTCTGGCAAAACAAATCAGCAGTTGACGCCGGAGTTGACTGGTCAAAAAATAAAGTTGGTTCTGGCTCTGACGGCAAACAAGGCCTTGGTTCAATGACAGTGCCAGAAGCTGCAATTACCGGGCCGGCGCAATTGGTTGATTCGGTCGGAGTATTGAGCAATAAAATACTGTTTACCGTAGCTGATTGCCGCGCTGACACTAAAATTTGCAGCGGCGCAAAACCCTGCTGTGACCAGAGGGACGGCGTTTGCAAAACACAAACTGAATGTGCAATTGCTTATCCACCTATGTGTATTTATGCCTGGAGCTTTACAACTGGCAAAATACCGCCAACCATACCGCCGCCCCAAGTAATTGAAGACATTGATTGCACCCAGCAAACCCAAAGTCCGACGCCTTGGAAAAAAACAGTTGATAATTGCACCAATATTTGGATTTCAGCCAGGTTTAACCAAAAAATAGATATAACAACTTTAAATAATTCCAATATTGAAGTGAGGTCCTGCGGCACGACCAGTGATTTTGATTATGCAAATTGTTTGGCTAATGAAAATATACTTAATCCTTTAGCGATTACAGATTTTGCTTTTAGTTTGGATGCGCAGACCCAAGCCACTGGCTTTAATTTCCAGCCTGACAACAGTTTAGCAGCTAATACTTGGTATCAGGTAATTTTAAGAAGCGGCGAATACGGCATTAAATCAACTCAAGGCCTGCAATTAGACGGCAATTTTGATAATTTGCCGGGCGGCGATTATATTTGGTATTTTAAAACGCGCAATACTGCGCAGGCTTGCGATGTTGATAAGGTGGTAGTGGCGCCTTATGAAGCTTTAATTGAAAAAATAGACCAAACCCAGGACTATAATGCTTTTGCTTTGGCTGCCAATTGCAATATCTTGGATGGCAATGCTTATGACTGGAATTGGTATAAAGTTTACAGTGATGGGGCAGTAGAAGAGCATGACCAGACCTTGCCCAATCATGGCATTGCTAAAATTTCTGAATTGGATGTTTTGCCGCCGCCTGATAATGGCAAAGTTGATTATAAGCAGACAGCCACGCCCTTAAAACAAGGCTTGGTTTATGTGGGAGCTGAAGTTTTTGCAGACAATGCTGATAAAAACAGGCAAGACGAGGATAATCAATTGGTTATTGATTTAAAGATCCCAGAAATTGATTCTTTTTATCCGACTAATGGTTTAGTTAGGCCAGAGCTTAATACTTATGTCACTCTTTATGGCAAAAATTTTGGTGATAGCCAAGGTTCCAGCCAAGTTTTATTTGAAGACGTGCCAGCCCTTTTAGCTGATTGCGCCGATGCCTGGTCAGACACCATTATTAAAGTAATGGTGCCGCAAGCCAAGCTAATTGGAGCAGGTATTCTGCCCACTTATGTTTTGCCTAGTCCAGAAAAACAAGCTGACATGGTTTTGTTTTATGATTTTGAGGAAGCAGGCAAGGTTATTGTCAAAGATAAGGTTAATGGCAATGACGGGGAAATAAAAGGCGTTGGCCAAAAAGTAAGAGATCAGTTTGGGCAAGCTTTATCCTTTAATGGCTCTACAGATTATATAAAATTGCCCAATACTTTAAATCCAGATTCAGGCAGTTTGGAATTATGGTTTAAACCAACAGCCAGCGGAACCTTATTTAGCGCTTCTGACAGCACCACCAATAATCTTTTTGCCTTGGGCTTTGACTCAGCCAATAATAGCGCGGGCTTAATTAAAACTGGCCAAATGAATCAGCTGGTTTATACTTATGATGGCTCAAATTATACTTTATATGTAAATGGCTTTAAATTTACTTCTTTGGCTAGTGATTTAGGGTTGGTAAAAACCGGGGATTTTCTAGGCGCAAATAAAACCGACATCTTAATCGGGGCCAAAAACGTGGGCGGCCTTGGCGATTATTTTAAAGGCACAATTGACAATTTCGCAATTTACAGCAAGGTTCTAACTGAAGATGAAGTAAGCCAGCGTTTTGGCTTAGGCCAAGGTCAAATTTTACTTTTGCATTTTGATGAAGACGGCAGTCAAATCACTGATTCTTCAGCTAATAAATTTTCAGGATTAGCCATTGCTGATCCAAGTAAATCTTTCAGAACAGCTGAAAGCGTGGCTGGCAAAGCCATTAGCTTTAACAATGATAACTTTATAAATATTACTAATGATCCTTCTTTGGTTTTTGGCAAGGGAATTACCATTGAAGGCTGGTTTAAAATAGCTGATACTAATCCCAAAACTATATTTGAGGCAAATAATTTGAAATTAGGCATTGTTAGCAATGATAATTTGCGCTTTACAGCTTATATTTTTGATGAAACTAATCCAGCCAATAGCGGCAGTAAATATGTGCAAATCGGCTTTACCAGTAACAATTTCAGATTAAGCCAGTGGAATTATTTTGCCGCTGTCTATGACGGCCAAAATCTTAAAATTTATTTAAATGGCGATAAGGCTGAATATACTCAAGCTGGCAGAATTTTTCAGGCCGCCAATTTTAATAATGCTTGCTTGGCCGGCTGTGCTAAAGATTTTAATGGCTCTTTAGATGAAGTGGCAATTTATAATCAGGCTTTAACAGAGGCAGAAATAAATAGCCGGGTGGGTGCAAGAGACAATTCTTTCTTAAAAGTAATAACAGGTTTTGGCGAAGACAGCACTGATTTTAATAATGATAATATAAAAGATCCGGGTGAGACTTTTAAATTCAGTGAAAATGTTTATCCTTTCCTTTGTTCTTTGCAGCCTAATTTTGGTTTAGCTGGTACAAAAATTGCAGCCAGCGGCGCTAATTTTGGCGATTCCAATAAAACAAATTTTGAAGGCAAAGAATATGGTGTTGGCAGTTATGTTCATTTTGAAGAAGTTGCTTTGCTCGATATTTTGAAAGACAGCAATATCAGTTCCTGGTCTAATAAATTATTGAATATTATTAATCCTTACAGTGATATTGGCAGAGTAGATATCCCGGTTTCTGTTTCCATTGATCCTTATTCAGAGCCATATCAGGATACTGATAATACGGGAAGTTTTACTGAAGAGCCTTATGCTGATACTAATAAAAATAGCGCTTATGACAAAGTCAGTTATACCACTGATTTAGGCAATTTGCCTGACCTCAAAAGCAATACTTTGCCCTTTTATCTGCCGCCAGTCATTACTTCAATTACGCCTAATAGCGGACCAGTTAAAACCTGGGTAACAATTTCTGGCTATAATTTTGGCAATGAACGGGGCAAGGTCTTTTTCTATAATAATCAGGAAACTGATCCAACTTTGCCGCCAGCGCCCTGCGCCAATAACTGGACAAATACACAAATTATAGTGGTTGTGCCTGATCTAACAGAAACAGGCAATGTTTATCTGGTTACGGCCAAGGGTTTAGAAAGTAATCGGGTTAAATTTACGGTAAATAATAATCCTTTGGGCGCTGGCTTGTGCCAAATCGTGCCTTCAAGCGGAGCAATCGGGATAAATGTGACAGCTCAAGGTGACAGATTTGAAGACAGCCAGGGTGATAGCCAATTAGTTTTTACTAATAAAAAAACAGCCCTAGCTTCTATTTGGACTAATCGTAATATTACTGCTACTGTGCCGACCCAGGCCATTAGTGGCGGTGTGGTGGTGACTAAAAAAATGCAGGTCGGCCAGGTCTGCGCTGGTTTTCATATTGGCGCTTGGTGCCCTGTGGGCAAATATGAAATCGCTTATCAGGAAGTAGCCAGTAACCCGGTTAATTTTGATGTCTTGCCTGATTGCAGGACTGGCTTTGGGCCAATTGGTACTGATGCTGGTTTGGCTGGCGGTTTTCCAATTAAACCCTTTGATGCTAGCGGGCCCTCGTTGACTGCCAATACAGGCAAGATAGCCAGTGATGGGACTTATTTATATACTACTGCAGCAGTAAATACACCTGCTTATCCTATTGGCACTACAATGTATAAAATTGGTACAGGGTATAATAATACGCAATTAGGTAAAATTTATGAAGCCTATTCTAATATAGGTAACCCTTGGGGTCAAAATGCGCTTCTATATTTGACTTATGCCAAAAATGGTCAACTTTATAATGGTGGTGAAGTTTATCAAAGACTTAATGTAGTTAAATTTGATGAGGTTAATAAAACTTGGCAATGGGTGCCTGACCCTAGTGGCCCTTTGCTTTCATCAGACGGCTCAAGGCATGAATGTCTAGCTGGCAATGATAATTCAAAGTACGATCCCAATGATCCACTTTGTAAAAATGCTAGTAATAATCCTTGTTGTATTTCTGCTTATAGTTGGTCTTATTTAACTTCCAATGGTGATTATCTTTTTAATATTTACATTGATTCAGTAAATAAGCTTTATAAATTTAAAGTTTTTAAACTTAATGCCCAGAACAAATGGCTTTTGCACAGCAAATTTGACATTGCTTTGCCTGAAGGGATACCCCCCCCTAATTTATCTGGCAGTGGTTTTTTTGCTGATGATAAATATATTTATTTTCTTGTCTGGTCTCCTTCTCCTCAAATTCAGGCTATTGACTGGCAAAATCAAAGATTTGCAGGCGTTTGGAATAGGTCACATAAAGATCCCTGGGATAAGGAATATGGCGGACAATATGACTGGGTTAATAAAGTTTATTGGCTGGGTGAATATCCTTATGCACCAGCAGGGGCTTATAATAAAATTTTTAAATATCCAGCCTGCCCTTTTGCTGGTAAAAATTATTGCAAGATTGATGCTGATTGCCTGGCTTGCGGCCAGGGCAAAAGCAGCTGCATCAAGGGCATTTGCTCTCCTTACATTAATTATTTTTCTCCGCTTGATGGCGTAGTCGGCACCTGGGTGTCCTTGCATGGCTGTTATTTTGGCTGTGAACCAGGCCAGATTTATTTCTATGGGCCAGGCACTGCCGCGTTAAGAAATGAAATAGGTTTTTATCCCTTTATTACTGATGCCAGTGATTTTTCTGGCTTAAAAAATAATGGCACTTTAAAAAATGGCGCCACTATCAGCGTCAGCGACCAGGCCTTAAGCTTGGATGGGGTTAATGATTATTTTGAAGTCAGTGATAACACAAAATTTAATTTTGATAAATCAGACCCGTTTTCTCTGGCTTTGTGGTTTAAAAGCGATAGAAAAAATGATGAGTTTATGCTGGCCAAGATGTTTAATAACTATCCTTACCGAGGTTATTCTCTTATCCTACAAAGTGATGGCAAGATTTTGCTTTATTTTATTAATGATTACCCTAGTAATTTTATTCAAATTCGGACTATAACCACTGGTTACAATGATAATAATTGGCATCATTTAGTCATGACTTATGATGGTTCGGCTAAGGCCAGTGGTTTTACTTTGTATCTGGATGGTGTTAAAAAAGACGTTTCCCTTGATGCAAATACTTTAACAGGCACTACTTTAACTAATGCCTTTTTCTCACTTGGCGCCAGAACGAATTATACCAGTGGAAGTTTAATGTTTAAAGGTTCAATTGATGATGTTTTTATTTCTCAAAGCACTTTGTCAGAGGGAGAAGTATATCCGTTATTTCAGTCAGGCAGAAATGCTCCTCTTCTAAATAATTTTAATAAACAAGGTTTGTTGGCAAGGGAAAAAGATTGCGGCAATACTTGGCGCTGTTCAGCTAATGGCGCTAATGATGAAGTGGTTGTAGAAGTGCCTAATAAAAATACTTTGCCTAATATGGATTGTCCCAATGACGGTACTTGCCCGCCAGCTGGCTATGACCCCAATGATGCCAGTGACGGCCCTATTTTACTGCAAACAGCTGCTGGCTTAACTGATTACACCCTGCATATTCCCAATGATCTTGCTAAAAAGTTATCGCCTAATTTTGATGTCAATACCATTGTTAAACCCAATATTTGCAAATTGGTGCCTGACTATGGCAACCGGGGAGTGACAGTCAAAGTTATTGGTGAAAATTTTAATGACGCGCCAGAGCCCACTGATTATGTAAACTTTGAGCCTAGCGCTGAAACTTTTGGCGAGCCATTTTTAGATATTCTTAATGCTGAAGGCCTAGGCAATGGGCTATATGATTATGATTTAGGCGAGGCTTTTATTGATATTAATAGTAACCTGGCTTATTCTCTTGATTTAAATCGTTCTGACTATACTTTCCAGATTACAGATTATATTAATAAAGTTGTTAAAGATATTTGTCCAATAAATGGCTGGGACAAGGAAAACATTTGCTTTGGCGTGCCCCTAGGCGCGGCTGGTGAAGGCACAACGATTCTGACAGCGGTTGATGAGGTGGCTGTTTCCAAAAACAAAATAAGCGATTCCTTGAATTTTAGCGTTACTTTTGGTTCCTGCGGCAATCAGGTTCTAGAGCCGGAAAAGGGCGAAATGTGCGATGCTGATATTTTGCCAGATGGTTTAAATTGCGCTGATTATAATTATCCGCCAGATTGTCTTTTTAAATGCACTACTGCCTGCCAGATATTGGTTTGTGAAGCTGATGGCACAAATTGTATTCCCCTCTGGTGCGGCAATGGCGTGGTAGACCCGCCATTTGAGCAATGCGATAACCCTGATTTGGGCGTAGAAACTTGCGCGTCGCTGGGTTTGGTTAGCGGCACCCTGTCCTGTTTAAATACTTGCCAGTATGACACGTCAGGCTGTACAGGCAAATTAGGGCCCAAAGTAATTGCCACAGCGCCTAGTAATGGAGAGCAGGCTTTTTGCCGCAATGGCATTGCTGATCTTTATTTTGACAGTGTAGTTGATCCTGGGACAATTGAAATCTACCAAAACAAAGTTTTGGTTGACAGAAATATTAAGCTTGAAGCTTGCACTGGCAGCCTGACTAAGATTAAAAATGATAATTTTGGCGCAAATATTTTGGCATATTTTAAAAATATTTTAACTAAATTGTTTGGTGCTGAACGCCAAGCTCTGGCCCAGGTTAGCTGTACGCCGTTTGCCAATGACGAGTATTCCTTGAAAATCGGCGTAGTTAATAATAAGACGATTGTTTCAGTTATTACCAAAAATCTTTTGGATCCGGGCCAGGATTATCGCCTTAGTGTTATTGGAGGCGATCAGGGCGTGAAAAATTTAACTGGAGGCAGATTGGACAATTCCACTACGCCCATACCTGATCTGCAAAATTATCTAACAACTTTTAAAACTCGCGGCACGCCAGGAGATTTGCAAAGCGGCATTTGCGATGTCCAGTGGATTGATGTTATGGTCTATCGCCAGGCCTTTACTGATCCAGCCTACCGCAATTCTGAATACAGAAGCGATGATTTGTTCACTTGCGCAGGCAAAGACGATTGCAATTTGGAAACTGATTTTGATCAGGATCCCGAGACTAGCGGCAATCAGCATATTTATTTGGCTGTGGCTAAATTCAGCGGTAATTTTACGCTCAAAGCCACTTATCAATGGTCAAGAAATGACAATATTGACCCCCAGCGAGCCTTAGAGATTTATAGTCCGGACGATTTAGCTCCTGATGCTAATAAAGTCAAAAATATTTATGGCTACACTTTGACGACAGCCAAACCGATCAAAGAAGCTACGGCGCAATTAGTAATTGAAGCCCAGGCCGAAGGCAGTTTGGCCTTGCCAGTCCAAAGAGGCTTTAAAGTTTATCTTTTGCTTTGTGAAAATCCCTGGCCTTCAATCAGCGAGAAATTCCCGATTTCCTCAATTATCAATGCTTATAATTTCCAGACCTATTATTGCCGTGACGCTGGCACCTCGGGTCCAGAAGGTGATTTGCCGGCTGCGCGCATTTTAGCGCCTGATGTGAAAAATTTGAATGTTTTAGAAAATACTGACTTTGAATATGGCAATTTAAGCAGTTGGACCGTCTTAACAGGCAATATTTTTGATTATCAGCCTATTAAAAGCAATCTTGCAGAAGAAGGTTGGATCATCAATACTCTTTATGGCAATATTCTTGGCCAAACATACTTTTTTGGCAATGCGGCAGTTGGCGTTTTGTCTTCCCAAGCCTTTTTAATTGAGGGTGATGAATTAAAGTTTAAAATTGGCGGCAGTAATAATCCCTGGCCTGCTAACAGAATGAGTTCAGACATAAATAATACTGACTCTGCTTTTGAGGAGCCGGGCTTATTAGATATTCCGGTTGGCGTTACGGCTGTAACTTTGGATATTAGAGAAACAACGCCTAGTGCTATATTTTATGTCAGATTGCAAGAAACCGGTGACAATACTAATTTGCTTAGAGAAAAATCCTTTGATATTAGCGCTTATCAGGGAAAAATTGGTATAATTAGAGTGTATGATAATAATTATGATGGCTATCTAAATTTTGATGATTTAAGGCAATTTAAAGAAGGACTAGCCATACCCATAAGATTTTAAAAAATTTAATACTAAATATGATTAAAAAGGGCAAAAA
>Ga0315277_10002275_pt1 | contig 26904 bp, 19 predicted proteins | sample YL17G05_15_MG_FD_203695 | JGI IMG/M metagenome (GOLD analysis project Ga0315277, IMG submission 203695) | Sediment microbial communities from Yellowstone Lake, YNP, Wyoming, USA - YL17G05_15 | ecosystem: Environmental > Aquatic > Freshwater > Lake > Sediment | place: USA: Wyoming | collected... | reverse complement strand
CTGGTCGCCTGACGCGGGGTCCATCCTCGCACAATGCAGTCGTGACAAGACTGCCGCGGTCCGCGCGATTGAACTAACGCTGATCTCGACAGCGGACGGCTCGGCGCGCGTCCTGAAGAGTATTCAATCGCCCATGTTCTGGTCTCAAAGGGCCAGTTTCTCGCCCGATGGGCAGTATGTCGCGTTCAGTTTTGTGCGTGAGGGCAGCCCGCCCCATGGCGAAGTTTTCTTGATGACCGCCGATGGCCGGAATGAGGTCGTGGTTGCCGGGCACCCCGCGGAGGATAAACTGCTTGCATGGACACCGGACGGGAGAGGCCTTGTCTTCCTCAGCGACCGCTCGGGGACATGGGACCTCTGGACCGTCGCCATCACCGGGGGCAAGCAGCAAGGAGAACCAGAACTGCTGAAAAAGGACTTCGGCGATAAGAACTTCGTCCTTAATGCAGAGGTTCTTGGCTTTGCACCCGACGGCTCCCTTTATTACAAGACTAAAACCTCTTCAGGTCGCCTCTACAACGGTGCGGTCGACATTGAAACCGGTAAGGTACTCGCGCCACCCGCGCCGGTCGCGACGCGTTATACCGGCCTACCGGCACAGCCAACATGGTCACCCGACGGCAGGAACTTGCTCTACATTTCAGGTTGGGGAAACAGCGGTCCCGGCATCCTCACAATCCGGTCCGCCGCAACCGGGGAAGAGCGCTTTCTGTCGCGTCGTCTTCGTTTCGTTAACCAGATCTCCTGGGCGCCGGATGGCCGTTCCATCATCGCGCTCGGGATGACGGAGAAGGAAACTGGAATCTTCCGAATTGACGCTGAAACAGGCGAGAGCACCAGGTTGGCAGATGTAGGCCTGGTCCCCAAGCTCTGCCTTGATGGGAAGACCCTGGTGTTCAAGGCGGATGGGCCAAGCATCAGGAAACGCAACCTCGACACCGGTGAGGAGTCGGAAGTTGTCAAAGCAGAGACAGCGTACTACGACCTCTCGCCGGACGGCCGGGAAGTAGTGTTCCAAGAGAAAGGCGTTGTAAAGGCCGTGTCCCTCAACGGAGGGGAGCCGCGGGAGCTATTTCGCGGTTTGGCGAAGTTTTACAGCGGGCTGAGTTGGACGAGGGACGGCCGTTACATCATTGCCCGGGCACCCGCGAGTGGTGAAATCTGGCGGGTTCCGGCGCAGGGCGGGACGCCGCTGAAGCTGGACCTCTCCGTTCCCAAAATGTTGTCCTTCGCCGCGCTTGCGCTTCACCCGGACAACAGCCGCTTTGCGTTCAGCGTCAATGAGGGATCCAAGAGCGAGCTGTGGGTGATGGAAAACTTCCTGCCGGCGGGCATGGGTATGAAGGACTCGAAATAGTCGATGTGCCGGCGAACTCGAAGCGGGTGGCATCCAACTCTCCGAGGGTGCTGGGTGCAGGCAGTGCTGCCGCCCGCTCTGCGGCGGCGAGGGCGTATTGTAGGAAAGGGACGTGGAGGAAGCCCTGGCCAAACTGGCGAAGTAGAGGAAACGGGCGCTGCTACTTAGCGGCGGCGAGGGCGTCCTTCAAAGTCAGGGTGCCTTCGTAGAGGCTTCGGCCGACGATCACGCCGGCGACGCCGATGGGTTTGAGCTTGCGGATGTCGGCGGCCTCCTTGACGCCGCCGGAGGCGATGACGGGCGTCTTGACGGTCTCGACCAGGGCTTTGGTTCGTTCGATGTTTGGACCGCAGAGCATGCCGTCTTTGCTGATGTCGGTGTAGATAATCGCGGCCAGGGGGAGCATGTCCGCCTGGGCGGCAAATTCGAGCACTGTGGCCCAGCCGCCCTCGGCTTGTGGCCCAGCCGCCCTCGGCTGGGAGGAGTCGGTTACCCCCGAGGGCGGGGGTGCTACGGGGGCGGGGGCGCTACGGAGCCAGCCGTGCGTGGCTACCGTCTCGCCGCGGGCGTCGAGGCCGAGCACGATCTGCCCTCGGAACTTCCGTGCCATTCGGCTGAACCACGCAAAATCGCTCACCGCCTTCGTGCCGATGATGACCCGGGTAACGCCCAGGTCGAGCAGTTGGCGGATCGAGGCCTCGTCGCGAATGCCGCCGCCGACCTCGATCCGTAGCCCAGCGGTCGTGGCGAGGGCATCTTGCCCTTGCACTTCGGCTGCGGCGGGTTTCTCGTGATCCGGCAGAGCGAGGCCAGGATGGTCTCGCGATGCAAGGGCGGGACGCCCTCGCCACGGCGAGCGGCCTATACGCGTGATGGCAGCGATGGCCGCCGTGTTGACCGGCCGGCCGGCTTTGGCCCCGTCGAGGTCCACGATGTGCAGCCACCGGGCCCCGTCGGCATGGAACTGCCTCGCCTGCTCGACCGGGTCGTCCTTGTACGTGATCTGCCGGTCGTACTGGCCCTGGATCAGCCTGACGCACTTGCCGTCGATCAGGTCGATGGCGGGGATAATAACCATTGGTTCCCTTCACGATTGACTATTTACGATTGACGATTTACTATTTGGCTTCGCATGATAAATCGTAAATCGTAAATGGTAAATCATAAATCCATGGAGGCTGACTATGATCGTACGACATCGCTGCTTTACCGGCCTTTTCCTGCTGGTTCTTCTGGTCGTTATCGTGAGCCTCGAGCCTGCGTGCCGGCTCGAATCCGCGGTCCGCAACCCACAATCCGCAATCCCAACGCCGGTCATCCTCGATACGGACCTCTGCGACGACATCGATGACACCTGGGCGATCGCCACGATGCTTCAGTCGCCGGAGCTGGACTGCAAGCTGATCACAACCGCCGTCGGCAACACCGAGGCCAAGGCAAAGGTCGTGGCGAAGTTCCTGCAGCGGGCCGGCCGGACCAATATCGCCGTCGGCATCGGTGTCAAGCAGCGGGACGGCGCTCACCGGCAGACGCCGTGGGCACAGGAGTATGACCTGGCGACCTATCCGGGCAAGGTCTACAAAGACGGCGTGCAGGCGATCATCGATACCATCATGAACTCGCCCACCCGCATCACGCTTATCGCCATCGGTCCGTTGCCGAATGTGGCGGAGGCCCTGAAACGCGAGCCGCGAATTGCCGAGAAGGCGGACTTCATCGGTATGCACGGCAGCGTCTATCGAGGTTACGGCAGCGAGAAGCCCGACGCCGAGTACAACGTGAAGGCCGATGTCGAGGCGGCGAAGAGGGTCTTCACGGCCCCGTGGTCGATGACGATCACGCCGCTGGACACCTGCGGCCTCGTCGTCCTCGACGGCGACAAGTACCAGAAGGTCCTCAAGAAGGACAGCCCCATCACGAAGGCTCTCATGGAGAACTACCGCGTCTGGTACAAAGCCGGCTTGAAGGACCGCAAGGACCTCGACGAAGCCGGCCTCAACCGACTCGTGGACGAGAAGCTCAACAGCAGCAGTTCGACGCTTTTTGACACCGTGGCGATTTACCTGGCCGTCAGCAGGCAACTGGTCGAGATGGAACAACTGCCCATTCGCATCACCGACGACGGTTTCACTCGCGTGGAGAACGGAGCCAAGATGGTCAACTGCGCAGTGAAGTGGAAGGACTTGGACGGCTACGAGAGCTGGCTCGTAGAGAGACTCACTCGATGATTTACGATTTACGATTTGTGATTTTGCCCTCGAATGGCGTAGCCGGCGTGAACCGCAAATCGTAAATCATAAATGCAAGGAGGCTCACTATCGTTAAGAACGGTTCCAGGATCGTGGTGGTCGGCAGCTCGAACATGGACCTGGTCGTCCGGACACCTCGGATTCCGGTCCCGGGCGAGACGGTCCTCGGCGGCGACTTTCTGACGGTGCCGGGCGGCAAGGGGGCAAACCAGGCAATTGCCGCGGTACGGCTGGGGGCGCACGTGTGCTTCGTGGCCCGGCTTGGCGACGACCTGTTCGGCCGCAAGTCCCTGGAGAACTTCCAGCGAGAGGGGCTCGACACGCGGTTCGTGACGCTGACCTCGCACGTGCCTTCCGGCGTCGCGCTGATCACCGTGGATGACGCCGGCAACAACGCGATCGTCGTCGCTCCCGGCGCCAATGGCAGACTGTCTCCCGACGATGTTCGCCGCGCGGAGTCGGAGATCCGCTTGGCCGGGGCCGTCGTCGCGCAGATCGAAGTGCCGATGGCGACGGTGCTGTGTGCCGCCGAGCTGGCGAATAAGGCAGGCGTGCCGTTCATCCTGAACCCAGCCCCCGCGCAGAAGCTGTCGCCGGCCCTGCTGAGCATGGTCGCCGTTCTGACGCCGAATGAAACGGAGGCCCAGATTCTGACGGGCGTGACGGTGGTCGACGAGGAGTCGGCCCGCTGGGCCGTCGAGCGGCTGTTGAAGACCGGGGTCAAGGCGGCCATCGTGACGATGGGAGCGAAGGGATTCTTGCTGGCCGACGGCAGCGCGGTGGAATTCGTTCCGGCGTTGACGGTCAAGGCGGTCGATGCGACCGCCGCCGGCGATGCGTTCACGGGCAGCCTCGCCGTCAGTTTGGCGGAGGGTCGCACGCTCCGCGAGGCGGCGATGTTCGCCAATCGGGTGGCGGCGCTGTGCGTGACGAAGATGGGCGCACAGCCGTCGATGCCTACGAGACAAGAAGTGGAAGAGATGAAATGAAGGGTGCAAAGATGCGGATATGCCGGATATCAGCCGTGGTGATGATGGTTGGCCTGGTCCTGATCTGCGGCTGTCGCCAGAAGCAGGGCCAGCCGGCCGCGAAGGGCAAGCCGACCGTCGCCCTGGTCATGAAGTCGCTGGCCAACGAGTTCTTCAAGACCATGGAGGAGGGGGCCAAAGCTCACCACGAGCAGAATAAGGATGCCTACGACCTCAAGGTGGTCGGCATCAAGAACGAGACCGACGTCACGCAGCAGATTCACTACGTCGATATGATGATCGCACAGGGCGTCGATGCCCTCGTGATCGCGCCGGCCGATTCCAAGGCCCTGGTCGCCGTCTGCAAGCGGGCCATCGACGCCGGCATCATCGTGGTCAATATCGACAACAAGTTCGATGCCCAGGTCCTCAAGGACCGGAACGTCAATATTCCTTTTGTGGGTCCGGATAATCGTAAAGGCGCCCGGCTGGCCGGCGAGTATCTCGCCAAAAAGCTGCAAGGCGGCGACAAGGTCGCCATCATCGAGGGGGCGCCCAACGCGTTCAACGGCATCCAGCGGAAACTCGGCTTCGAGGACGCCATGCGCGACGGCGGCATGAACATCGTCAGCTCCCAAAGCGGGTACTGGGAGACGGACAGGGCCCGGCCGGTCGCCTCGGCCGTGATCAACGAATATCCCGATCTCAAGGCGATCCTCTGCGCCAACGACAACATGGCCGTCGGCGCGGTGGCGGCGCTGGGGGCCGCGGACAAGCTGGGCAAGATCCAAGTCGTCGGGTTTGACAACATCGCCGCCGTGCAGCGGCTGCTCAAGGAAGGCAAAATCCTCTGCACCGTGGACCAACACGCGGACAAGCTGGCCCTGTTCGGCATCGAGTATGCACTGGAGATGCTCAAGACCAAGGCCCAGCCCGCCGACAAGGAAACCCCGGTCGATCTGATCACGGCGGAATCGCTCTGAGCATGGATGCCGGCAGCCAAAGACTTCTGGTCGTGGAGGGAATCGACAAGGCGTTCCCGGGCGTCCAGGCGCTTTCGCAGGTTGGCTTCGACCTTGCGGCGGGGGAGGTCCACGCCCTGGTGGGGGAAAATGGAGCGGGCAAAAGCACCCTGTCACGGATTATCGCGGGCCTGGAAACCGCCGATGCGGGGCGGATGCAGCTTCTGGGCCGGCCGTACGAGCCCCGATCCCGCACGGAGGCGGAAGGCGCCGGTGTCCGCATGGTCATGCAGGAATTGAACCTGATCGGCACCCTGACGGTCGCCGAGAATATTTTCCTGGAGCGGCTGCCAAACCGGCTCGGATTCATCAACTACCCGCGCCTGTACGCCGCCGCACGAGAGGCCATGAAAAAGGTCGGACTGGAGGACGTCGACCCGGCCGCGCCCCTGGGCTCGCTCGGAGTCGGCCGGCAGCAGATGGTCGAGATTGCCGCGGGTCTGTCGGGCCGGTGCCGCGTGCTTGCCCTCGACGAGCCGACCGCGTCGTTGACGGACAGCGAAGTGCAGCTCCTGTTCGCGCAGGTCCGCAGGCTCAAGGCCCAGAGCGTCGGAATCATCTACATCTCGCACCGGATCGAGGAAGTGCTGAGCATCGCCGACCGCATCTCCGTCCTGCGTGACGGCAGGCTTGTGGCCACAGAGAAAGCCGACGACGTCGATCCCGGCGCGGTGATCCGGCTGATGATCGGCCGCGACCTCGGTCACGAGAATTTCGCACCTGCCGGTGCAAGAGGGCCGTTGGCTTTACGCGTCACGGACCTCACCTGCGGCGAGAGGGTCAGGAATGTCTCGTTCGACGCATATCGCGGCGAAATCCTCGGGGTTGCGGGCCTGATGGGTTCCGGCCGGACCGAAACCATGCGCGCCATCTTCGGCGCAGATCGGCTCGAATCGGGTGCAGTCTATCTGCACGGCCGAAGCGAGCCTGCCCGCATCCGGACGCCGAGCGACGCCGTCCGCAACGGCATCGGCCTGTTGACCGAAGACCGTAAGCAGCAGGGCCTGTTCCTCTCACTGCCGGTGCGGACGAATGTCTCCATCACCCGGCTGGGCGACCTGAGCCGGCTCGGATGGATCGATTCTTCAAAGGAGCGGCAGACCGCCTGCCGCTACGCCGATGCGCTGGGCATCAAATGCTGGTCCGTCGAGCAGACCGCCGGGCAGCTCAGCGGCGGAAATCAGCAGAAGGTCGTCATCGCGAAATGGCTGTACCGCGACTGCGATATCTTGATCTTCGACGAGCCGACGCGAGGGATCGACGTCGGGGCGAAGTTCGAAATCTACCGGATGCTTGGCGATCTGGCCCGGAAGGGCAAGGCCGTCATCTTCGTCTCGTCGGACCTGAAGGAGCTCATGATCGTCTGCAATCGGATTCTGGTCATGTCCGCAGGCCGGGTGGCGGGGATCTTCGAGCGCGGGCGGTGGACCGAAGAAGCCATCATGACCGCCGCATTCAGTGAATACGTCAAGGCCTCTGGAGGCGCCGCCGCTCATGGCTGATGAATCCCGGAGAAGTCAGATTCGCAGAGTCGCCGGCGACTACCTCGGCCTGGTCACTGCCCTGGTCGTGCTGGTCATCATCTTCGGCGTCAGCACGAAGAACTTCTTCAGCCTGACCACATTCCGGGCAATTGCCAACCAGATTCCCGATGCGATCATCGCGACGGTAGGGATGACGTTCGTGCTGCTCATCGCCGGCATCGACTTGTCGGTCGGCTCCGTGATGGCGCTGGGCGGCGTGGTCCTGGGCACGGCGCTGGCCGTCTGGCATCTGCCGCTGGGACTGGCGATTGCGGCCTGCCTGCTCGTGGGCCTTGCCTGCGGGGCCGCCAACGGCCTGGTCATCATTCGCTGGCGGTTGCCATCGTTCATCGTGACGCTCGGCATGCTCGAAGCGGCGCGAGGCGCGACCTACCTCATCACGCAGTCCCGCACGATCTCCATCGACAGCTCCATCGAGGTCGTCACGGGGAAGGTGTTCATGGGCCTGTCGATGCCATTTTTCGCCGCGATTGCGGTCGTCATCGGCGGCCAATTAGTCCTATCGCGCACCGTGTTCGGCCGCTACCTTGTCGCCATCGGGACGAACGAGGAAGCGGTCCGCCTGTCGGGCATCGATCCCCGCCCCTACAAACTTGCCGTGTTCGCTCTCTCGTGCCTGCTGGCGGCGGCGGCGGCCGTGATACGGACGGCCCAGATGTCGGCCGCCGACCCGAATACCGGGATCAGCTTCGAGCTGGAGGTGATCGCGGCGGCGGTCATCGGGGGCACCAGCCTCATGGGCGGCCGCGGCTCGGTCGTCGGCTCCTTTCTCGGGGTCCTGATTCTCGCGGTCCTGCGAAACGGGCTGCTCTACGTCGGGGTCCAGGACGACTACAAACGCCTGATTACCGGCTGCGTCATCGTCGCCGCCGTGATTCTCGACCAGTACCGCCACCGCGTCGCCCGGACGTCGAAACTCGCTTGAGGCTCTGAACATGGCCGCCGGTGGCCCCAAAACGGGCCGTCCGGCTCCCTTCGTTATCTGACAAATCTTCCGATTGTCCGCTTGACAGGATGTCGCGCGCTCGCCATAATACAGTTGAACCGAAACTCGGTCCGCGGAGAAATTGACGATGCGCCTGATACTGAAACAAAAAGATGGGGAAGTGAAGGAGTATCAGTTCGCGGCAGGTCCCATTCACATCGGCAGAGCCGCCGAGAGCCACGTTTTCCTGCCGGATCGGGCCGTCTCCAAGAAACATGCGATGATCGCGTGCGACGGTGCCGGCACGTGGACGATCCAGGACCTCGATTCCGCCAACAAGACCTATCTCAACGGGGAGGCGATCCGCACCTCGCCGATCAAGACCGGCGATGCGATCCAGATCACTGATTTCACGATCGAGATCAGCCTGGAGGACAAGGTCGCCGAGCAGATCGAGCAGTTTGAGGATACACTGAACCTGGAGGCGGGCCTGTCGACGCCCCTTCACGAGACCGTCGTGAGGAAGCCGGATGCCGGCCATGCCCCCGCGATGCGATTGCCGGCCAAGAGACTCACCGACTTCATGCAGGCTTGTGACGCCATCTGCAGGACCAAGAATATCGAGGACCTGCTCATGGCGTTGCTGAACATCTCCCTCAAGCAGTTCAGCGCCTTTCACACGTGGTGCGCCCTGCGGGAGCAGCCCAGCGGGCCGATGACGTACCATGCGGGCAAACGCCGCGACGGCCACCCGATCGAGCTCGGCGAATTGAAGCTGGCCGACAAGGTGAATCAGGCCGTCGAGCGGAGCCAGTCGCTGGTCATGCCGAGAGTGGCGGCCGATCTGGAGGAGAAGGAGCGGATCCGGTCCGCGCTGATCGCCACGATCAATGCCCAGGCCGGCTGCTACGGCGCCATCTACGTCGACAACGCCATGATCCACGAGCATTACACGCTCGGCGATCTGGACTACCTGATGCTCGTCGCCATCCACACCGCCACCGTCCTGAGCCGGTTCCTGACGTAGCGGGATTGTCCGATGCCCGTCGGCGCGAGGTGGCGCATGCGGCGTTTCCGGGCGCTCCGGCATACTCGGCGTGCGTTTATCGCCTTATGGGTACCGGCGGGGAGCTTGCCCTGTGACGTGTTGAGAGGTGGACCGGTTGTGCTCCGGCTCACAGGACAAAACAATGCTGGCGAGCAATCCAATCGCCAAAGCCCACGGTATACGATGACCAGAGCCCCCGGCCTATGGCGGGCTTGCCACACTCCCCGCCGGTACCCCCAAAGCGATAAACGCAGTATCATCGAACCGGGTGAAGCGGACAAGCCGCCCTTGCGCCAGTAGGACCGCAAGAACGGTCATGCACCCCCAGGGTGTGCGGCGTATTGACTCTCCGGGGGCATTTCAGGTACAATATCGGGATCAGGGAGGAGTGTGAAGAGGAGGGCTCCTCACGTCCGTGTACCCACAGCGATTGTCTGTGGGCTTATTTCGGAAGGAGAAACCATTATGAGGCGTACCGGATCGCCCATTGCTGCTTTTCTCGCTGTTCTGTGCCTCTGCCTGCAGGGCTCGGCGCAGGAGACCGTCATCAATCTCGGGCCCGAGGAAATCATCCAGGCCGACGGCAACGACATCGTCGTGCCCGGCTATTCCGTCCCGTCTTTCGAGGATTGGAACAACGATCGCCTGAAGGACCTCGTCGTCGGCGAGGGGGGAAACGGCTTTACCGGCAAAGTCCGCGTCTACCTGAACGTCGGGACGGAGGCCGATCCGTGCTTCGTGGGTTTCTTCTACGTCCAGTCCGGCGGGCACGATCTGACGTGCTCTCCCGATGGCTGCCTGGGATGTTACCCTCGCGTCGTGGACTGGGACGGGGACAGCCGCAAGGACCTGCTCGTCGGCCTGGGCGATGGCAGAGTCAAGATATTCCTGAACGTCGCCAGCGATAATGAGCCGGCGTTCGACGCGGGCCAGTATGTCAGGGTCGGCAACGCGTCAGCCTGGGACCTCAACGTCGGCGGTCGGGCCACGCCGAACATGGTCCACTGGAACGACGATGGCATGCTCGACCTGGTGGTGGGGGCGGCGGATGGCAAGATTCACATTTATTACAACTGCGGGTGCGGCGGCTCCGTCCCGCCTCATTTCTATTTCTCCGCCCCTGAGGGCTCGTTCGCCCAGGAGAACGGCCGCGACCTCCAGGTCTCCGGCTACCGTTCCAGCCCCGTGGTCATGGACCTCGACGGCGACGGCCTCAAGGACCTGCTCACCGGCAACACCGACGGCCTGATTGTCTTCTATAAGAACGTCGGCGTGCAATCCCAGCCGAAGTTCTCCGGGTCTTCCCTCGTCCAGTCGAACGGCAAGCCCATCGATCTTCCCGGCCCGTATCGTTCGCGTCCGGCCGTCTGCTACTGGACCGGCGACGGCCATTTCGGCGCGAGGGACGGTTACTGGGACCTGCTCGTCGGCTACGGCGACGGGAAAGTCCGCCTCTATCGCGGCATCCCGAAGCGAGGCGACCTCGACGGCGACGGCCGCATCGGCTGCGGCGATTTCGACCGGCTCGCCAGGGCCATCGATGAACCCATCCCGGCCGAGGGCAGCCCTGCCGATTTGAACGGCGACGGCGCCGTCGACATTCTCGACCTGCGCCTCTTCGTGGACTTGTGGCTGGCCGAGAACACGAATGACCCGGCCCAGCTTGTGGTGACGCCGTAAGGCGTTTCCACGATGATTCCAGTTGAACTCTTTGTAGCGGATCGCAGTAATCCCGGGTGGCATCGTCAAGCGAAGCTTGGCGATGGTCTTCTCGGGACCGGGTCAAACCATCGCCAAGGCCCGCAGCCTTGACGATGCCACCCAGGGATACCAGATTCTCAGAAGGAATCGGCGTCCGGCGGGTGCAAAAGGAAGGAACCGGTCACCGGACCGGTTCCGCGGTGTGCGCCGTAGACTCACTGTTCTGGAGAGGCATGGCTCGTCAGGGTGATGAGCGCGTTATCTCAAAGACACCAAAGGAAACGAACGCCCTTACAGCACTTGGAACCAGATCGTCATGCTGGAGCCGTCGGCAAGAGTGACCGTGACGGGTCTCCAGCCGAGGATCGCATCGGCGGCGATGGTGATCTGGACCACCAGCGACGTGTCGGAGGTAACCGCGACGCTGTTCACCGTAACGCCGGCGCCGAACGACACCGTCGGTGTCTTATCGTTCGCTGGTCCGTTGAAGTCCAGATTCGCCCCGACCATCGTGACGGCGAGCGACGTGCCCACGCTCCCCTGATACGGGGTGATGCTCGCCAGGTGCGGCACCAGGAGCGGGTCCGGGACCTGCGTCGGAACGCCTTCGTAGAACCGCAATTGCGCGATTCTCACGCCGTTGTTGTCATAGTACCACAGGTAATCCTGCAGCAGGTCGGAGAACAGCGGCACGCGCTCGTAGGTCCACACTCCGGCGTCATACACCCAGGCGTAGATGTAGAGCAGTTCCGCGCTGACGTTCGAGAACTTCATCTGCCCTTTCTCACGCACGGAAACCGTGCCGAGATCGGAGACGATCTCCCCGAAGTCCGGGTCCGTTGCGGCGGTGGTCATCCGGATTTTGCCGCCCGGCTTGCCCACGACGCGCAGGTACACGGAGTATTCCGTGATCCCGTCGTTGTCCGGGTCGGGATTGGGAAGCTGGAATTTGGCCTGGCCGTCCGTGCCGTCGTAATCCAGCACGGCGAAGTCCGTGCCTTCCACGAGGAGAATCTTCGTGGTTGCCTTGGTGTCTCTACTTCCGAGTTGCACGAAGATCCGGTGTCCCTGACTGGTGATGGAGTTGGGGTCCACGTTCTTCGCTTTATCCATGCCAATGATGTTCAGGTTGTAGTGTGCTCCGCTCGGGCACCCGTTGCCCGTTGTACTTGTGGCGGCCGTCGCCGACGCCGAAGCCAGACTTACAACCACTGCTGCTGCCAGAGCCCAAAAGACTACTTTGCCTTTCATTGTTCTGCCTTTGTACCTTGATGGAATTGTCAGCTCAGCATTATCCAATGTCGATGAACCGTGCGGCCCCTTTCCGGCGCCGCGATCCTGCACCCGCGATTCATGAAGCGTGCGAGAGATTCACCTCCTTTCTCCAGTGAGCTACGGCCGGCGCATGCACCAGCCCGACGTGTGCCGTGTGCCGGGACGCATGCGACCTTCTTGCCTGTTCCAGAAACTGGCGGATGAACGCGGGTGCGGAACTTAACGCGAGACAACGTAATGATCCACGGATGATCCCCGATTACCCCTGAGCATCCTCTTGTTCTTCTACCCTTCTCTCATGCTCTTACGTCGCTACTAAGAGTATCGTATTCCGAAGCACGATGTCAAAACACAATCTTTTTCCTGCCCGGCGTGTTACTTCGGCCGTACAATGTGCCTCTGACAAAGGGGGGACAACGCGTTCCGTACGCATGGGAGGAAACCGGCAGTGGGAACGAGAGGACTGTTGTGCATGGCGCTGGCATCCGTCCTCCTAGCGGGAGGATGCGACAGGAGACGGCCCAGCAAGAACGATTCCTTAAACAGTGCGATCTGGGATGATGACATTGAGCATGTACAACGCGCCCTTGCTCACGGAGCCGATGTGCATGCGAGGGACTGGCAGGGGCATACTCCTTTACATGAGGCCGCATCCGACGCGGGCGCGCCCATCGTGCAACTGCTAATCATGTACGGCGCCGACGTCAACGCTGTGGCGAAGAACGGCGACACACCACTTCACACCGCGGCTTATGCTGGCCAGACAGAAGTCGTCAAGTTGTTGGTCAGCCACGGAGCCAACATCAACGCAGGCCAGAACGAGGGCTTGACGCCTCTGCACTGTGCAGTGCGATTGGGACATCTCGAATCGGTGCGCCTGCTCATTGCCCATGGAGCCGATGTCAATCGAGCGGACGATATGGGCGATACGCCTCTGTATGTAGCCGTGGAATTGCGCGACGAGAGCCTCGTGAAGGAGCTGATCAAGGCCGGCACCAACGTGAACGCCAGGAACAAAGCGGGTCAGACGCCGCTGGATCTTGCAATGCCCAGGGGCAGCGAGAAGGTCATTGATCTTCTCCTGGCGGCGGGCGCCGAGGTGCCGATATACATGGCGGCCAAGCGTGGAGACGTGGATAAGGTCAGGAGTCTCCTTGACAGCGGCTCTGATGTCAATACCCAGTCCGCCGACGGCCTCACTGTCCTGCACTATGCGGCATCCGCCGGCCACACGGATATTGTCCGCCTGCTCGTTGAACGCGGTGCTGACGTGAACGCGCGAGACGAGAGCCGCCGGACCGTCCTGCACTATGCAGCATCCGCCGGCCGCGCCGATATTGTCCGGCTTCTGATCGAACGCGGGGCGGACGTGAATGTCCTCGACGACTGGCAGTGGACCCCGCTCGATGCAGCGATTCGCGAAGACCACCAGGACACCGTCGAATTGCTGATGGCTCATAGTGCTGTTGTGACTCGCGACTCGGACAAGAGCACGCCGCTGCACGTTGCTGCGGAGTGCGGTGCCGAGAAGATCGCGGAGCTCCTCATTGCCAAAGGTGCAGATGTCAATGCCGGGGACGGATCGGGTCGTACCCCCCTGCACTTCGCCGCCTCTAAGTTGCGTGAGAAGGTGATGACCCTGCTGGTAGCCCATGGTGGCGACGTCAAAGCCAAGGACAAGGAGGGTGCCACACCGTTGCATGACCTCGTCAGAGGATCGGTGAATTTTGTGTCGCCTGTGTGGCCCTTGGACGTGAAGAGCAGAGATTCCGGCGAGGATGAGGAAGAGTCCGAAGAAGTGAGATTGGCCTTCGAGGGGCTCATCACCCGGACCATAACCTTTCTTCTTGAGCACGGTGCTGAGGTCGATGCGTTGGACAGCCGTAAGATGACGCCGCTGCAATGCGCATATTACCCCATCGCCATGAGACTCCTGGTATCCAAGGGCGCCAGTCCGAACGTCCGGTACTGGCAATCGTGGAACGTTAGCGAGACGCTGCTGCAAAAGGTCCTCCGGGAGGGTGATATGGCGTTTGCCGAGGAACTCATCGCTCGCGGCGCCGACGTGAACGTAAGGGGCGAGGGAGGCAATACTCTGCTTCACAGCGTAGTGCGAAAAGGGGACAAGAAACTGACGGAATTGCTGCTTGGCGCGGGGGCCGACGTCAATGCGAAGAACCCCGGGGGCACAAGGCCGCTACACTACGCCGTGTCGGAAGGTCACAAGGAAATCGCCACGCTGCTTCTGGAGAAGGGGGCGGATGTGAATGCGCGGGACAACGACGGCGACACGGCCCTCCATGCGGCGGCCCTGCGCGGACGCACGGACTTGGTCGAATTGCTCTTGCAGAAGGGGGCCGATAGGACGCTGAAGGACAACGGCCGCCGAACGCCGGCGGATGAGGCAGGCCGGCGCGGGTATCGGCAAATCGTGGAACTGCTCCGCAGGGGCGAGACGCGGAAGTAGGCGATGTGGTACTATGTGGGGGTGATCGCTGTACGGAATGAGTCTCATCGAAGGAATCTGGAATGCGGGCGAAGCTGTCGCTTTTGACCGTTCTGGTTTTGGCCGCCCTGGCCGGCGGGTGCGCCAAGAGGCCGGCGGATTCGACGCCGTTGCATCTGGCGGCCCGGGCCGGCGACGTCGAGCGGTGCCGCGCGCTGATCTCGGAAGGGGCGGACGTCAACGCGCGGAGCTGGAGCGGCAATACGCCCCTGCACATCGCCGCGTCGTACGGGCAGAAGGCCGTGGCGGAACTGCTGCTGGATCGCGGAGCGGCCGTCAACGCGGCGGACCTGGAGGGCTATACGCCGCTGCACTGTGCCGTGCAGTCCGGCATGTACGACATCGCGGAGCTGCTGCTGGGCCGGGGGGCCGATGCGAATACGCGGGAGGCCTCCGGCGGCCGAACGCCGCTGCACGACGCCGCCACGCAGGGCAGTGTGCCGCTGGTCGAGCTGCTGATCCGGCACGGAGCCGATCCGAATCGCCCGGATGTGCACGGCGACGCGCCGGCGGATGTCGCCGCGTATGAGGACCATCGCCCGGCCGCGAAGCTTCTCGCAGAGGCCGGGGCCAATGTCACGATCCACCTGGCCGCCTACCTCGGCGACACAGCGAAGATCGAGAGCCTGCTGGCGGCAGGCGCGGAGATCGACGCGGTGGATCGGCGCGGCTCCACCGCCCTGCACCGGGCGCTCGAAGCGGACCAGCAGGCGGCCGCCGTCGCCCTGATCGAGCACGGGGCTGACGTCCGGGCGGCCGACGGGCAGGGTCGCACGCCGTTGCACTTTGCCGCCGCCGACGGGGGCAGGGATGTGGTCGAGCTGCTCCTCGCCCATGGAGCCGACCCGAATGCCAAGGATGACAGCGGCGAGACGGCCCTGTACGTCGCCGCCGATCGCGGCTGGACGGAGTTGGTCGAACTGCTCCTGGCGAGAGCGGGCGACGCGAATACGATGGACCGGCACGGCAATACGGCCCTGCACGCGGCCGCCTACAAGGGCTACCGGCAGATCGCCGAGCTGCTCCTGGCCCGCGGCGCCCGGGTCGATGCCCGCAACAGCTCGGGCATGACGCCCCTGTACGAGGCCGCCGCCTCCGGCTCCCGGGAGGTCGCCGCGCTGCTGATTGCCAAGGGCGCCGACGTCAGCGCGAGAACCGCGGCCGGAGACACGCCGTTGCACGCTGCCGCCAGCGCGGGCCAGGCTGCCGTCGTCGAGCTGTTGCTCAGCCACGGTGCCGACCCCGCCGCCAAGACCGGCGCCGGCGAGACCCCGTCCGACTACGCCCGTCAGGCCGGACACGGGCAGATCGTGGAAATGCTCAACAAGCAAAGCCCGGGAGAATGACTCGCATCGCTGACGCAGAATGCTGTTATGATACCGATTCCGGTTGAGTGCTTCGCAGCAGATCACAGCGATCCGGGTGGCATCGTCAAGCGAAGCTTGGCGATGGTTCTCTCGGGACCGGGTCAGACCATCGCCAAGGCCTGCGGCCTTGACGATGCCACCCGAGATACGAACTCTCAGAAGGAATCGGTATAAGAGAAACAGGAACCATATTGCGGAGAAACCAAGATGAGAGCGGGCACGGTCCTTTGTGTGATTCTGGCAGCGGCGATCCCGGCTGGGACGGCCGGCGGAAATGCGGCCGGCGGGACAAAGAGCGCAGAAAGCAGGAAACAGTCGCTGGGAGACGTCGAAACCCTTGCGCAGGGCAATGCGGCGTTTGGGCTCGACCTGTACAAGGAACTGAGTTCCAGAGAGGGCAACCTGTCGTTCTCCCCGTACAGTATCTCGCTGGCCCTGGGCATGACGTATGCGGCGGCGAGAGAGAATACGGCCAACGAGATGGCCAAGACGCTTCATTTCTCGCTGAGCCAGGAAAAACTCCATCCGGCATTCTTCCAGTTGCAGACACGGCTGTATGAAATCGAGCAGCGAGGCAACGTCGTCCTGGACGTTGCGAACGCGTTGTGGCCGCAGCGGGGCCATCCGTTCCTCAAGGAGTATATGGTCCTGTTGAGGAAGCACTACGCCGTCTTCGTTCGAGCGGTTGACTACGAAACCGACGCCGGACGCGAGACGGCACGGCGCGTCATCAATACGTGGGTGAGCGACAAGACGAAGGGCAAACTTACGGAGTTGATCCAGCCGGAATATCTCCAGCAAGACACTCGCCTCGTGCTGACGAATGCCATCTACTTCAGCGGCAGATGGCGGTACCAGTTCGACAGCAAAGACACCAACGACGCGCCTTTCCATTTGTCCCCCGAGAAATCCGTGCAGGCCCCCACAATGCACCAGAAGAGGCAGTTCCGGTACACAGAGACCGAGGTTTTGCAGATCGTCGAGTTGCCCTATCGCGCGGGCGAGATCTCGATGCTTGTGCTGCTTCCCAAGAAGATCGACGGCCTGAAAGAAACCGAGGCGAGTCTCTCGGTTGAGAATCTCCGTCAGTGGCGAGACCAATTGAAGCCGCGCGAGGTCGCGGTTCACCTGCCGAAGTTCACGATGACGCTGGGCGTGCCGCTGAAGGAAGTGCTTGAGAAGATGGGGACGGTCGAGGCATTCAAACCAGGGGCTGCGAATTTCGCGGGAATGGACGGCTCGAACTGGTTCTACATCAGCGAAGTGATCCACAAGGCGTTCATCGATGTCGACGAAGAGGGGACCGAAGCCGCTACGGCCAGCGGGGCCTACGTGGGGATGATAGGGTCTCCACCACCGCCGGCAGTCTTCCGGGCGGACCATCCGTTCCTGTTCCTGATCCAGGAGAACCGGACCGGCGCTATCCTCTTCCTGGGCCGCGTGACCGATCCGACCGGTGCGGTAGCCAAGGGTGATTGAATGCTTCTTGCTGACAATCTGCGGGTAAAGGAGATGTCTATGAAATACAAATGGCTCGTTGTCGTTGGGATTATGGTTGCGATCGTGGCAGTGCTGGCGGCAGGGGCAGCCGGGAACGCAGGGCGAGGGCAGCAGTCCGTTCGATGGGAGTATGGGGTGTTTCGGGCCGATCCAGTCTGGAGCTGGTACGGCCCGAGCGGGTGGGTGGATCAGGTCAACTCGCAGGACTTCGCCCGGGCGATGGGGGCGGCGTACTCCACGAAGGTGGCGGCCACCGAGGCCAACGTGCTCAACAGTCTCGGGGAGCAGGGCTGGGAGCTCGTGGCGGTCACCGAGCGAAGCAAGTACATCCTCCGCCGGCCGAAGTAAGCCGCGTCTCATCACTCGCCTCGGACTGTGATGAGCGGGGCTCCGAGTCTGAGCATCGTTCAGGGACACGTTGACAGGCGGGAGCCGTCGCTGTATGATGCCGCCCATTTGGCAACGCAGCCTTGTGCCGGGTGCCACGCTTATGCTCGCGCAGGCATGTGCGGCGGTTGGATCCGGTGCGATGCCATTCGCGCGGTGCATAAGACGGGCAGATTCAAGGGTTTTCAGATGGCAAATGACAAGATTACGGTAGTCGGGGCCGGGAACGTGGGGGCGACGACGGCGTACATCGCCGCCACGAGGCGGCTGGGCGAGATCGTTCTGCTGGATATCGTCAAGGGCCTGCCGGAGGGCAAGTCGCTCGACATGGCCGAGGCCGGGCCGATCTACCTGTCGCAGCAGGACATCGTCGGCACGACGGACTGGGCGGCGACGGCGGGCAGCGACGCCGTGATCATCACGAGCGGCGTGCCGCGAAAGCCGGGCATGAGCCGCGACGACCTGCTCGCCACGAATGCCCGGATCGTGCGCGACGTCAGCCGGCAGGTGGTCAGGCATTCGCCGGACGCGGTCGTCATCGTCGTGTGCAACCCGCTCGACGCCATGGTGCATGTGGCGGCGAAAGTCACCGGCTTTCCCGCGAACCGCGTGATGGGCATGGCCGGGGCCCTCGACTCCGCACGCTTCTGCTACTTCCTTGCCGCCGAGCTCGGCGTCAATGTCGAGGACGTCAAGTGCGTCCTGATGGGCGGCCACGGCGACGACATGGTCCCCTTGCCCCGCTTCACCACCGTCAGCGGAATCACGATCCACCAGCTCCTGAAACCGGATCGCATCGACGCGCTGATCGGACGCACCCGCAACGGCGGCATCGAGATCGTCAATCTCATGGGCTTCAGCGCCTACTACGCGCCGGCGGCCGGCGCGGTGAAGATGGCCGAGGCGGTCCTGCGGGACACGAAGCACATCATCTGCTGCTGTGCCCGCTGCGAGCAGCAGTACGGCGTGGGCGGCTATTTCGTCGGCGTCCCCGCCGTCCTCGGCAAGGGCGGCGTCGAGCGAATCATCGAGCTCGACCTGAACGAGTCCGAGCGGCAGCAGTTCGCCGTATCGTTGGGCCACGTTAAGGAACTCGTGACGCAAGTGGACAAGCTCCTGTAGGATTTATGATTTACGAATTACGAATTACGATTTGGCTCCCGTGTGGCAACAGGCAACTGTAGCACAAATCGTACATCGTACATCCTGCATTACACCAGCAGCAGGACGAGGAAGTATGCCGTCATCACGGCCAAGCCAAGCGGCAGGCCGAAGCGGGCCCACTCCCGGCTCTTGATCCCGAGCTTGCCGGCACAAATGATGTTCGGGATGTTGCCGGGGATCAGCATGCCGCCGGCGATCAGCAGACCCATCAGGACGCTTTGGATCTGTTTGAGCTCCATTTTGGGCGAGAGTTCCGCGGCCGTGAGCGTGGCGTTGTCCAGGACCGCGGAAATCGTGTTGATCCAGTACAGGGCGGCGGTGGGGAGATGAATGATGTAGGCGTCGATGAGCGGCTGGAAGCCGGTGCCCAGGAGCACGAGGGCCACGACGAAAAGATACACCTTCCCCGCGCGGATGAACACGTCGATGAGGTTCTCCAGCCTGGTTTCGCTGATGGACTGCGCGTAGGCAACTTCCCTCCCCCGGAGGAACATTGCGATGATGCCCAGGATCAACACGCCGGGAATGATCAGGACCGCGAGTTTCTGAAACAGGAACCAGAACCCTGCGTGATAGGGGTCGCCCGCCAGCTTCGTGACGGCGATGGTGGCCAGGGGTTCGCCCACGGGCGTGAGGGCGGCGCCCAGGCCGATGGAGAAGCAGGTGACGATCACCAGCCGCGTTTCGATCTTCTTGTCCAGGCGCAAGCCGGTGATGACCTCCGCCAGCACTAACGACGCGATGATCGCCGTGATCACGCTCGAGAGAAGCCCCAGCACGACCACGACGAAGAACAGGAAGAACCGCTGGCCTACTGCCCGCTCGAAGCCCATCACGTGCCGGCGAATCGGGTCGCGGAAGACGCGGAAGAGGAACCCCGCCACGAGCACCGCTTCGACGATGGGATGTTTGAGACGGATGGGATCGAGGAGAGCGTCGAGCACGAGGTGCCCGCTCCACTTGCTGGAGATGCTCACGGCCAGAACGCCCATCACGAACAGAAACGCCTCAAGCTGCTTCTCCACTCGGTGCACGAGAAACGGCAGCGTCAGGACCAGCACGATGATGGCGGCCAACCCGCCGGTGACCAGATGCTCATTCATAATCACGCTCTAAACCGACCCCGGACCATCCCGAGAGGGCCAGAGTCTACCACACCCGGCAGACCTGTCAAGGACGCCGGGTCCTCCCCGTTCGTAGTGACACCGTCAGGCGTTTCGTCACCAGAACTGTTGTCGCCGCTTTCGTAGGGTGTGCCGTGCACACCATCCACGGGCGTCGATTGGCTTTGTTTCGCATTATTGGCTTCGCTCGTGCCACCAGCCTGTGGAGACGCAACATCCTGGGTCTCAAGAGAAGCCCTCGCGGGCACACTGCAAACGGCGGCATCCGCCGGCGGAAATTGGCTTTGTTTTGCACAATCGGCTCGGTTCGGAGTGACGCCGTCAGTCTCGTAGGGTGGGCTATGCGCACCACTTGCCGGGATCCGAGTACCCTCCTTCGCGTCTCGTTGGGTCCGGCGGCCGGTTCCGGCGTCGTGGGCCTCCGGTTTCTCGACACGCCGCAGCTTCGCAAGCTCGGCCATGGTCCTGTACAGGCTGCTCTCGATCCGCCGCTCATACATCAGCAGCCGGTCGAGCACCCGCGCGTTGGCGAAATCCCTGACGACCGTCCGCCCCAGCGCCGGATCGCCGTCACAGCCATCCCCATCATCCGGCGGCTGGTCCGCCCCCTTGGACCGCAGCGACTGCGTGAACCTCGCCAGCGGGCTCGATGTCTCCTTCGTGAGCAGGGCATCGAACGCCTCATTCTGGAGGCGTTCCGCCCGTCTGAGCCGCCAGGCGAGGCTGACGATCCGCTCCGCCAGCCTGGACTCCATCGTCCCAAGTGGGTTCAGCTCCCAGAACAGCTCCTCCCGGTAAAGCTCGAACTCCTCCCGATCTTCCCCCCGGATGACATCGGCTTGTGCCAGCAGCCCGTGCTTGACGGCATTCTGCGATACAACCGCCTTTCCTTCCGGCGTGCGCGGACCCGTGGACTTCTCTGCATTTCGACGATTCGCAACGACTTGTGCCTCCGTAGCCATGGCGTGACCCTCCGAGATTTACGATTTACCATTTTCCATTTACGATTGTCTGTTGAGTTGCATCAATATCTTACAGGCACACAATTTGGTAGTCAATGCAAATTCCGAAGAATGGAAGGATTTTTCACGCTGACCGGTAACCCCTTGTGACAAAGGCGTTTACAACTGCCACCTGGGAACCACCAACCGCCCACTTTCTTCCGAGCCGCAGAGGATATCGGGGACACAGAGATCTTGTAGGGTGTGCCATGCACACCGATCCCTGTGAATTGTGAAGACACGGCCCCGGCCCCGCCTCCGCCTCTACCCCCCTTCATCAAAATCGACGACGTGGTTTGGACCGACCGCTCCGGCCACGTCAATAGTCTCCTTCCAACCGGGACCTTTGTTCGCCGGGTAGGTGGTGACAAAGGTCACATCTGCCCCCAAGGCAGGGACCGCTTGACCCACCATGACCAGAAAGCTCAGGACGATCACTTGCCGTTTCATCGAAACCTCCTGTGTTGAACACCGCGGTTTTGCGGTATCAGGCCGTCAAGCGAGAATTCCCGGCAGGACCGTGGACGACGACCATCGTCACCCATCCTGCGTAAATCTATCGCCTCAGACCCGGCGTTTCCAGAGTGTTCCCGAGCGATGAACCCACCTGAGAAATCTCTGATTTTGGTATAGACAATGGGGAGAGGTTCATCCTGCCGGCTGGCGCCGATGGTCTGCGAGGCTGTGAGAGACGGGCATTTCAATTGACGGCGAGTGGCTTGCGGCAGATGATTGGATGCGTGCAAGGCCATGTGCTGTAGGATTTCGCCGGTGTTCATCGACGGGTGGATGGCAGAGGAATATGAGAGCAGTGTTCTGGCGTTTGGCGGCTGTGCGGTTGGTTGTGTTGTCGGGGATCGGCGGGATGATCGCGTTCGACGCGGCAAGTAACGAGTCTGCGCGGGGTGGCATCGGTCCCGCGCGTCAGGCGGCGGTGGCGGTGGCGGTCAAGCCGCTGGTGGGGGCGCCGGCGGAGGCGGGGAAGTGGGGGGCCTGGCGAGAGGGGCTCGACGCGGAGCGGCAGCGGATGCGCGAGCGGCTTGGGTATGATGGCGGGGCGTATCGGAATCCTGCGTTTGCCTGGGTGCCGTCTTGTTATTCCTGCTGCTTTGCCATGATGTACGATCAGAGGCTCTATGATGCGATGAGTCGCCGCTATACAATCGATCCATTTCTGGATGAAGGGGTGATAGAATTCGGGGGGTACGATGCCGTCGTGCTGTGGCAGGCTTATCCGAGGATCGGGTTCGATGAGCGGAACCAGTTCGATTTCTATCGGGACATGCCGGGCGGGTTGGCGGGGCTGCGGGAGCTCAGCGGGACCCTGCACCGGCGGGGCGTCAAAGTATTCATCGACTATAATCCGTGGGACACGGGGACGCGGCGGGAGGGCAAGTCCGATGTCGAGATGCTCGTGGAGATGGTGACGGCGATTGACGCCGACGGCATCTTCCTCGACACGCTGCACGAGGGGATGCAGGATCTTCGCGGGCGGCTCGACGCCGTGCGCCCGGGCGTCGTGCTCGAATCGGAACTGACTTTGCCGGTCGAGCGGATCGGCGACCATCACATGTCCTGGGCCCAGTGGTTCGCGGACAGCGAGGCCCCCGGCGTGCTCTGGAACAAGTGGTTCGAGCGGCGGCACATGATGCACCAGATCCAGCGCTGGAACGGCGACCACACGGGCGAGCTGCACATGGCATGGATGAACGGCAGCGGCATGCTCGTCTGGGAAAACGTCTTCGGCTCGTGGGTGCCCTGGAGCCCGCGCGACCGCTCGATCCTGCGCTCGATGCTGCCGATTCAGCGGCGGTACGTTTCACTTTTCTCCGGCGAGAGCTGGACGCCGCTGGTGCCCACGGAACAGGCAAATGTGTACGCGAGCCTGTGGCAGGGCGACGGCATCCGGCTGTGGACATTCGTCAATCGCTCCGGGCAGCGCATCGAGGGCACAATGCTGAGGGTGCCGTACGTCGATGGCCAGCGATATTATGACCTTGTCACCGGCCGTGAGCTGGATGTCGAAGCCGGCGTCGATGCACTGCTCTGGTGCAGTCTTGGGCCTCGCGGTGTTGGGGCATATGTCGCAGGAACGGCCGAAGCGCTCGGCGCCGACTTTCGGACGTTTCTGGACGCTCAGGCTGCAATTTATCGCGGTGCCGACTGGGACGCGTCGGCGGGCGGCCTCGATGAGAAGCTGCGGCCGGTCGAGCGCACGAGGCGATACGCGAGAAATGAGATTCCCGCCGGCATGGTCGCTGTCCGGGCGGCGCGTCTGCGGATGAAGACCCGGTACCGCAACCGCGAGTGCGGCTTCTACTCCGTCGAGGGCCGGCAACCGCCCGTGCATCCAAGCCGCGATCTGCACAAGATCGTCGGCTTCGAGCGGGAGGTGTCCCTCTCGCCATACGCGATCGACCTGACGCCCGTGACGAACGGTCAGTACGCGAGATTCTTGCAGCAGACCGGCTACGCGCCGCGCGACAAAGAGAACTTCCTCAAGCACTGGAGCAACGGCGAGGTTCCGCCCGGCAGGGAGGATCATCCCGTCGTGTACGTGGAGCTGGAGGACGCGCGGGCCTACGCACGCTGGGCGGGCAAGCGGCTGCCTACGGAAGAGGAGTGGCAGTATGCGGCACAAGGGACCGACGGGCGCGCGTATCCCTGGGGCAACGACTGGCAGGAGGGTCGCTGCAATGACGGGGGCGGGACGACGGCGGTGATGGCATTTCCGCAGGGCCGCTCGCCGTTCGGCTGTTACGACATGTGCGGCAACACGTGGGAGTGGACCGAGAGCGAGCGCAGCGACGGCCGCACGCGATTCTGCATCCTCAAGGGCGGCTCCTGGTACAAGGCCCGGGGCTCCGACTGGTACGCCGACGGCGGTCCGCAGCCGTGCGATTTCGCCGCCAAGTTCCTGCTGATGTGGCCGGGCCTGGACCGCTGCGCGACGGTCAGCTTCCGCTGCGTCGTCGATCTTGCCGACGGGCCCTAGAGGGATCGATGACTTGGCGGCGCGGCACTCCGGCGGTATCATGGCGGACGACAATGAGATCCTGTGAGGAGTCCGTTCATGATCAGAGTGCTGAAGTGTCTTGCCGTCGTCATGCTGGTCGCTGAGTTGTGTCCGGCATCCCGGGCGAAGGAATATCCCGATCGCTGGGTATACGTGTCGCGATCTTTGCGGTCGGACAAGGACGTGGCGGAGATCGAGCGGATCGTGCAGACCGCCTCGGAGCACGGGCTCAACGGCATGGTTCTCTCGGCCGGGCTCGACCGGCTCGACCTGCAGCCGGCGGACTACCTCGAACGGCTCCGGAAGGTGCGGGACATCTGCGAGAAGGCTCACATCGAGATCATCCCCGGCATCTTCAGTGTGGGCTACGGCAGCTCCGTGCTCGCCTACAATCGCAACCTGGCGGCGGGGATTCCCGTGATCGACGCGCCGTTCGTGGTCAGGAACGGCGAGGCCGTGCTCGACTCGGAGCGGCCGCCGCAGATCGTCAACGGCGGATTCGAGCAGCACAAGGGGGATCGTTTCGATGGCTATAACATGCAGGACCGGCCGGGCGAGGTCTCGTTCGCCGATTCGCAGGTCTTCAAGAGCGGCGGCGTCTCGCTGCGCTTCGAGAATTTCGGCCGGTACGAGTACGGGCACGCCCGGATCATGCAGGAGGTCGAGGTCCGGCCGCACCGATGCTACCGGCTGAGCCTCTGGGTCAAGACCGACGGCCTGGAGCCCAAGGACGCATTCCGGATTCTGGTGCTCGGCATCGACGGCCGCGATCTCGCCCCGTACGACCCCGGAATTCCCGCCACAAGCGACTGGCGCCGCGTCATCATGGGCTTCAACAGCCTCGGCTATGAGAAGGTGCGGGTCTATGCCGGCGCCTGGGGCGGCAAGGCGGGACGGTTCTGGATCGACGACATACAGATAGAAGAAGTCGCGCTGCTGAACGTCCTGCGCCGGCCCGGAACGCCCCTGACGGTGCGCAATGCAGGCACCGGCGAGTTGTACGAGGAGAGCAGGGACTTCGGCGCCATCCGCGACAAGACGCTCACGTTCCGGTTCGATCACGAGCCGCCGAAGGTGACGATTCCAAGCGGCAGCCGCATCGCCGACGGCCAGCGGCTGACGGTCAGCTACTATCACGGCATGGGCGTCAACCAGGGGCAGGTCACGATCTGCATGTCCGAGCCCGAGGTGTACGAAATCTGGAAGAAGCAGGCGGAGCTGATGCACGAGCACCTGGCGCCGGCAAAGTACCTGCTGGCCATGGATGAGATCCGCGCCGGCGGGAGCTGCCAGGCCTGCAAGCAGCGGCACCTGACCATGGCGCAGATCCTCGGCGACTGCATCACGAAGCAGGTGGCCATCCTGCGCCAGCCGAACCCGAAAGCCGAGGTCTTCTGCTGGTCGGACATGCTCGACCCGAACCACAACGCCCACGGCAACTACTACCTCGTCGACGGCGACTTCACCGGCTCATGGAACTACGTCCCCAAGGACCTGGGCATCGTCTGCTGGTACTACGAGAAGCGCAAGGAGAGCCTCGCATTCTTCTCCTCGCACGGATTCCGGACTCTGGCGGGCGCCTATTACGACGGCGACACGCTGGAGAACCCTCGCGGCTGGCTCGACGCCCTCGACGCCACCCCCAATGCCCTCGGCATCATGTACACCACCTGGCAAAACAAATACACCCTCCTCGCCCCGTTCGGAGACCTCGTGACGGGCCGCAAGAATTGACCGGCGGACTTCTTGAGGCCGCAGGCTGTAGCCTGGAGACGCGTAGGGTGTGCTGTGCACACCATTTCAATCTAATTCTTCGTTGCGTCTGCAGGCCCCACTCCTGGGCCAAGTTTCGCGCGCCATTTCTGGGCCTCTTGCGATTTGCCCCAGGCATCGTAAAGCCTCACGAGGACCTGGATAGCCTCTCGGGTAAATGCGTGTTCCGGCCCGAACTTGGCACTCCTGCCCTGGTAACACGCTATGGCGAGTGGTTCAGCCTCATCGTAACGGCCCTGCTTCACATAAAGTAAGGCCAGATCACTCATTGAGGTCAGCGTGTCCGGATGCTCGTCGCCCAGCACGCGGCGCCTGCCGGTCAGGGCTTCACGAAACAGATCTTCCGCTTCTTCGTATCGACCTTGCTCTCTGTGAAGCACGGCCAGATCGTTCATGGTTTCCAATGTACGCCAATGCTCTCCGCCAAACTTGCGCCGGGTTACCTCCAGCGCCTTTGCGAGCAGAGCCTCCGCCTCATCGTACCGGCCCTGACCAACGTACACCAAGCCGAGGGCGTTCATGAAGTGCAGCGCGTTCAGATCTTCCTCGCCCAGCACGCGTCGGCTGGTTTCAAGCCCCTTGACAAGCAGGGCCTCTGCCTCATCATATCGGCGCTGCTCACAGTACACGAAGCCGAGGCTCTTCGCTGAGAAGAGCGTGTCCTGTTCACCCAGGACGCGGCGTTGGGTCTCCACCGTTTTGACCAACAGGGCCTCGGCCTCATCGAACTGTCCCTGCTTGTAACGCAGCCAACCAATCAGGGCGGCGGAGTACAGCGTAGAGCCGTTCTCTTCACCCAGGACGCGGCGCTGGATCTCCAGCGTCTTGGCCAACAGATTCTGAGCCTCGTCGTACCGGCCCTGTTCTATGTACAGTGGGCCAAGGCGGTGCATGGAGTCAAGAGTGATCGGATGCTCTTCGCCCAACGCGCGCCGGGCGGTCTCCAATGCTTTGACCAATAACGGCTCGGCCTCGTT